>Ga0180433_10004218_pt1 | contig 20356 bp, 15 predicted proteins | sample SS_ome_8_FD_132980 | JGI IMG/M metagenome (GOLD analysis project Ga0180433, IMG submission 132980) | Hypersaline lake sediment archaeal communities from the Salton Sea, California, USA - SS_1_D_1 metaG | ecosystem: Environmental > Aquatic > Non-marine Saline and Alkaline > Hypersaline >... | reverse complement strand
TTCTTTTATCAATATCATACCCCTTATCCTGTAAAAGTTTAGCAATATCTTGAGATGTTACTGAACCAAAAACCTTATCTTCTTCTCCCACTTTAACTGTGGCAGTCAAAGAAATATTATCTAATTTTTTTGTCAGCTCTTCAGCAATCCTCTTTTCTTTATTTTTCTTGAACTCTTCTCGTTTTTGTTCTTCCTTGAATATTTTCATATTCTTTTTATTTGCTAAAACTCCAATTCCTTGAGGTATAAGATAATTTCGTGCGTATCCACCTTTTACATCAACAATGGTGCCGCAATCACCTAACCCTTCATAGTCTTTTTTTAAAATAACTTTCATTAATACACCTTTTATTATACAATCAAAAAAAATTTAAATTTACCAATTATGATCATTTCGGCATACTTGCAACATAAGGAATAATTGCAAGATAACGAGCTCTTTTAATGGCTCTTTCTAACTGTCTCTGATGACGAGCACAAGTACCTGTTGTTCTTCGGGGAAGAATTTTACCTACTTCATTTGTAAATTTCATTAAAAGTTTTGGGTTTTTATAATCAATATACTTAACATTATTTTCACAAAATCGACAAATTCTCTTTTTCCGGATATTCAGCAATTTGTATCCTCCTTAAATAAATTTCTAAATTTGTATATCTTGAAAACCAAAATCAAATTCACCCTTCATAGGATTATCATCTTTATTATTAAGAGTATCTATATCAGATGACTTATTTTTATTTTTTTCAGTTTCACTATTGTCTTCTTTATCATCTGAATTATTTTCTGTATCATCTGATATACTATCCTGTGGTTTATGATTTTCATCAAGAAACTGAATCTGTCTGGCTTTAACTTCAACTATTCTTAATTTTTTATCATCAGTCACCATATTTCTACTCTGAAGTTCTCCTTCAATTAGAACAGTACTCCCTTTATCAAGATTTTTCACACAAATATCTGCTAATTTATGCCAGGCAACAATACCGACTAAACAAATACTTTCTTTCGAATTACCAGATTTATCTCTAAAGGTCCGCTTGACTGCTATAGAAAAATTACTTACCGCTATGCCTTTAGATGTATATCTGTAGCTTGGTTCTCCAATCAGATTACCAGCTATAACAACACTATTTAGCTCAGGTGCTTTTAAGTTTCTCATAATCAATTCTCTTATTTATTAAAAATGAAAACTTTTTAAAAATACTTTTTTTACCTATGCTGTCTTATCCTTTTCCTTTTCCTTTTCCTTTTGCTTTTCCTTATCCGTATCGATATCTTTTTCCTTTTCCTTATCCGTATCGATATCTTTTTCCTTTTCCTTATCCTTTATCTTCTCCTTCTCCTTATCCTTGTTCTTTTCTTTATTCTTTTCTTTATCCTTTTCTTTTTCCTGAGCCCGTGTTTCCATTTCTAATACAACCTTAGGTATCCTGATTGAAAGAAAACGTATAATTGATTCCTCCAGCGAATATCTTCTTCTTAGCTCAATAAGCTTATCTCCTTCAATTGCAAACCTGTAACTCACATAATAACCATATTGATTTTTCTTGATTTCATATGCAAGCCTTCGCTTACCTATACGGTTTACGTTACTGACAGTACCGCCATTTTCTTTAATTATTTTCTCGATATCTTTAATTTTAGTGTCGATCTTATCAGGGCTTAAACGTGCATCTAAAATAAAAGTAGTCTCATATTCTCTTTTCATCTATTCACCTCCCTTCGGTCATTTGGTTCTTTCTCTGAATTTCGAAAAAGAACAGGGTTAAAATTTATACAACTAATTATAATTATTCATTGTCCAGTCAATACCTTTTCTATAAAAATCTGCTACAGCATTGCTTGCGGATTTAATCATTCTCTCCACATCAATTTCCTGCTCTTTAGAAAACGAGGAGAGTACATAATTCGAAGCATTTGTATTCTGGAAAAAACCTATTCCACACCGTAATCTGGGAAAATCCTGACTATTTAAAGTTTTAATTATAGAAGCTAAACCGTTATGCCCTCCATCACTTCCTCTTTTTCTTAATCTTATCTTTCCCAGGGGAAGATTAAAATCATCGCAAATAACAAGTACCCTATTTATATCAATATCATTTTCTTCAACTACTCGTTTTACAGCTTCACCGCTGTTGTTCATAAATACTAAAGGTTTTACAAAAACAATCTTTTCTGGTTCTTTCGTATAGGGAAATATCTCGTAATATTTTTTCTTTATGCATTCTAAACAATCAAATTCTTTAATCAGTAATGCAAGAACCCTGAATCCTATATTATGTCTGGTTAATGAATATTCATCTCCGGGATTTCCTAAACCTACAACAGCAATCACAAATTATTTTCCTACACTAAATATTATATAATATACCATTATTCCGATGATTTTTCACTTCCTTCTTTTGACCCAGATTCTTTTTTAGCTCCCTCTTTTGCTTCTTCTCCTTCTTCTCCTTCAGGTACTTCTTCTCCTTCGAGTACTTCTTCCTCCTCCTCTTCTTCCTCAACCAGAATTTCCTCAATCTTAGGCATAATTACATTTGCCACACCATGATTCTTCTCCAGTTCAAAAGTAAATTTATCCTCCGGAACATCTTCCAGAGTGATTACATCGCCAACTTTTAATTCAGAGATATCAACTTCGATATGTTCGGGGATATCCTCCGGTAATCCTTTTACTTCAACTTTTCGGAGTAAATGATTTACTATTCCTCCCTCTTCCCTTACTCCCACAGGTGTTCCTTGAAGATTGATTGGGATTTCTAAGGTTATTTCTTCATTAAGTTTAATACCCATAATATCAATATGTACCAGAGTTTCTCTCACAGGATCACGCTGTATCTCACGTAAAATTGCTTTTCTGCTTTTTCCATCAGAAAACTTGACATCAATAATAGTAACTTCTTTATGTAAAAGTCGTTCCATTTCAAGCATATCAACACTTATTGGAACAGAATCTTCTCCTTTTGCATAAAAAATACCCGGTACTCTTCCTTCTTTACGTAATCTTTTAGGAGCATTTTCTTTGTTTTGATCTCTAGTTGTAACATTTAGTTTATTTACTGCCATTAAGTATCCTCATTATTATAATTAATGAAATAATGAACTTATAGATTCTTCATTATGTATTCTTCTGATTGCCTCTGCAAATAATTCCGCAGAACTGTTAACCTCAATTTTCTTTATTTTGTTCTTTTCCGGAAGCGGAATAGAATCACAAACAAATAATTTTAAAATTTCTGATTTTTGAATTCTTTGAACAGCTTCACCTGAAAGGATAGGATGTGTGCAGGCAGCTATAACTTTCTGGGCTCCTGATTTTTTTAATAATTTTGCAGCCTTGCATAAAGTACCAGCAGTATCAATAATATCATCAACTAATAACACATTTTTGCCTTCCACATTACCAATCAAAGTGGCAGATTTAATTTTATTTGCTTTTGAGCGTTTTTTATCAACCAGGCAAAGACCTGCTTTCAATCGCTTTGCATACGATTGTGCTCTTCCTGAACTGCCAACATCCGGTGCAACCACTACTAAATTATGATTACTTTGTTTCTTTAGCACTTTGAGAAAAATTGGTAGAGCATAGAGATGATCAAACGGAATATCAAAAAAACCCTGAATAGAAGCTGAGTGAAGATCCATAGTTAAAATGCGGTCAGCTCCTGCAGTAGATAATAAATTTGCCACCAGTTTGGCAGAAATAGCTACTCTGGGTTGATCCTTTCTGTCCTGACGGGCATAACCAAAATAGGGAATGACAGCGGTTATTCTTTTAGCTGATGCTCTTCGGGCAGCATCAATTAACAGTAATAATTCCAAGAGATTGGAACAGGGTGGATTTGTAGGCTGAACAATAAAAACATCTATTCCCCTGATATTCTCACAATATTTAACTGATATTTCACCGTCACTAAACCGTGTTACCTCTGCTTTTCCCATGGGAATACCGAGATAATTAACAATCTGTTGAGTCAATATTTTGTTACCACTGCCGGAAAAAACTCTTACATTCTTCATTTTTTCCTCAATAAAAAATATTCCATGTTATGATCATTTTTGTAAAGCTGGGGCGGGAGGATTCGAACCCCCGAATACATGGACCAAAACCATGTGACTTACCACTTGTCGACGCCCCAGTTTATACATGTTACTACAATAACTGCGTATCAAAGTCTAAATGAGTACTCTTAAATACCTATCTGTATTCATCATTCAGCAATGATGAATAGGGATAGACACTAAGTGGTTTACATAAAAATGTTCTCATCTCTTTTTCAATGGCAAAGAACTGTTTCACCTTTTCTGCATGCTTTCTCTCTTTATACAATGCATAAACAGATGACCCGCTTCCGGACATGCTAACATAAAAGGCACCCATCTCCTTCAATTGTGCCTTTATCTGTTCAAGGATAGGATACCTTTTAAAAACTATACCCTCCAGTTCGTTCATTATGTTATCCTGTAAGGTATTGCTGTCGAAATTTTCAAAAAGCGTACTAAAGTTAGTGATTTTTTTTATTTTTGTCAAGATAAATTTAGTCTGATTATAAACCCATTTAGTTGAAATAAATATTTCCGGACACACTAATACAATCCACCAGTTTTTATCATAATGAATTTTTTCTAATATTTCCCCTTTTCCTCTTCCTATTGCAGAGATACCAAAAATAAAAAAAGGAACATCAGCACCTAATTGATTAGCTAAATCCAACAATTCAGATCTGGTAAGAGGTTCATTCCACAACTTGTTCGCTGCTAATAATGTAACTGCAGCATTACTGCTCCCCCCTGCAAGTCCGGCACCTACAGGAATTCTTTTTTCTAAATAAACATTAAGTCCCCCATTAATACTGCACTTATTTTTAAATAATCTGAAAGCTTTCCAGATTAAATTATCCTCTCCCCTGGGTACCCCGGGATGATGAGAACGGATATTCATACTATTGTTCGTTCTAATAAATTTTAATTTGTCACATAGGTCAATTTGTTGAAATAGGGTTATGATTTTATGATATCCATCTTCCAGTTGTTCAAGTACATAAAGACCTATATTTATTTTTGCATATGAACAGATATCCAGCTCATTCATTCTATAATCTACTCTTTAATATTCTATTCTTTAATTAACTGTTAAGATTATACAAATTTTTAAGTTAAATCGCAATGGTATACATTAAATAAATTCGTTGCATTTTACTCAGTCAGTAATTATATTAACATGACAAATATTTAGACAGAAATGAATGTAACCTTAAAAATAATAAAATAATAGAATAATAATTTAATTTATTTAATAATAGAAATCATAATTATTTTTATGGAAAAGAATCAGACATATTATTTTATCTCAGACGCTCATCTCGGAGCAGAAAAGAATGAAAAGACTAAAACTACCAAACTGATATCATTTCTTCACTCTATAAATAAAAAAAATAACACTCTTTTTATTGTTGGTGACCTTTTTGATTTCTGGTTTGAATACACTCATGTTATACCTTACTCACATTTACCTGTACTTTGTATGCTTGACGACATGATTAACAATGGTGTTAACATAAAATTTATAACCGGGAATCACGATTTTTGGATTGGTGAATTCTTTATAAACATGGGTATAGAAATAATCAGAGATCCGATAGAAACTTCCTTAAATAATAAAAATTTTTATATTGCTCACGGCGACGGAATTTTAAAAGCTGACCGTGGTTACAGAATATTAAAAAAAATTATAAGAAATTCAGTAAATATTAGACTGTATCGCCTTATTCATCCTGATATTGGAATTGCTCTGGCTCATTTTTTCTCAAATTTAAGCAGAAGTAAAAAAACTAAACATAATGAAGAAGAATATATAAACTTTGCCAAAAAAAAATTTAAAAACGGCATAGATAATGTAATACTTGCACATACTCATATACCTCTGGAATATACTGAAAAAAATAAAAAATTAATTAATATCGGAGACTGGATTAATCACTTTACATATGGTTATTTAAAAAATAACGAATTAGAACTAAAACATTGGGAATCAAAATGAATTATAAAAAATTAAAAAATCTATATAATCAGTATCCCTGGTGGTCATACCCTGCTACTGCATTGTTAATAATAATCATCTTCGGCGGACTGATGATTTTTATACTCAGCAGAGACTTACCCTCACTTACACAACTTGAAATGGCCGGTGATGTACAGCTTGTAACAAAAATATATTCGAGTGATGATAAGATAATTGATCAACTCTACCGTCAAAACAGAGTTAAAGTGCCTATAGAAAGAATTCCTGAACATCTTAAACAGGCAACAATAGCCATTGAGGATCAAAATTTTTACAATCACTGGGGTATTTCACTGAAACGTATAGTAGCAGCTATAATAATTGACATAACCAGTTTCAGCTTCCGCCAGGGAGCCAGTACAATTACTCAGCAATTAGCCAGAAAAATATATCTCCATCCCAAAAAAACAATCATACGAAAATTGAAAGAACAATTAACTTCTCTGCAAATTGAAAGAACCTATTCAAAAGCAGAAATTCTTCGTATGTATTTGAACCGGATGCCTTTGGGCAGAGGCACATTTGGTGTACAGGCAGCTTCTCTGGCTTACTTCGGTAAAAATGTAGAAGAGCTTGAAATTCAGGAATCTGCAATGTTAGCCGGTCTTTTCCGTCTTCCCTATGGATATGCTCCGGACAGAGATCCGGAAACTACTAAAAGACGCAGAAATACTGTACTTAACTGTATGTACGACTGTAATTTTATTACCAATGAAGAATGCGACTCATTAAAAAAATTAGATCTTGGCGTAATTAAAAAAGACAATGAAGCTTCATCTTCTCTTGCTCCCTATTTTACTGAATATGTGCGCCAGAATTTACAGAAAGAATACGGAATGGGATTGTATACAAATGGTCTTTCAATTTATACCACTCTGGATACAAGAGTTCAGGCATGTGCAGACAGTGCTGTAAAATCATTTTTACCAGATTTCGAAAATAAATACCGGAAAAAAATTATTGAAAAGCAGCAGTTCAAAGAATGGTTCGACCCTCCTCTGGAAACTGAAGAAGAGATAGAAGAGTTTTTATCTGATTCGGTTTTGTTTGATTCCCTTATGGAAGTACATGCAACTCCGCAGGTTGCCTTAACAGCTATCGATCCCAAGAACGGTCATATTCTGGCAATGATAGGAGGCAGAGATTTTTTAAAGTCCAAATACAACCGAGCTACTCAGATGAAACGTCAGCCAGGTTCAAGTTTTAAACCATTTGCCTACACTGTAGCCATTGATAATGGCTGGCCAACCACTACAGAATTACTTAATCAGCCGGTAGTCATAATTATGCCGGACGGAACCACCTGGAGACCTACTAATTATGACAAATCAACTGGTGGTCCCACAACCTTGCGGGAAGGATTACGGAAATCCCTTAACTTGGTAGCTGCAAAATTAGTACAGGAATTGATACCGCCTTCCAAAGTAGTATCCTATGCCAAGCATTTTGGTTTTACTACAGAAATTAATCCTTATGATGGTGTTGCTCTTGGACAGGATGTTGTCATCCCTCTTGAACTGACAGCTGCCTATTCAGTATTTGCCAATAAAGGGGTACGAGTAGAACCGACTGCTGTGCTCCGGGTTGAAGATAAAGATGGTAATATTCTGGGAAAAAATATTCCTGATCAGAGGGTGGTTATAAGTGAAGAAATTGCTTATATAATGGTTGATATGCTGAAAACTGTTATAAACAGCGGAACAGGAATTACAGCCAGAAGTAAGTGGAATTTTTACCGTCCTGCAGGTGGCAAGACCGGAACTACTAATGATTTCAGAAATGCCTGGTTTGCAGGATTTACTCCCCAGATTGCAGCCAGTGTCTGGGTCGGTTTTGATGATCAGAGTACAAGTCTGGGTAAAGGACAGAACGGAGCTTTAACTGCATTACCCATTTGGGCTCCTTTCATGAAAATGGCTCATGATTCTCTTAAACTTCCCTTAAAAGATTTCACCATGCCTGATGGAGTGGTGGATCTTAAAATATGCAGTGAAACAAAAAAGATTGCTACCCCCAACTGTCCAAAAATTCTGGATGAAATTTTTCTGGAAGAACTGGCTCCAAAAGATACCTGTGATATACATTAAATATGATGAGAGGTTTGAGTTTATGAAAAGTTACAGAAAAGAACTGTGGTTCAATACTTCTACTCGTAGGGCCTTTATCAACATTACACCTCAGGTAGAAGAATGTGTACAGGAAAGTGGAGTATCTGAAGGTTTTGTGCTGGTTAATGCCATGCATATTACTGCTTCGGTTTTTATAAATGACGATGAAAAAGGGCTGCATCAGGACTATGAAGAATGGTTGGAAACACTTGCCCCACATGAACCCATTGATCAGTATAAACATAACCGGACCGGTGAAGACAATGGAGACGCCCATCTCAAACGCCAGGTCATGGGGCGGGAAGTGGTTGTTGCCATTTCTGAAGGTAAAATGGACTTCGGTCCCTGGGAGCAGATCTTCTATGGTGAGTTTGACGGAAGAAGACGCAAACGGGTGTTAGTCAAGATAATCGGGGAATAGATTTTCAGTTATCCATATTGTGTATTAACGTAAGTTTGAGATAATTATATACTGAGACGCTCATCCTGATCTTGTACAGGATCGGGAGTAAATCTGTTATATCTATATTTCCATGAACTCAGTGTGACAGTATACATTAACCTCCCGAAGGTTCCAAACCTTCGGGAGGTTATTCATTGCCAAACACCCGGGATCCTACGGACACCCGGGGTTTGGCTGTTTTCACACAGTCTCAGAGCGTAGAAGCGAGAGGAAAAAATTATAGATACATTAGACCTGTCGAGACTATCGAAAAACTCGCTATTGTTGCCATAAATTTATATATTATAACATAATAACAAATTCACTGTATCACTCTTTTGAAAGGAAATATATGGCACGGTATAAGCCGTATAACTATACTCAACTAAGGATGATTCCTGTAAGTCTTAAACAACAGCTCCGTCGGAGTTGTCTAAAAAGTCTAAAAATACTTTAAACACAGAGATCGCTGAGAATATCGCAAAGAATGTAAATAATTAATAATTATAAATTTATCACTTTGCGCTCTCTGCGAACTTTGCGTTGAAATTTTATTTTTAGTCAGCCCCAAAATAGTAAACAAAGCTTTGCTTTGTGATTTATTAGACCTGACCAGGTTGTCAAAAGATTAAGAAAATTTATTTTTTTATTGAAATTATCAGTCTTCGATGAACTCTGACTAAGAATGTTATAACTTTTTGGTCATCGTGGTAGACACAAAGAAGAATCTTATTTTTCTGAGAATAATCAACAATAAGGTAATAAAGTTAAAGTTTTATTTATTCCTGTGCTACTAAGGTTTTAAAATTTTAGTATATATTGGAGTTATCAAAAAACTTCTTCAATCAAAAATCGTTAATCCTTGTTCATAAATCCATTACTTCTGATCGCACAATAAGAATATTAATGATAAGTTAATTTTAATTGGGTTATATGGGAATGTTTTCTTTAAATCATTAGGATACTGAAATGTAGGTTACGCAATTATATAAAAACCTGGAAGGTTTTATTTTCCTTACTTTTGATCTCAGAACAAGGATTAACGATTAGCGATCTTTGATTAGGTCCGCAGGGATTCCTACCTTCATGACTTAGAATGGTATTAGCTCACACCACCCTCAACGCCACCTCATCAGCAAAAAGCATCCCCCGAGGAGTCAGCTTAAGCTTTTTTCCAACATGAACTGCCAATCCTTTCTGGATAAAATTATCAACTTTAGACAGATCAATACTATTGTGTCTGATATCAATCCCTTCTTTTCTACGCAAACCTACAGCAATACATTCAGCTCTTCTCTGTTCTGCAGACAGCACCTCTTCTTCCTCAACCGGAAGAACAGACTGGGAAAGCCGTGAAATATACTCTTTTACATCAGAAACATTCCAGAACCGTTTGTTTTCACTGAATGAATGTGCAGACGGTCCCAACCCTAAGTAAGGCTGATCTGTCCAGTATCCTTCATTATGTATGCATCGGTATCCTGGTAAAGCATAATTGGAAATCTCATAATGCTCAAATCCGTTTTCTGACAAGATTTTATCTGTATACAGATACATTTCTGATACAGCTTTCTCCTGAGGGGTCGGTATATATCCTTTAATGATCTTTCTTCCCAGAGGAGTTTTACCACTCCAGGTCAGATTGTAAGCTGATATATGTTTTGGTTTCAAAGCAATAGATTCGAATAAGGAGTACTCCCAGTCCTTGCGATTTTGTCCGGGAAGACCATACATGAGATCAAGACTGAAATTCTCTAAACCGGCTTTGCGGACATAAGAACATACAGTTTTGATATCCTCAGGATTGTGAATCCGCTTCATCAGTGCCAGTTCGTTTTTTCTGAACGACTGAGCTCCAATACTGATCCGGTTGATACCAGATTTTTTATAATCAGAAAAAACCTGTGTAAATGTCCCGCCTGGATTCACTTCTATGGTGATTTCAGGTGATTCGATGATATTGAAGAAATCAGACAGATGGTGTAAGATATCTTTCAGTCTTTCAGGACTGAGAAGCGAGGGAGTGCCTCCTCCTATATATAATGTTTCAATATTTTTATTGCCGGGGAAGAACCCGGATCGAAGCTGAATCTCAGATTTAAGGGCCTGAATATATCCTGAAACCAATTTCTCAGAATAAACAATAGAATAAAAATCACAGTAGCTGCATTTAGACTGACAGAAAGGAAAGTGTAAGTAAATCCCTGACATTACTATCTGATAAGCTGAAAAATCCTTCCCCATCGAATTTTATTAAAAATCCGGTATAAAGGAACATTCTTATCCCAGGAAAAATAAATTATCAACCCTTCACCCACCACATATCTTTCCGGAAGAAATCCCCAGTATCTGCTGTCAAGACTGTTGTCACGGTTATCACCCAGCATAAAATAATGACGGTTTTCAACTTCATATACCATCTGATCAATTGAAGTCCCGTTTATCCGGAACGATTCTTCAGGATAGACCTGAATGGCTGTTTGCCACCGATTTTGATTATCAACAGTTAATTTGATTTTTTCCCCTTTATAGATAATTTCCAGTTTGTTTCCTTCATATACAATAAGCTGAAATCGTTCAAACCATTTATCTTTATTAGTCTGGGTAAAATGAAATGTATCTCCTTTAGCTGGTACTCGTACAGGTCCGTAATAATCAATATTTCCTGCTCCCGGAGGGAAAATATCCGGCTGCACATAATTTTCCGGAGCAGTGTGGATATTAACAAACTTGGCTTTAGGCGGATTCGGAAATCTCTCTCCGTTGATAAACAATTTTTTATCTTGAATTAAAATTGTATCACCGCTTACTCCAACACATCTTTTAATATAATTTAATTGAGGGTCTTGAGGATATTTGAAAATGACCACATCACCTTTTTCCGGCTTCCTGAATCCCGGAGTGCGGAAAAAAGGTATACTGAATCCTATTTTAGTGGTGGGTATGCCAATCCAGTCCGGTGATCGGATCCCATAAACAAACTTATTTGCTAGTAAAAAATCACCGATTAATAATGTATCCTCCATAGAACCGGTGGGGATACGAAAAGGATAAATGACCAATGCCCGTATTATCAAAGCTACAATTATGGCAAACCCAAGAGACTCAATAAACTCTCTGAAAGATCCTTTATTCTTTTGAACAGACTTTTTCTTTGTCTGTTTGTTTGCTTTAGATTTATTTTTTTTCTTCATGCTGACCTCAAATTAAAAAATTTTACTCTTTTATCTGTAGAACAGCTAAAAATGCTTCCTGAGGTATTTCTATCTGTCCTAAATTTTTCATACGTTTTTTCCCTTCTTTCTGCTTTTCCAGAAGTTTGCGTTTCCGTGTTATATCCCCACCATAACATTTTGCTGTAACATTCTTTCTTAATGCTTTAACCGTGTCACGCGCAATTATTTTCTTTCCGATTGCAGCCTGAATTGCCACTTCAAACATTTGCCGGGGTATAAGTTCCCGTAATTTTCCGGTTAACTTCCTGCCCCAGGTATATGCCTTATCTTTATGAACGATCATAGACAGAGCATCAACAGGTTCAGAATTTATCAAAATATCCACTCTTACCATTTCTGATTCTCTGAAACCAATCACCTCATAATCAAAAGAAGCATATCCTTTAGAAATACTTTTAAGTTTATCATAAAAATCAAAGATAATTTCAGAAAGAGGGAAATCATAAACAAGATTTACCCGATCAGAATCAAGATAAATAGCATTTTTATATACTCCTCTTCTTTGCTGTGCTAACTGCATAATATTGCCCTGAAATTCAGCCGGCACAATTATTTGTCCGGATATAAAAGGCTCTTCAACTTTTTCTATAGAATTATTTGCCGGAAAATGAGCAGGATTATCAATTAAAATTTTCTCTCCATTATTAAGACTAACCCGGTATTCAACATTTGGAATGGTGGTAATTAAATGCTGATCATATTCCCTTTCCAGTCGTTCCTGAATTATTTCCATATGTAGAAGGCCCAGATATCCCACTCTGAATCCGAAACCTAATGCTTCAGAACTCTCAGGCTCAACAACTAAAGAAGCATCATTTAGCTGTAAACGATCCAGACTGTTACGTAAATCTTCTAAATCCTCCGCTGATGCAGGAAACATCCCGGAGAACACCATAGGTTTACATTTTTTAAATCCGGGGAGTGGCTGTGGATGAGGATTATCAGCTAACATTATAGTATCTCCCACCCTGGCATCTTTCAGATTCTTTACATTAGCTATTAAATAGCCAACCTCTCCGGTCTTAAAATTTTCAGTTGGATGTCGATGTAAACGGAGTAATCCCAGTTCTTCAGCAGTAAATCTTTTTCCATTTGAAAAAAAAGTAATTGTATTTCCCTTTTTCAAATGTCCATCTATAATTTTAATATAGGTGATCACTCCCCTGTAGTAATCATATACAGAATCAAAAATCAATGCCCGCAACGGTGCGCTGCTGTCCCCCTGAGGAGGAGGAACTTTCTCAACAATTGCATTAAGTAATTCCTGAATACCCGTCCCCTCCTTTGCACTCACCAAAAAAATCTCTTCCTCAGCAACGCCAATAAGCTCTTTGATTTGTTCCATGGTCACCTCTATCTGAGCACCAGGAAGATCAATTTTATTTATAACCGGAATTATGGTAAGATCGTTTTCCATTGCCAGATAAATATTGCTCACAGTCTGAGCTTCAATCCCCTGACTTGCATCGACTACTACTAATGCACCTTCACAGGCGGCAAGACTGCGCGATACTTCATAGGAAAAATCAACATGTCCGGGTGTATCTATAAGATTAAGTGTATATTGTTGATCATCGGAATGCGTGTAATACATGGTAATTGCATGAGATTTTATGGTAATACCTCTTTCCCGCTCCAGATCCATATTATCTAAAACCTGATTCATCATTGACTTAGGAGATACAGTATGAGTATATTCCAGAAGCCGGTCTGCAAGAGTAGACTTTCCGTGATCAATATGTGCTATTATACTAAAATTTCTTATATTACTTTTCCGCATAATCTGTTAATATAATCAATTCGTAACTAATAGTCAATGTGAGAAAAATTAAAACTTGACAATTTTTTTTTAATTCAGTATATTTTCTAACGTTTATTAGGTGAATTTGCTGAACCTCTCTGATTTAAGTATTTCAGCAGACAACATACAACCTATATAAAATAATTTTTAAGGTAACAGATAAATTATTGAGAAAAAAATTAACATTTTGTACATTGAGTAATATATGATTTTATCAAAGGTCTCTCTCCACGGTTTTAAATCTTTTGCCAAAAGAATAAATTTAAATTTTGATGGTAAACTAACTGCTATTGTAGGACCCAATGGCTGCGGTAAAACCAATATTGTGGATGCAATCCGCTGGGGACTCGGTGAACAGAAACATTCCATCCTCAGAACAGACCGAATGGAGGATGTGATATTCAGTGGAGCTCAATCAGCAAAGCCTCTGGGGATGGCTGAAGTTTCTATTACTTTTGATAATTCTCAAGGAATTATGCCCATAGATTATAATGAAGTGGTAATTACCAGAAGATTATACCGCTCAGGCGAAAGTGAATATCTTCTTAATAAATCACCAGTAAGATTAAAAGATATACATAACCTGCTCATGGATACCGGTATCGGTGCAGAATGTTATTCTGTTATTGAATTAAAAATGATTGAGGATATTCTCAGTGAAAAAGCTGAAGACCGCAGAAAACTTCTGGAAGAGGCCGCTGGTGTAACAAAGTATAAATATCGTATTAAATCAGCAGGAAGAAAATTAGAATCCACAAACAACGATCTTTTACGCGTAAATGATATTATACAGGAAGTTGAGCGTAATGTACGGTCACTGAAAAGACAGGTTCAACGTGCCCGAAGATATAAAAAATTACAGAAAGAAAAAAAAGAATTTGAATTGAAGCTCAGCCGCAAAATCCTTTCTGATTACCAGGATCAGATTAAACCTTTAAAAATAAAATTAGAAAAACTAAAAAAATCCAAAGATGGAAGAACTGTTGAGATTTCCAAAGAAGAAGCTGACCTGGAAACCCTGAGATTAAAACTAACCGAAAATGAAAAATATGTTATACAATGCAGAAATGAATTAAATGCAATAATTGAAAAAATTCATCATCAGGAAAGTGACATAAAAGTCGGTAAAGAGAAAGTATCTTCTTTAAACAGCAGAATAGAAAGAGCGAATAATGAACTTATCAATTTAAAAGAACGGCTTACCAATCAAAAAGAACATCTGGAATATACCAGGCAGGAAAGAGAATCCTATCAGGTTAAAATTACCAGCACCGGAAGAATATTTAATAATAAAAAGAAAGAATTAGAAGTTTTCCAGCAAAATCTTAACCTGAAAAGACTTGATTTAAATGCCAAGAAAAAAGAGATAATTGAGTGTCTTGAGAAAATTAACAGTCTCAGCAATGAAGAATCAGCATTCAGAACAAAGATTGACAATAATCAGGGCAGACTTGAAAGACTGGATGAAGAAGACACACGTTTACGCACCACTCTTGAGAATGCCCAAACATCAGAAAAAAACGAAACTAATTCCCTGAATGAATTACTAAAAAAAGAAAATTCACTCAATACTTCACTTCAAAAAATCACTGAAAAAGAAAAAAATCTTAATAATAAAATTTCGGATCTTAAAGAAAACACCTATAAAACCCGGAGCGATTGTGAATTATTTAACGGCAGACTGGAATTTCTGAAGAATGTTATAGAAAACAGGGAAGGGATGACAAACGGAGCAAAGATACTTCTCAAAAAGAAACCGGCCGGTTTAATAGGCACATTAGCAGATCTTATAGATACCAAAACAAAATTCAGGAAATCAATTGAGACAGGTCTTGGTGAAACAGCAGGATACCTAGTCTTTGATAAAACCTCAAACGCTTTTCATTCCATTGATATGTTAAATCATTTAGGCGGCGGACGAGTTGTTATAGTCAGCCTGGATAAATTTACCAATTCACCTTCTTTTTCCCATAATATACATTTACCGGATAAAACTGAAATTTTCGGATGGGCAGAAGAGTTAATTGAATATACGAAAAATATGACTCCACTGATAAAATATCTGCTGAGTGACCTTTTGATAGTTGGTAATATTGAAGACGCTAAAAAAGTTATTGAAACCAATCCGAAATCTCACTTCAGGGTAGCTACTATTAAAGGAGAGCTTGTAACCTCCTGGGGAACTATACATACCAGTGATGATCAGGATAAGGATACCGGTTTAATCGGGCGTAAGCAACGTCTCCAGGAGCTGGAAAAGGAATATAAGAAGCTGACAGTAAGCATAAAAAATAATACCATGAAAATTACTGAACTTGAAAAAAATAAAAAGGCAGTCGAAACAGAAAAAAATAAAACTGAAGTCTCTCTCTCAGAACTCCGGGATACTATTTCAACTGTTAAAGAACATCTTGCCAAAATTACCTTTGAAAAACAAAAAACCGAAGAAAATCTCAATCAAAACATCAAAGATAAACAGACACTTTTAGAAGAAATCAGCAGTACAGAGAAAAAAATCGATACCATACATCCTCAAATGGAAAAACTTGCTGAGACCAGAGAAACAGTGGAAAATGATACAGATAAAATTCAAAAGGAAGTCGACCAGCTTGAAAAACAGGAACAGACCATGGAAGATGAAGTGCACCGTCTAAATCTTTCAGTTGTGAGATTGAAAGGTGAAGCCCGGAATCTTGATCTGGAGATTGAAAGATCTGAGAGACTCATACAGGATATCGAGTTGAATATTAAGGAAAGAAACCAGGAAATAAAAGATTCAAATGCAACCATAACAGAAATAAAAAAATCAATTAATGAAAATGAAGAAACTGTTGTAGAACATTATACAGAAAAAGAAGAAACAGAAAAAAAACTTACAGAAGCGGAAGAAAAATACCAAAAAATAAAGGAAGATCTTGATATACATGAAACAGAAGTCAGGAAGGTCCGGAAAACCAGAGAACAGACATCTGAACAAATTCATAATCTGGAGATGGAAACATCTGAACTAGAACATCAGGCACTAACCCTGAAACAAAAAATCAGAGAAAATTATCAGACTGATCTGGAAAAAATATCTCTTCCCCAAGAAATTGATCTGGAAACAAGCCAGGAACATATTGATATAATAAAACAAAAGTTATCTAATCTTGGTAATGTCAATCTGATGGCACTGGAAGAATATGATAGAGAAACAGAAAGACTGAACTTCCTCAATCAACAACGGGATGATCTTTTATCAGCAAAAGAAACTTTAAATGAAACCATAAAGAAAATAAATCATACAGCCAGAAAACGTTTTAAAGAAATTTTTGTAGAAGTAAGGAAAAACTTCCGAAAAACCTTTACCAACTTTTTTGATGGTGGTGAAGCGGACCTGCGTATCCCCGAAGGTGAGGATCCCCTTGAAGCTCAGATTGAAATAGTGGCAAGGCCCGCAGGCAAACATTTCAGGGATTTAAGTCTTCTATCCGGAGGTGAAAGAGCACTGACCGCAATATCTCTCTTATTTGCACTGTATCTGATCAAACCCAGTCCTTTCTGTATTTTAGATGAGATTGACGCACCCCTTGATGATTTAAATATCAACAGATTTATCAATGCTCTTAAGGATTTTGCTAAAAAAGTTCAGTTTATTATTGTGACTCACAATAAAATGACCATGCAGGCAGCTAAAGCTCTGTATGGAGTGACCATGGAAGAAAAAGGGGTCTCAAAAATTGTTTCGGTTAAGTTTGAAGATGACGGAAAAAAGAAGAAAAAGGCTGAAGAATTAGCTGAGTAAAACGAAGAAACAGAAAAAATTCTGCTTATTTATCAATCATATTCTATATACATAACCCTGACAGGGTTTTAAACCCTGTCAGGGTTATTTTTACAATCTCTACTCAATACTGTCCTTTGACCAGTCTACAACAGACACTCTGATCTGCGAAGGATATTCAGCTGAATGATGTACCTTATTATGTGCCACTACCCAGTCAGTTTCATCATAGTTATTGCCGCCTGTGTTAAGATTACGGGCAAATCTGGGAAAATTACTGCTGGAAATTTCTATCCGAATACGGTGCCCCGGAGCAAAATAGTTACTTGTGGACATGGAGCTGACAGGCAGTTTATACACCTCTCCCTCTTCCATGAAAACTTCTTTGTCATATCCTTCCCTGTAGCGAACTCTTTGAATGGTTTCATCAATATTATAGGCTCTTCCATCCGGATAGACATCAATAAGCTTTACAGTGAAGTCTGTATCTTTAACATCCGATGATATATACAGAGTGATCTCAACCGGACCGGTTATTTCAATCCCTTTCTCCAAGAAATCTGTCGAGTAAACCAGAATATCATGACGGGTTTCCAGCTGGCGCTGATCAAAAGATCCGGACTGGTATTCATCACCCAGGCAGCAAAAACCGCCACCGTGTAAAGGGACAGGATAGGCTGGATCATAAGTAAACATATCAGGATTATCCACTGAACCTGGTGATCCTGTAGTAAGGATGCCGTCACCAAATACACTGTTGGCATTCCCCTGACTTGTTAAATACAGGGTAACCATTTCAGCATTTTCAGGAGGCCATGTATCTGATGACTGCCATTTATTAAGTCCCATTGTATAATACTGAACCTTCGGTGTTTTCTTGACAAAATCATTATCTTCTCCTTTGAGCCAGTAATCGAACCAGCCGTAGACAAGAGCATCGTAATCAAACCTGACATCACCTACATTGCGTTCACCTATAACAGTTACCTCGGTTTCACTGCCGAATGCACAGTGAGTGACCGGAGATACCACTGCAAACTGATTTTCAGCAACATCCGGATCCTCTGCATTCTTTCGAACATGATTGTACAATGCCAGGTTTGGACTGACTGAAATATCATACCAGGATATCAACCATAAGCCGGGCACAGTACAAGGCATGTCATCATGGTATAATCCCCCTTCATACCAGGCCGGATCATTGGGTTTCCGTTTGAGCATTTCTTCCCACTTACTTTCCGGAGCATCTAAGTTTTTCATAATATCAATAAGAGGTAAATGCCACAGTGCTTCCGACCAGTCAACTTCAGGTATTGCAGGAGCCAGATCAAAGTACCTGGACATAATCACAAGATCTTCCCGGGTAATATCCGAGGGGAACATCGGTCTCCACTTGCAGGTCTGGATAAATCCATAATCATACAGCCAGGCTGTCATCAGCATCTGGTGTACTCCGCCCCGGTACCAGTTTCCCTGTTCATAAAATTCTCCTACCCGCCCCACACCTGCTCCAAATCCCATGGGTGCTATGGCAGCCAGCCCGGGAGGATCCATAGCTGCTACTGCCATCTGCCATTCAGCTGTGGAGGAACATCCGATCAGTCCGACCTTGCCATTAGACCAGGGCTGTTCGGACATCCATTTTATAGCATCATATCCGTCAGTCCGCGGCGCCCCCAGAATTTCCCACTGCCCTTTGGAAAAATATCTACCCCGCTCATTCTGAACCACAAGGGCATATCCCTGTTTCACTACTTTATGAGCTAAATAAAAGGTGTAGGATTTCATGTTATCTTTGCTCCAGTAATTGAAATTATAGGGAGTTCTGGAAAAAATAATGGGAACGGGTTCATCTGTTTTGGGCCGATACACATCTGTTGCCAGCCTGACCCCGTCCCGCATGGGCACCATGATTTTCTGTTTGACAATGGCAATGGATTCCAGTTTATCCAGGATATCATCCTGGGCATAGACAGGGGAAAGTAATGAAAAGAAGATAATGCAAATAAAAGGAAAAATGACATATTTAGAAATTTTCATTTAATACTCCTATACAAAATATTAAAATTGAATGGCAATAATAAAACAGCATAAAAACTTTGTTATAGTTTATTGTTTTGTCTGACTTGCAATATAAATGATATTTCTTTATTTGTAAAGAGCCTCTAAAAAATCTTCTCTCTCAACTATTAGTACATATAAATTTACATTACTTCTTCTCTTTCCCCGGCAGCGTCACCACCATCTGCGGAAACGGTATTTCAATGCCTTTTTCTTTAAACACTCTGTCTATCTCCAGTCGAATGTCTTCTGCTACAGTCCATTGCTGCTGCCAGGTGGGTACATAGCAAACAAGTTTAAAATCCAGGGATGAATCGCCAAAATTAATAAAATAAGCTTTTGGAGAAGGCTCATCCATTACATCTGGATGAGCATTGCAAATATTTATAAGTAATTTCTTTACCTGTTTTAAATCAGTGCCGTAAGCCACCCCGACGTTGACAGCGACCCGCAGTCTGGGATTTGGATAGGAATAGTTGGTTAATTTATCATTTATGATTTTCTGATTGGGGACCACAATTAGAGTATTATCGAAAGTGAGTATCTTTGTACTTCGTAAACCGATATCATGCACATCCCCAAATTCACCTGTTTCAAGTAAAACCCTGTCTCCCATCCTGAAAGGTCTGTCGATCATTATCATAAACCCGGCAATCATATTGGCAAGTGTATCTTTAGCTGCAAGAGCCACAGCCAGAGACCCCACTCCCAGAGAAACAATAATCGAACTCACATTCTGCTTGAAATGGTGTAAAATCATAATAACTGCAATAGTGTACATCACAATAAAAATTAATCTTCTGAACAAGGGGCCAAATTCATAATGTAAACTGTAATCAGTTTTATCTTTCCAGCGTTCTGTATACCACTCCAGAGCGGC
>Ga0180433_10004217_pt1 | contig 20357 bp, 11 predicted proteins | sample SS_ome_8_FD_132980 | JGI IMG/M metagenome (GOLD analysis project Ga0180433, IMG submission 132980) | Hypersaline lake sediment archaeal communities from the Salton Sea, California, USA - SS_1_D_1 metaG | ecosystem: Environmental > Aquatic > Non-marine Saline and Alkaline > Hypersaline >... | reverse complement strand
TTTCAGTTATCTTTATCCGGAAAGGTACTACAATATCTACAAAGATGTAGAGAGGTACAAGAAAAAAAGTCAGGAGTATATTGAAGATATTAAAGAAAAATTGATGGATGTTTTGAAAAAGGAAGGACTGGAAGGTGATATTCAGGGACGTGTAAAAAATATTTATAGCATTTATAAAAAGCTAATTCGACGAAACCGGAGTTCAATTAATGAAATTTATGATATTTTAGCCCTTAGGGTGATTCTTCCAGATAAAGATAGAAATAATGAAGAGTTTACGGGTCATCTTTACAACCTGCTTGGTGCAATTCATCGTAGGTTTACTCCTCTTAAAAACAGGTTTAAAGACTATGTTGCAAATCCAAAGTTTAATGGGTATCGAAGTTTACATACAACTGTGATTCATCTTTCTTCGCTTGAGCCTTTTTATCCCGTTGAAATCCAGATTCGAACTGAGAAAATGCATAAGGAAGCGGAGTTTGGAATTGCTTCACATTGGCTTTATAAACAGAATGGTAATGAAAATGGTAATGGTTCAAACGATATTTCTATTGAAGAACCTGAATCTGAAGATATAAAAAATCAGATTGAGTGGATTCAGGTTTTGGCAAAGCTTAAAGATCAGGGAGAAAATACAGATCTTTCAGACATGAAACTGTTTAATGAAAAGGTTTTTGTAATGACACCGCTTGGTGAAGTAAAATCTTTACCAAAAGGTGCTACACCTGTCGATTTTGCTTATAATGTTGATTTTAGTTTAGGGCATCAATGTTCGTCAGCAAAAGTTAATGGTAAAACAGTTTCACTTGATTATGAACTGCAGAACGGTGAACTTATTGAGATTGTAAGGAAAAATGAAAACCGTCCAAATAGGTATTGGCTTGAGTTTGTGAAAACTGATAGAGCCAGAAAGGCTATAACATCTTGGTTTGAAGGGCTTGAAGAGGAGAAGTTTATTAAAAAAGGTCGAAAAAAGCTTAATTCTGTACTTGCAAAACTAGGAAAGAGCTCTCTTGATACAAATTTATCTTTGTTCAAAACTTATAAAGATGTTGAATTGCCCTTAAAAGAAAGAGAAATGCTTTTAATTGATGTCGGAAGGGGAGAGGTTGCCGCAATTGATATTTTAAAGCATGTTTTGCCTGCTGAGGTTATTAAAAAATATAACCGTGAGAAGCAGGATCTAGATCAAAAAAAGTTTTACAATACAGCACATGGTTCAAAGGAGCTTCTTGTGAGTGGTGAAACAAATCTTCCTTACAAGATTGCATCATGTTGTAAGCCTGTAGTTGGTGAGAAAATTATAGGTTATGTGACTAGGGGGAAAGGCGTAACAATTCATAAAGCCGGTTGTAATATTTTAAAATCTATTGATAAGGAAAGGATTATTGATGTGAATTGGGGCGGAAAGATTTCAAAAGACAAGAAAGGTGTTCAGGTTCAGGTTGATATTGAGGCGATTGATCGGGTTGGTCTTCTTCGTGATATTACAAAAGTAATTGCTGAGTTTGGGTGTAATATTATTGATTTTCGACTTAAACAAAGGCGTGATAGTAGAGTTAGAAGGCGTCTGTTTATTGAGGTTGAAAGTTTGAAGCAGTTTAGGGATATTTTACTTGCAATCAAAGGCATTGACGGTGTCGCTACTGTAAATTAGTTTTTGATAGTTTAGTTGTGAGCCAAAATAGTTATAAATCTGTTTGTCCAGATGGATTTGGGTTTTTTCTAAGTGTGATTTGTTTGTTTTGTGGTCGCTTAAGATTTTTGGGAAGTTGTTTTGTAGGAAAATGTTTAAAAGTTGGCTTATTGCTGGATCTGGGCTGTTTTCTAGTATTCCTATTTGAGAAAGAAGTTTTGTTTTGAAAGCTTCAAGTAAAACTTTGGACTGTTTTTGTTTATTGATTGTCAAAAGGAATGCCCTCAAAAGGTCGAACAGTTCAGGTGAACCTTCTTCCTGTGGAGTAGTTTTGTTGATTATTTCAAGCGCAATTTCCACTGAAAGTATAAGTGGCAGTGATTTTTTAATTTCTTTAAAGCTGTTTAGTAAACGGAATTCTGTAAGTAAGTAGTTTTTTTTAGTTTTATAAAGTTGGATGTTTAGGTAGTTAGATTTTTCAGAAATGAATGTGAAACGGCTTTTTATGCTTTTGGAAGAAGGGATAATAACAGAAATTTTCCCTAAATCCGGGGTCAAAAAAATCGCAATTTTGTCTTTTTCATTAAGGGATCTTAAATCCAAAATAATTCCCTCAGTTTTGTGATGTTTCATAGATTAATATTCGCTCAATTTACACTTAATGTATTTGTTTGTGGTAAATAAACTGCTTATTCCCCCAATTAAAATACTAAAAATGATTTCAACAATAAATAGTCGTGTAAAGTTGATATTGCTTAAATAAAAGCTTAAGTTGGAGTCTGGAAGAGTCATAAGAAGTGTGATCACTAAAGCAATGCTAAAAATGACTGCAAGTAGACTGTAAAAGATTCCTTCAATTAAAAATGGCAATCTTATAAAACTGTATTTTGCTCCAACTAGCCGCATTACATAAATTTCGTTCTTCCTTGAAAATATCGTAAGTCTTAAAGCATTAATAAAGATTAAAAGTCCACCAGCAGCAAAGATTAATATCAACCAAAGCAGGATTTTTTTTGTAAAACTGCTAACTTTGCTTAAGTTTTGAGATACTGATGCAAGTACGTTTTTTTCTGAATCCTCAGGGATCTCTAAAACACTACTAAATTCATCGCTTTTTAACTGCGTAATAATTTTTGGATAGTCTTCAGGGCTTTTTGCTTTGATTTCCAGAGTGTTTGGGAATGGGTTGTCTATATTGTAAAGTTCCAGGAAGTCAGCTTCATCCGGGTAGCTTATTGAAATGTCCTGCAGTGCTTTTTCTTTTGAGATAAAGTTTACTGATTCGATTGATTGAATCTCCTGTATTCTGTTTTTGATCTGTTCTGTCTGGTAAAAGTCAGCATCTTGTTTGAGGAAAACTGTTAATGTGATTCTTTCGTTTACATCTTTAAAAAATGCACTGTTTGTGAAGTTTGTTAAAATTATTATGTTAAAAATGAAGATAATTATTCCTGCAACCAATATTGTTGCAATTGTCAGGAATGTGTTTCTTTTGAAGTTATCAAGCCCCAATTTTATCCCTCTTTTTATTGAGAGTAGGTTCATTTTTAGTTGTTTTTTTTAGTAGTGAAGATTTGTAAATATCTGGTTTGTATGGATTTAAACGTATAATTTTACTGTCCAGTTTCAAATCTATCAAAGTTTTTTCTAAAGTGTAAGTGAAAGCGAACTGGTCGTATCCAAGAGCAATAAAGTCTGGTTTGAACTTTTTGATCGCTTTATTTTTATCTGTAAGAGAGCCAAGAATTACTTTGTCTGCAATCTTTCTGTTTTTTAAAGATTTTAATCTGTCTTTTTCTGTTTGTTCAGGTTCATGTCCTTTTATTTTTTTAACAGTTTCATCTCTGGCAATAACAACATACAAAATATCTCCCAGATTTCTGGCTTCATTGATGAAAAATTCATGACCTGCATGGAAATTGTCAAAAGTCCCAAATATAAGAACCTTTTTTTTGTCCATAATTAATTAAGTATAAATCGATTTAAGTCTGGGAATGCCAGATTAATATAAAGTGATACCAAGAGCAAGAGTACTCCAAAAAGTGCAAATGCAATAGTTACATTTCTATTTTTTGGTAGTCTTAACAAAATTCCACTAATTCCATAAATTAAAGCTGCTGCCAAAAAGGGGATATCTAAAATTCTGTTTACTGCTGTTGAAAATTCCGGGCTGAAGTTGTTTACAGTCATAAGGCCTGCAAGAATGTGCATTACTCCTAGTGTTGCAAAGAATATGAATGAAACTTTCTTGATGTTTTCGATTGTTGGCATTTTTGGCTTTTTGATTATTGGTTGATCAATGGTCAATTAAGAGTCGAAAAATCTTTACAATTATATATCAGGGCTTGTCCAAATTACAACTTCTTTGTTAAAATGCTTTTGTCTTAAAAATCATATTAATTGGCGATGGCAAAAATATCTGAAGATGAGGTTAAACATTTAGCAAAGCTTTGTCGGCTTCAGTTTGATGATAATGAGATTAAAAAGTTTTCCAGAGAGTTAACATCGATTTTGGGTTATGTTTCTCAGCTGGAAGAGGTAGATACGGATGGAGTAGATCCTACTTTTCAGGTGACAGGACTTACAAATGTGATGCGGAAAGATGAAGTAAAGGAAGTTTGTAAGCGGGATGAACTGCTTGCTACTTCTCCTTTGGAGATTTCTAGAGATCAGATTAAGGTGCCGCCTGTTTTTGAATAACAATGCATAGCTATTTTTGAATAAACTATGAACTTAAACGAATTAACAATTGAGCAGTGCCATAAAGGGCTTAAGGAAAAGGAATTTTCTTCTGTAGATTTGACGAAAGCTTGCCTTCAGAGAATTTCTGATGTTGATGAAAAGTTAAACGCTTTTGTGACTGTTACTGAAAATGTAGCTCTTAAGCAAGCTGAGGAGGTAGATAAAAAGATTGCAAAAGGGGAGCAGATTTCACCTTTAACCGGAATTCCTTGTTCTCTCAAAGATGTTTTTTCAACCAAGGGGATTGAGACTACAGCTTGTTCGAATATTTTAAAAGGATATGTACCCCCGGCTGATGCATCAACAGTAAAAAAGTTAAAAAATGAGGGGATGGTGCTTTTAGGGAAAACAAATACTGATGAGTTTACTTGTGGAACTTCTACAGAATCGTCTTGTTTTGGACCGACCAGGACGCCATGGGATTTGGAAAGGGTGGCTGGTGGTTCTTCCGGTGGTCCGGCTGCTTCTATTGCTTCTCATGAATGTATTTATGGGTTGGGAACAGATACAGGTGGGTCTATTAGACTTCCGGGTGCATATTGTGGTATCCCAGGTTTAAAAGTTAGTTATGGAAGAGTTTCAAGAAGCGGTGTTATTTCTATGGCTTCTTCATTGGATAGCATTGGACCGATGGGGAAAACAGTACGGGATTGTGCGATTATTTTACAAACAATTGCCGGAAAAGATGTAGCAGATTCTACCACTCCGGATATTGAAGTTCCGGACTATTTAAGTGAAATTGAAAAAGATGTTAAAGGGATGACGGTTGGGGTTCCAAAAGAATATTTTATTAAAGGTTTGGATGATGAGATTAAACAGTCTGTTGATGATGCTGTTAAACAGTTTGAAAAATTAGGGATGAAGGTGAAAGAGGTTAGTTTGCCTCATACCAAGTATGCACTTGCAGTTTATTATGTTATTTGTCCGTGTGAAGTATCAGCTAATATGGCTCGGTATGATGGCATTCGGTTTGGTCCGGGTCCAAAAGAAAGTGCGGATGATTTAATGGATTATTATGTAAAAGCCCGAAGTCAAGGTTTTGGTGATGAGCTTAAACGTCGAATTATGACTGGGACTTATGCACTTTCCAGCGGGTATTACGATGCTTACTATTTAAAAGCTCAGAAAGTTAGAAGTCTGGTTATCAAAGATTATGAAGAAGCTTTTAAAGAGGTAGATGTTATGGTTGCTCCAATTGCACCGGATTTGCCTTTTAAAGTTGGTGAAAAAGTGGATGATCCATTGAAATTGTATCTTGTGGATGTTTTAACAACTCCAGTTAGTGTGGTTGGTATTCCTTCGTTAGCTGTTCCTTCCGGGGTTTCCAAAGATAATTTGCCAATAGGTTTTCAGATAATTGGTCCGCGGTTTAAAGAAGAAAGGGTGTTACAGGTGGGTAATGCTTATGAGAAGGCGATTGGATTTAGGGAAAAGTATCAGCCGACATTATAGGTTTCGATAAATTTCGTTAAGCGGAAGTTTAATCCATTTTCATACTCAAAATCTGCGCCTGCAACTTTGCAAACTGCCAGGCCATTTTAAATATGTCTCTTTGGGTTTTGGCAATCTCTTCACTTTCAATAATCATTCCACTTAATGTGTCTTTAAATGAACAGATGGCTACTTTTTTATCATAAATATTTATCTCATTTGTGAAACTAAACTCGTTTCCAGGGACAAGAAGGATCTCTCTGTGATTTTCTTTGTCCGCTTTTTGAACTTTTAATCCATATTCATCGTATGGAGCTATTCCACGAAGGAAAATTTTCTTTTTAACACGTTTGCTTACATACTCATTATCGTAGTTCGGCCAAAGGGATCTAATGATCTCAGAATTGGCGTAATTTAAGATTTCTGACTGTGAGGTGAGTGTATCTTCATAAATTGCTTTAATTCCGTCTAAGCCCTCAAAATATCGAATCTGAGGGTGGGGAGTTTTTCCATTAATTCTTTTTAAGTCCGGAAGTACTTTTTTAAAGTCGTCTACTTTTGTTTTATAGTTTCTAAAGACGATCTCCGGATCGGTGGAGTCAAAGTATTGGACGTTTATTTTTTTATATGTGCTTATTAAGCCTTTCTTTAGGAGTTTTTCGAGGATAGAGTAGGTAGTAACCCGGTTGATTTTTGCTTCTTTGGCTATTTCTGTAGCTGTTTGGGAAGATTTTCGCAGAGTTGCCAAATAAACTTTGGCTTCTTTTTCTGTCAGTCCAATGTTTTTTAATGTTTCAATGATCATTTGTTTTTGTCAATTTAAAATATGTTGTAGAAAGTTTCGACAAATTGATTTTAGCACAAGTTTTTAACATGTTCAAAAGTTAATGTTTAAAAGTGGTTTTGGGCTTGGCTTGGGTTAAAAGGGGTGGTGTTGTAAATTGTTTCGACAAGTTTTGAACGACTTAAAAATTGTATTGAAAAAATATATTAGGATTGGTATTTGTAATGTTGTTATTTTTTAAAACAAATATATGACTGAAGAACAAATCTTTGAAATCTGCCAAAAAGAGAATGTAAAGTTTATTAATTTACAGTTCTCTGATGTGCTTGGAATTTCAAAAGCTGTAACAATTCCTTATACAAAGCTTAAATCTGCAATTCATAACAATGTTTGGTTTGATGGATCTTCTATTGAAGGTTTTACTAGAATTTTTGAAAGTGATCAGTTTTTAAAACCGGATTTAGACACTTTTGCAGTGATCCCCTGGACAATTGGTACAGAGTCTGTGACTGCTCGGATTATTTGTGATGTATTTTTGCCGGATGGGCAGCCTTTTAAAGGTGATCCTAGATATATTTTAAAAAATCAAGTCAAGAGAGCAGAGGAAATGGGATATACTTTTTATACTGGTCCTGAGCTTGAGTTTTTTCTTTTTAAAAAAGAAAACGGGCATATTGAACCGTTACCGCATGATAGAGGAGGATATTTTGATCAATCTACAGATCAGGCAGCTGAGGTAAGAAAAGAGATGTCGCTAGCTTTGCAGATGATGGGTATAGATGTTGAAACTTTGCATCATGAAGTGGCAATCGGGCAGCATGAGATTGATTTTAAGTATAATAAAGCTTTAATGTGTGCTGATAATGCGATTACATTTAAATTGGTTCTAAAAGCGATTGCTGCTAAATATGATCTACATGCAACATTTATGCCCAAACCTATAGCGGGAATTAATGGTTCAGGAATGCATGTACATCAAAGTTTGTTTAAAGGTGATGAAAATGCATTCTATGACGATGCTGAGAATTATAAGCTTTCAAAAGTCGCAAAACAGTATATTGCAGGGCAGCTTGCTCATATGAAAGAGATTTGCGCAGTTACAAATCCAGTTGTTAATTCGTATAAGAGGCTTGTGGTTGGATATGAGGCTCCTGTGTATTTGGCTTGGGGGCAAGTGAACCGGTCAGCTTTGATTAGAATTCCAAGGTTTACTGAAGGAAACAAGAAAGGTGCAAGGATAGAGCTTAGGTCACCAGATCCTTCTTGTAATCCATATTTGGCTTTTGCAGTAATGCTTGCTGCAGGTTTGGATGGAATAGAAAAGGGGATGACGCCTCCAGAGCCACTTGATGAAAATATTTATGATTTTGATGATGCCAAGATTAAGCAGTTAAATATTGAAAATTTGCCAATAGATTTAGGTAGAGCTTTAAATGAGTTTAAAAAGAGTCAGCTGGTAAGAGAAACTCTTGGAGATCATACTTATAAGGTTTTCTACGAGGCAAAAAAGAAGGAATGGGATAGTTATAGGACTTCAGTTAGCAAATGGGAGCTTGATCGGTATTTGGAGATATATTAACGACACAATTTACCAATAAACTGTTCCAATTCAAGCAAAAACTCTTTGTTATCATCAACAAGCATTCTTATTTGGCCGGATTTAACCTTGTTGTCAATCTCCAAAAGCTCCCGATAGATATCCTTAAGGATTTCAAGGTTAAAGTTCTGGCTTTGCTTGATGGTGTTCATGACCACAAACGGATGTTCTTTGAGAGTTGATTGGATTTGAGGCTTTCTAAGTCCTTGATCCAACATGTCTCTGGTTTGGATTATGAGTCTAAACTGTCTGACTATCATAAAAAATACCCGTGATACCTCTTCACCGCTTTCCAGAACTTCGTGAAGAGTTTTAATAGAGTCTTTATGCTTTTTTTGTGATAAAAGGTCTGTAAACTGAAATATGGAAGTATTTAATGAAGGTGTGACCAATTTGTCGATATCAGTTTTAGTCACTTCTTTCTCACCACAATAACTTCTAAGTTTTTTAAGTTCATTCTTCACTTTATACAGATCTGCACTAGATTTAAAAACCAGATATTTAGCTTCATCAAACTTGATAATTCCACCAAGCTTTTTCATTTCATCCTGTACGTGTTTTGCAAGTTGGAGGTCTGTTTGATGTTTAAACTCAGTCAAATTCCCCACTTTATTGATTTTTTTATAAAAAGCAAGCCGCCTGTCCGGTGCTTTTTGTTCAATAAAAACAAGAACACAGTAATCGGGAAGTTCTTCCAATTTTTTGGCAATAATTTCCTGCTCTTCCTTTTTTCCTTTTTCAATAAAGTTTTTAACAATCACAAGCCTTTTTTCAGCCAAAAAAGGAGAAGCTTCAGTAGCCTGGATAATATCGTTTGCATCGTAACTTTCTTCCAATATTGAGATATTGATATCTCCTCCATACTTTTTTTCAAACTCATTCCTCCAGTGATTGACTTTTTCGGTGAGTGAAAAATTGTCTTCTCCAAAAAATAAAAAAAGGTTTTTCTTATCCATAGTGTTACTTTTATATCAGAAATTATGCAGGAAATAAATATTTGGTTATTGACAGGGGTTAAGTATATTATTATTGTATCGTCCTAGTTTTTAATTTTAAAAAAAATGGGTGAAAAAGTTGAAGCGGAAGATATTGAATCAAATAATTCAATTGAAGGGATTGAAGATTTTTATTTTGAGGATTTTATTGAATATGGAACTGTTTTTTCTCAGATTTGGGAAGAATTGAAAAATAATGTTGAAAAAGATGGTCAGGTTCCAGGTGGCTTAGATATGGGAGTAGTCGAAAAAGTATGTAAAGCGTTTGAAGGAGCTGATTCTAAAGAAGAAGTATATAGGAGGTTATTAGGATTATCTGAGCAAGAGTTAAATTGTGCAATCAGAATATTAACCACTTGTTCAAAGTTTTTAAAGACTGATAAAGAGTTTATAAAAAAACTTGGGGAAAGGGGACTTATAAAAAAAGATTTAAAATTGTCTCGTGTTAGAGTTGTTTTTGGGAAGATTCTTTTTGATAAAATAAATGAGGAGAAACCAGAAATTCCTGAAAATGTTAAGTTATTGGCTGATGAAGCAGTAAGAGGAAATATGGATATTAGTATGCTTGCTATAGCAGATATGACAAGCGCTCAAAAATATATTGAATGGCTTATTGATTTAACTAGAGCTGCTAATGCATTGTTCAAAGCAAGAAGGTCTTTAAAGGAAAATTCAGATTATAGGTTGATTCAGAGGCAATTAAGGGGATTGAGTAGATCAACAAATTTGACTGGAATGGATTTAGAGGTAAAAGATATTCTGGAAAGATATCCTATAGAACGGTTGTCGGGGATGTGGAGACAGCTTGATGAAAGAATAAAGGTGTTGGAAGAGCAGATGGCTAATACTAAAAAGAGAGCGACTAAAGCTATTGGTGGAACACCTGAGGTGCAGTAAAAAAAAGAGCCGCATTCCTGCGACTCTTTTTGGATTTTAACTTTTTTCTCATCTGTGCTTTTATCAGCTTTATTGCTGTTTTCGGCTGAAGGAAACTTGCTTCGCAAGTTTCTACCTTGCCACTTCTACTGCCTGTAGGTTGATGAATTCTGTAAGTGCTGGAGGTGTGTTGCTTAAGATTCTAGCATCGTAGCTGATTACTACGTTACCACCACCTTTAGTAGGATCACCAACATATTTTCTCTTAGTGATTAATGGGTTGATATCACCATAAACCTGTCCAGTTATTGTTAACTGCTTCTTACTTGATTCGTCGTTTGTTGAAGCGATAAATCCAGCATCTGAAGAGCTACTTTGTACGTAGTACACACCAGATAGTTCTTCAACTGAAGGATCGATATTGATTGTTCCATCAAGTACTACAAATGCAATTGAAGCATTTGGACTGTTTGGATCGTAAACAATGTTGCTGTTAATGAACAAGTCGTGTCCGATTACTACAACAGTTTTAGCTTTGCTACCGCTAACTTGTGTTGAAGTTCCAGGAGCACCAATTATTAGATCTCCATTAGTTTTAACAAAGATCTGGTTTTCCGGATTAGGGTTCTTTTCATTTTGAGGAGCTAAGTTGTTTACAAAGTCGTATCCTTCGTCTGTAAATCTTCCAGAAGGGAAGATACCGTCTTCCAAGAAGTTTAGGTTTTGGTTAAATCTTGAAGCTCTAGTGATACTTTCTTCTACAGTTTGTTCAATTGAAACTCTTTGCCATTCTTCAGCAACCTGTGTTGCAACCTCACAGACTAAACTTGAAAGTCTGTCTACTGGATCTGCATAGTCTAGTAATGGACTTCCAGCAGGGATATCTCCAAGTTCTTCCTCAAACTCTTGTTTACATAATGAGTGAGAGTATTCTTGAATTTCACGTCCACCAGTTTGTGGAGTGATTTCAACTGGAGGTTTAGGAACAACTACTGTATCTTCAACGTTTGGTATTTCAAAACATTGAGAAAGGTCAAATCCTGTATCAAATCCTGTTTCAAGTAAGATGTCACCTTCTGCTGTATAGAAGAATGGGCAGATTGAGTAAACTATTGCGTTTACTTCATCTAATGGATTTTCTCCATAGTATTCTCTTTCACCTTCACCCGGGATATCTTCTGCGAAGAAGTATTCTTCACCATCTGCAGTGTTTATAAATGTTTCACCACACTCTTCACCTTCATATAATTCACAGAACTCATCATCAATAACTGTTTCTACAAGTCCTTCATATACGATTCTGATATCATCAGTAACATTAAATATTTTAACACCATCAGGATCTCCAATATCTCCCTGGTAACATACATTAGTAGGATTTTCAGTATCATTACAGTTATCATCGATTTCATCATCACCATGGAATACATCCATAGATCCATCTATATAACTGATTGTTCCACCACCACCTGAAGAGTAGATAACACCTTCAAGTCCGATTGTATCCCAAATTCTTACATCTCTAGCTACTTCAGGTTTTTCTGGTTCGTACTCAAGTGTGTACTGAACTGTATCACCATCCATAACAATTGCTTCATCTAATACAATATCGTTTTCAATCTGGAATACTGCTTTTTCAAGATCACCTGGAGGAACAACTTCAAACACTATTTCGAAGTTACATTCCTCAGGGAAATCAACAGCTTCAACCTGAATTGTTTCTACAAACTCATCAGGATCACATTCAAGTGTTACTTCTAGTTCATCAGATCTTAATGGGTTGTCTGATTCATCACCATCTGTGAATTCACAGATTTCATCACCATCTTCGTCTAATGCTGTCCATACAAAGTCTCCGTCATATTCACCTTCAGTAACCTCAATAGTGAACTCGTCACCATCTTGAGTTACTTCAATTTCTTCACAAATTCCTTCAGGAATTCGAAGTACATCTTCACAAGCAGAACCACCAGTATCTGCACCTACATAGATGCTTGTACCAGCAGCAGCACCAGTAAAGTATGTTTGATATATTTCAGTTTCAAATACTCTTTCAGCATCTGAAATGTCTGTTTCGTAGAACTCTCCATCTTCAGGGTTTGTATACCATGTGAATACACCTTCATATGGATTTCCATTGTTATCTACAGTTTCAATTCTGAATCTTGTTTCTTCATCAGCTTCCAAAGATTCAGGGAATACAATGTCTAAGTCTGCACAGTATAGGTCGCCAGCTTCGATGTCTATTGCACCATTACATACAGCTTCGTTACCAAGTACTTTTACAGTTACTTGTTCTCTTCCAGCAGGTCCACCAGTATAGATTACAGGTTCACCACTGTTAATTATTCCGTTAGTAACTGTTTGAGCAGAAGTTCCCGGTGCAGGAGTTAATGAACCTTCATTTGCTTCCCATAGGTATAATCCCTGGAAGTCTGCAGGAGTAACGTTTTCTATACTTAATACTGCAGGTTCAAACTCTTCTAGAGGAGCATCAGGTTCAGAAACCAATGTGATTTCTTCACAAACTGCATCCACTGTTGGTCCAGTTATAACAGCATTACAAGCTTCAGCATCTCTAATATCTGAAGCAACGATATTTACTAATTCTCCAGGTTCACCACCTTCAAATGTTACAACTTTTTCATCTGTTGTAATTTGTCCGCTTGCCTGAGTATCATCTGTTGTGAATGTTCCGTCACTTCCAGAGTAGTCCCAATTGAATGTTCCTTCATATTCTGGAGGAATCACTGCAAGTGAGTAAGTTTCCGGAGTTCCATCAATGTTGTATGTTAATGGATCGACTTCGATTCTTTCACATCTGATCTCTTCTTCAGCATATGCGATGTCATAACATGGATCTTCTTCAGGATTTGCACTTCCAAGTGGGTAAACTCTTACCCAATCATCAGCATCTCCACCTGAGAATTCAACCACTATAACATTGTTAAAGTCAGTTACTAATGGGTTTGATCCGCCAACACCTGGTAGTAGACCAATACCGTCACCACCTGGAAGTGTTGATGGTAATCTACCTTCTTCAATAAATGTTACATCACCACCAGGTTGTATAAGTGAAGTAATTGGTTCTTCTTCTGGGATATCAATAAGTTCAACTGGTGATGGAGGACCACCAATAAATTCAGGACGGTCAATAACATCTTCTAATCCTGGGAAAGTTGAACCGTAAACTTTACATGATTGATCATCTAGATCACAATATCCAGATTCACATTGTTGATTATATTCACAATATCCACCAATGCCTCCACAAATATTATCAGTACAGATGATTTTCATGTAGTCTCCATTGTCATCAATCTCAATGTTTCCATCTTCATCAAGCACATATCCACAATCTTGTGAATGTTCACAAGCTTCTCCATATTTTGGAGATGCTAATGATGCTGCAAGTTCGAATGGATTGATAAAGCCTGTAAGGGCTTGAGGTTGATCTACATAATCTATCATATTTGGGAATGCTCTTGGAGCAACTAGTAGCGAATTTTTAAGAGTTGTTATCGCACTTGTAGGATTTTCTAAGATTTTAGCTGTAGATTTTACTGTATCTTTTGTATTGTCAAAGTATAATGTAGTTCCCTGTATTGGATCGTAGTACATGTTTTCAACTTCACTTGGATCAAGTTCTCTAAATGTTCCGTTTCCATTAGTTTCCCATACAAATGGAGTATCGTAACCATCGTCTGCATTTACTGTAAGTACAAAGATTTGAGATTCCCCAACTGGGAATGAATGTTTATCTAATTCAGCATCAATACAAACTGGTGGAGGAGGCGCAGCACCTGTGATAGTAATATCCATTTTACATGGATGTACATCAAGGTCTACGACTTCTTCAGCATAAAACTCTATTGTTGCTGTGCTAATTTCAGCACCTTCACGTTGTAATACTACATATCCAGGGTTATTTGGGTCTTCAAAAGTTATTGTTTGCGGATCTGCAATACTAACGTTTGGTACTCCAACAGTTAAGTCATCTATTTTAAAGATATCTACACCACTTCCAGATTGCGGGAATAGTTTAATATGGATTCGTTGATCATAAAGATCTCCATTATCATAAAGGAAGCCTTCTGAATTATATTTGATAAATAGAGGTAGATCTGATTCTTGAATGTCTGCACTACCTTCAGCAGAGATTAATTCTCCTGGGACATAACTACCTTGACCATCATCCTCTGCAGACCAGATTTCAAATCCGATGTCTGCACATACAAGTTCTACTTCAGCCGGAGTTACAGTGAATTCATAGTAGCAAGGTGAACCAGGTCCTTCGTTTAGACCGTAGAATTTAACAGTTGTTCCAGCCAGAGATGCTCCTTCATTTACTTCTAATACAAAGTTAGCATCATAATCTAATCTTTGTGGTCCAAACTCTAATATTTCATATTGATCTAAATCAGCATGTAATACAGAGATAAATGTTCCATTCACAGGATCTTGTTCAACAGTTGTTAATTTTGCATATCTTGTTCCATCATTATATCGATATTGACTTTCCATACTATCGATATAAATAGGAAACTGTTCTTCATTAATTTCTTCTGGCCAAACATCACCATAAGATGATCCAATAAATTCTCCCGGAATGTAGTTACCTTCTGCGTCAGTATCTGCTTCATAAATATCAAAACCGATTTGTTCACAGATTGGTTCAGCACCAGGAGTTACAGTAAATTCATAGTAACAAGGTGAACCAGGTCCTTCATTTAGACCGTAGAATTTAACAGTTGTTCCAGCCAGAGATGCTCCTTCGTTTGCTTCAAGTACATAGTTTGCATCTGGGTCTTGTCGACCTGGAGCAAGTTCTAATATTTCATATTGATCTAAATCAGCATGTAATACAGAGATAAATGTTCCATTTATAGGATTTTGTTCAACAGTTGTTAATTTTTCATATCTAGTTCCGTCGGTATATAAGAATTGACTTTTAACAGCATCTATATATATAGGGAACTGTTCTTCATTAATTTCTTCAGGCCAGGTATCACCATAAGATGTTCCAATAAATTCACCTGGAACATAGTTTCCATCTGCATCAGTTTCTGCTTCATATAGATCGAAACCGATTTGAGCACAGATTGGCTCTGGAGGTGGAGGTCCAGGTTCTCCAGCCACTGTAACAGTTAATTTACATGGATGAGCACCTTCTACATCAGCTACTTCATCAGCATAGAAGTTAATGACTACTTCACCCATTTCTTCTACATTTGGATCTCTTGTAATAATGTATCCAATATTATCATGATAATCATCAAAAACTATTGTTTGAGGATTATCGATTTTAATTGGAGGGTCAATAGGTGTACCCTCATCGTTAGTAGAGTAGAGAAGTATGCCACTTCCTTCATCAGGAATTACTTCTATAGTGACAGGTTTGTCGTATCTTTCTCCATTATTATATAAGAATTGTTCGTAGTTATATTTGATATATAAAGGAAGGTTTGATTCAGTTGTTCGAACATTTTCATATTCTGATAGAAGTTGTGTAGGTCTGTAAATAGTACGACCATTCACTTCTTCCTCATCAGCAAACCAAACACCAAAGCCAATATCAGCACAGATTGGTTCTGGTTCTGGCTCCGGTTCGGGTTCAGTTATATTAATAGTTAACCGACAATCAGTACTAAGGTCTTCTGAGTAAATATAAAGGGTTGTTCCTTCTTCAATAACTCCTGGCTCACCGGTAGTGTATTCACCATTATCATAGATAAGGTCAAAGCCTCGTTGTGGATTAGCTATATTAATAACTGCTCCAGTTACAGGATCACTTCCATCAGTTAAAAGTTTAAATTTACCAGCATTTCGATTCGTTCCATCAGCATTAATTGCTTCAATTTTTACTGGTCCATTAAATGGTTCACCATTTGTATTAATTGCTAGATCAGGAATATTATTAATATATAAAGGTAGTTCATCTCTTGGGACATCATACTCAAAGAAAGTTTGCGGTTTTTGTTCATAAGCTTCCCCTAAAGATACAGTACCATTTTCTACAACTCCGTCAGTTGGAATATACCCAAGTTCAGCACATTGAGTTGGTGCAGGAGGAGTTTCTTTTTCTACAAAGTAGAAGTCAAAATATGCAGTACCTGAGAACCTAAAACATCCAGGAAGTCCATTTTCTCCCAAGAATTTAACTCTAGCCCATTTCTTTTGTACATTCCATTCAAGTACAGGTCTAAGTCTTACATCTTCTTCATCTTCATAAAATCCTTCAATTACTAAGTCTTGAGCAAAAAGTGAATCATTAGGAATTGCCCCTGGAGCAGCTTGTGCTCTATATGTATACTCTCCGATTTGTTCATAATCTTCAGAGAAGTATAAAATTTCGTGTTGTTGTGCACATTGTCCAATATCTGTTAAACATGTTCTTTCAGATCCACAATCAGCATTTGAAGTACAACTGATTTGTTGATCCGGAGTAAAGTTCATTCTAATAAAAGAGTGATATGGGTCAAATTTTAATTCCCAATTTTTTTGAGCATCAGGATCAACATAGATAGAAGCTGTATCAGTAGTTTCATTAATCACTCCAAGTTCATCAGTAATAACTGTACCATCTGTTTCTCTATATTCTGCATTATCAGCTTTAATGAAACCTTGTATATAAGGCAGATATTGATTTTGATAGTTAATACCAATTTCAGCATTTAGAGCATCTGTTGAACCTGGATCGTATGGAGAGCCAGGATATCTGGTTTCAGCACCATTATTATGGAAATAAATTCTTGTTCTCATTTCAAGACCATCAGACATAACATCAGGGTCAGCTGAATTTAAATCATAATAAGTACCAATGTCTTCATCTCGAAGTGGATCCCAGATAATTCTAGAACCTTCAGGAGCCATTCTAACATTGTAATTGTCGAAAATTAGTTCGTTGTCTTCACCTTCACAATATTCCTGTCCTCTTTCACAAAGTGAAATTAATGTAAAAGGAGATTCTGCACCACTTGCCGAAAACCACATTCCGTTTGGATCTAGTTCAGGATCAGAAAGTTCAAAGTCGTTGTTTATATAGATGTCGTATTCAACCGGATATAACGGATTATTGTAGAAATTGTTGAATGATGGGTAGCTTAGACCTTGAGTTATTTCGTTTTCAAACTCCATTAGTTCTCTGTTTAGAGGGCTCATTAGAGTTGTGTCATAGAAATTTCCATCAGTACCAGGTGTACCATCTTGTGGGTTTTGAGAACTACTTCTACCACCTCTACCGTCATAAGGAACCTCTGTAGGTAAATCTTCAGGTGGATCCGGTCTTACATTTCTGTCAGGGACTTCGCTTGCAGATGGTCTGAAGCTTCGGTCATCGATTTGACCTGTGCCAAATTGAATAGCTGATGGGATTAGGACTAACAATACAATCCCAATCAATCCAGCTATTTTTAGCTTATTTTTTGTTTTTATTTTCATATTATATGAGTTATTATTATATGATTGAATTAATTGGTTATATTATCGTCCTCTTGATCCAGGACCAGTTTCTCTTACACCACCTCTAGCAATTCCAGGACCTTGTCCACCTCTTGCAGGAGGAGCTTGTGGAGGTTCAGCAGGGGATGGAGGAGGAGTTGGTGTTTCTGTTGGTCTAGCACCACCACCACCTTTAACTGCTTCTTTTGGTCGAGGTTGAATTTTCGCCCTAGCCATATATGAAGCTACAAGTCCAACTCCAAGTACAGTTTCACCAGCAGCACCTTCGGCTCCACCTACATGCATTGAAGCAACTTCAGCAGCATTACCTCGAATACCTGTTCCAGGTTGTACATTTGCAAAGAATGTAAATCTGATGTCTGAAGATGATCCAAGTGTAGGATTTCCACACTGGTTAAAGATGCAGAATACTGTATCTGTTGAATAGAAATCAATATACATATCTGTACCGTCTGGATTTTTGATTTTAAGAGCTTTTTCAGCTTTAACTGTTTGAGGTTTTCCCTCATAATCTAGCTTGATATCTCCATTTTTATCGTAAACGTTTCTTACCAGCTCGTTTTCATTTGATAAAATTTCAATATTTTTTAATCCTGCGAAATTGTATTTTGCTAGATCTTCAGGTGATGTAATTTTACCCATTTGGAAGGCTAAAGTGATATCAACTAAAGATTTATATTTTTCTAATGCCTCAGAAGCAGCATTAATTTTTGAAATAACATCAGGATTATCAATATTTTCAACAACATCAATAATCAGTTTACAATCTTTATCTTCCAAGAAATATGGGAGATCCGGAAGATAAGTAAGTGCCATATTGCTGTTTAGGAATTCCCAAGTTTTTTCAATTTTCTTTTTGTCAGGGGTTTTAGCAATATCCAGTTTTTCAAAATTTCCTTTTGAATTGCTTGCTGCTAGAATTAAACGAGCGATATTTTGTTCAAGTTTATCTGTAGAATTAAGATCATAATTTATTTTACATCTCATTTGGTTTGGCGACATAGAAGTAGTTCCTCTAAGTCCCCATAAACCTTGTTTACCAGCTAGGAATTGGAAAATATACTCTCTTCTTGTATCATCTGTTTTTTTACTTTCTTCAATTCCGGTAAATGCAAAGAATTTTTCTAACTTATTCCAATCACCTTTTGCAGCTTCAATCTTTGTCTTTAGATCAGTAAACATTTTATCTAAACACTGTTTGATGTCAGCTTTGCTTAATCCTAATTCAAACTGTTTATTAAATTTTGTAAACTCTGCACCTAAATATTTTTTGAACAGTTTTTCTCTTGGTCCCGGAAGGATTTTTTCAGTTTTTTGTTGAATGTCTACATATGACGCCTTCATTAAACCAAACTGAATTACTTCCCAGTCGGCTGAGCTTAATGTCTCAATATTTTCTTTTTGACCTTCATGCAAAGTATCATTATAATCAGTAACAATTTTTCTGATCTCTTTCCAACCTCCACGTTTATCAGCAATAGAAAGGTATTGGTAAAGATTTCCTTTTGTAATTCCTTTTTCAGGAAGATCTTTTCTAAAATATTTTTTAATAGTTTTTCTAACTCTTTTTCGAATTTTTGGGTCTTCAATTATTGGTTGAAGTGAGTTTGCACCTAGGTTTTCTAGTCTTTTTGCTCTTTCAGCTTGTTTTTGCATTTGTTCTGGTCCAAGGGCTTTACCTTTTCTCAATTTTTGAATAGTTTCTTTGTCAACAAGTCTTTTCTTCCAAGCTGTATTTCTAAGATGAGATTTATACCAAGGTTGGTTTTTGAAAGCTTCATCAATCCGCTTTTGAAGCTCCTCGTTTCGTTTTTTAATTTGTGCAAATTCCGGTGATTTTACATAAGCTGCATAACTTTCGAATTTTTTAGGGATCCATTGTTCACGGATTTCTTCACCATTTTCGTCTAAAGCTGACATCATATAAACTCCTTTATCTTCTTTAATTGCATTTCTTCTTCGGAGACCTGCAGTAGATTTTTCTTTCCATGGTCCTAATTTTTCTTCACCTTGAGGTGTTACTGTTCCACGAGCTGTTAAAATAAAGTCAGAAGTTCCTCTAAGATGAGGAATGTTGTATTCATTGTCAGTTATATAAAAGACAATTCTTGACTGAGCTTTACCTTTTTTGTTTTGATATACTTCGTTTCTTCTATATATTCCTACTTTTCTTTCGGTTGGTTGATAATAAAGTTTTCCTTCAGCATCAGTAAATACTTTTTGCTTAGATTTTCTATCAACTATAACTTCAGCGTTTGCATCTCCAATATCCAGTAGATTTAGCTCATACATATGTGCAGAAGTACCTAGCTCTGTAACTTTTGTAAGACTGATACCTGCTTTTGTCATTTGTTTATTGATAACATCAGCGGGACTAGGTCTTCCAATTCGACCATTAATTGGATCAATCTTATTTTTTGTTTCTAAGGCACGATCTAAAGATTCTACATCAGTTTCAAAAGATTGGATCTGCATTGTTTTCCTTAGTGTTTCAGGAGTTCTGGTAAGTCTTCTTTTACCGGTTCCAAAAGTAACCATTTTATAGTCTCCACCAACACTTGCAGCAAGTTCATCAGCGATTCTTTTTTCCTGAGAAATATACTGGGCTAAAGCTTTATCTCTAAGTTTTGTGTCAGCGATTTTGTTTTCAAGAGCTGTTTTCTCGTATGAGTGTGAATACACAATATATGATTGACTACCGATTCTAAATGCTGGTAAAAATCCAACACCAACTGTTGGTAGGGGAGCTCCGTTTACAAAAGTTACACCAGCTGTTACTCCAAGTTTAAAACTATGAAATTTAAACTCTTTTACACCTCTGGCAGCTAAAATTTT
>Ga0180433_10004215_pt1 | contig 20363 bp, 17 predicted proteins | sample SS_ome_8_FD_132980 | JGI IMG/M metagenome (GOLD analysis project Ga0180433, IMG submission 132980) | Hypersaline lake sediment archaeal communities from the Salton Sea, California, USA - SS_1_D_1 metaG | ecosystem: Environmental > Aquatic > Non-marine Saline and Alkaline > Hypersaline >... | reverse complement strand
TTTTAAAGCTGCGCAAAAACAGTCAAAACGTGCGTTGTTTCTGCGAGATCCTTCGTTTCGCTCAGGACGGCGTCTGTGTCTTGGCTTCGCGGTTGGCTTTGCAAAAGCCAACCGCGGTGTAAGGCGGGCCGGCGGAAGCGAGCCACATCCGCCGTAGCTTTAGCGAAGGCGGATTGCTCGCGGACGGCGGGCCGGCTTGCACCGCAAGGCCCGCGACAGCGGGCCGTGAAGCCAAGCTGTGGCTAAACCCGACTGCGGGAAGCCGCCATGCCGCGATGCGACTTCAGGCGATTCCCCGGCGTTTCCAGACCAGCCCGAGCGAGCCGAAACCCAACAGCACCACCGACAAGGGCTCCGGCACACAAACCGTATCGACCTGCGTATAGTCGATAAGCGCGCCGGTGTTCTCGATGGTCACGACTATGTATTCACCCTCTGGATTCGGGTAAAGACGCCAGCCTATTACAAGCGTCCTCCAGTCGTCCTGCTCATAGGTCACCGACTCGTCGAGCAGTTCGACCACGCCCGGTTCAGGAGTCGCCTCGATCGCATACCCGCCGAGATAACCCTTGAATCCCACCTCTATCCATACGTCCTTATACCCATCCAGCAGAGGTCTGTTGGGAATCTCAAGGGACATGTTCAGATCCGGATGACCGTACCAAACGCCGGACCTGCCCGCGGTTTCGCTGTACCACCACGGCCCCTGAACGGGATCGGCCTGGGGATCGGGGCTGGAGGCGGTAAACGACGCCAGGGGATCTCCATAAGCGTTGTCATAACTCTCGGGCAGCGCGGGATTGTCGTCGTCGTCGAAAGTCCACAGCTGGTAGGTATACGCCGCACCGACCGGTGCGGCTGCCGCAGACATGGCCACCCCCGCGCAGACCAAAAAGGCTACGCACCAAACCTCCTTCTTCATCATAGTTGACCTCCTTTTATCAGGGTCCGGACGCCACCAATGCGGCCAATACCTAGTAAAAAACGGCCGCGCGGCTGATCATAGAAACATATCCACTCTCAACCGGAAAAGGGAGGCTGGTGGGTCCGCATACCCATAGAAACTTCTTCATCGCCTCCTTTTTTCTTGAAACACAATGTAACTCTTAGCCGGAAAAAGTCAAGCTTTTTTTTTAAAAAAAATCGTCATTTAAGGCTCCGACCCCCCCAAAAAAGGGGGGGGGGCCTCTTCCCAGCCAAAAAACAGCCATATTTCCGCCCCGGTCTTGACCGGCCCCGGCCGGTCTGTTATCGTCTGGCCGCATATACGGGAGCAAAATATATGAAATCATTCCGGCGCTCATTCAAATATGTATGGCCGCAGTGGCCGAGGCTGGCGGTCATCTTTGTTTCGGCGCTGACCATAAGCGTGCTTTTTTCGCTCAGCTTTGTCACGGTCATACCCCTGCTGAAGGTAATGATGGGCGAGGAAGGACTGCACGGCTGGGTCGATAGAAAAGTATGCCGGTGGCGGTACGGTATCGACTTCTACGTACCGGAAACCGTGGATTTCATCGAAAGTTCCGACAGGAACATCGCATATCACCTTCGTGTAACAAGCGTTGAGGAGGACAGCCCGGCCGAGAAGGCGCAATTGAAACCCGGCGACAGGATTATCGGCGCCGGTGAAAACCTTCTCGAAGCCGGCACTTATCGCATCGACAGGTCCAGCCTTCTCGAGGAACTCGCCACCACAGAAGGCGGACGGCGGATAACCGTACAGTACCTCAGGATCCGCCCCGATAACACCCTTGAAAGAAAAAACACCTCGCTGGCGGCCGGCCAGATAGAACCCTACATGAACCATGCCCAGTGGCTTGTCAGTTTCATGCCCCGCGAAGGCGGCGCGTCGAACAAGCAGAGGGCGGTGGTTATCATAATCCTGGCCATGGGGGTCGTTACGACTATTCGCTGTGCGGCCAGGTTCGTCCAAGGCTACATGGCAGAGAAAGTGGTGCAGATCGCCATTACCAGCCTGCGGGAGGACATCTTCTCCCATACGCTTGAGCTGCCCGAGAGTTTTTACGCCACCAGAGGGGGCACCAGCGACACCATCAGCAGGATAATGGGCGATGTAAACGGAATAGGCAAGGGGATGAAAATACTCTTCGGCAAGGCCTTGCGGGAACCCCTAAAGGCGATGGGAACATTGGCCTGCGCAATGATCATAAGCTTTAAGCTCACCATAATATTCATCTGCGCAGCGCCCGCGGCAATCGGATTCGGAATTATCCTCGGCCGCAAGATCAAGAAAGCCACCACCAAATCGCTGCGCAGCATCGCCGTGATGCTGGCGCGGGTAAGCGGTATCCTGAACTCGCTGCGAGTGGTCAAGGTCTATAACCGGCAGGAGGCTGAAAAGCTGGCCTACAGGCGGATTAATGAAAAGCTGCTCAGACAGACGCTGCGGCTGGCAAAGATCGACGCCGCCACCAGCCCCATTATGGAGGTTCTCGGAATGGTAGCCGGCTCCGCGGCCCTGCTGGTTGGTGTGCACCTGGTCATCGGGGCTAACATGGAATCCAGCACTTTCTTTGGCCTTTTGATCCTTCTGGGGACAACGGCCGAATCCGCCCGCAAGAGCAGCGACGTGTGGAACAGCATACAATCCGCCAATGCCGCTGCCGACCGGGCGATGGCACTTATCAACGAGCCGATGGAGTTCGAAAAAACCGACGCCGAAGAGCTGCCGAGCCTGAGGGAGAGGCTGGAATTCAGGAAAGTGGTCTTTTTCTATCCCGGCAGCGACAGGCCGGCCCTAAACGGCGTCAACTTGAAGGTCAAGGCAGGCCAAAACATCGCCCTGGTGGGACCGAACGGTTCCGGCAAGACCACGCTGGTCAACCTGCTGCCGAGGTTTTACGACGTCAGCGAAGGGACCGTATTGATCGACGGCCGCGATATCCGGGACGGCACCCTCAAGAGCCTGCGCAATCAGATCGGCCTGGTGACGCAGAACGTAGTAACGTTCAACGACACGATCGCGGCCAACATCGCCTACAGCAAACCCGGCGCGAGCCGCGAGGAAATAGTAGCCGCCGCAAACACCGCCCACGTCGACGAATTCGTATCCCTTTTACCGGAAGGTTATGACACGGTTATCGGCGAGCAGGGTCTGGGTCTGTCGGGCGGTCAACTCCAACGGATAGTTATCGCCAGGGCTATCCTGAAGGATCCGCCCATAGTGATTTTCGACGAGGCGATGAGCCAGATCGACGCCGACAGCGAAGCCAAGATTCACGACGCCCTCGAGCACATCATGCACAACCGAACGAGCTTCATAATAGCGCACAGGTTCAGCACCGTGATAACCGCGGACCTGATAGTGGTAATGGAAGCCGGCAAGATCGTAGCCGAGGGCCGACATGAAGAACTCATGCAGACCTGCGGGCTGTACCAAAGCCTTTACGAAACGCAGTTGATATCCACATGAGGTACGGCGGTCCCGCCACATGCGCGTAGCTCTCGACTTCAACCCCGTTCTGGTAAGTAGCTTTTCCGGCTTCCACGCATACGGCAAGGGCCTTCTCGGCGGCTTTGGTTCCATCGAGGAAAAACCCGAGTTTCTGCTTTTTCATTCGAAGCGTTTCGCGCGGCAGGCCGGGGCATTGACCGGCGCCCTGGGTCCCTGGGCCAAGCCGGTGTCCACGCCGATCAAGCCGCGGTACCTCGAGGCCATGTGGCGTCTCAGCCGACGGCCGGCCCTGCAGTATTTCACCGGAGACTTCGACGTATACCACTGCGTACACTACCTGATGCCTCCGGCCAAGGCTAAGCCGCGGCTGCTGACCGTGCATGACCTTCGGCGGCACAAGCTGCCGGAACTCTACGCGCGCTCCAAGTTCAAGTCGCTGCTCGAAAGGGCGATAAGGACCGCCGACCATTTCATAGCCGTCTCCGAGTCCACCAAAAGGGACCTTTGTGAGTTGTTCGACGTCGCCCCGGAGAAGGTCGACGTGGTATACCACGCGGCCGCCGGGGCGTTTGAACCGGCGACCGAAGCCGAAAAGAACGCCACGAAAAAAGCCCTCTCGATCTCGACAGGCAAACCCCTGGACCGCTACCTTTTGGCCTTCTCGTCCCCCGACAAGCGCAAGAACATCTACCGTGTAATCGAGGCCTTCAACGCCGCCTCGGACCGCCTGCCGGCTGATTTAAAACTGGCGATTGTCGGAAGCCCCCCTCGAGGCGACGAGTCGCTCGCGGCCGCGGATATCACGGACCGAATACTGCCGATCGGCCCCGTGGAGGACGTCAGCTGCCTGCTTCGCTGCGCTGACGGCCTGGTGTTCGCCAGCTGTTACGAGGGATTCGGCATCCCGGTTCTCGAGGCCTTCTCATGCGGAGTTCCGGTAATAACCTCAAATGTCTCATCGCTGCCGGAAGTCGCCGGCGACGCGGCCTTTTACGTGGACCCTTACAGGGTCGAATCCATCGCCGGGGCAATGGTAAGACTCTGCGGCGATCCCCACCTTCGCGAAAAGCTCAGCCGGGCCGGCCTGGAACGAAACCGCCTTTTCACCTGGCAAAAAACCGCCGAAAGGACGCTCGAGGTCTACCGTAAACTGGCGTGACCGGCGGCCTCAGTCGGGGGATAGGCTTCCAGCCTGTCCCAAGGTCGGAATCGGAGATCGCTGTGGACATAGTGGACTTAGTGGACTCAGTGGACTTAGTGGACATTGTGGACCTGTCCGTCTCGTCCGCGCCGTTGTGAATTTCGAAGACTCCACAAAGCTTCAGCAAAGTAGAGCTGGATTCTTCTTCGATTACGAATACATGTACGCGGCAGGCGGCAGCCTCAGTCGGGGGGCAGGCTTCCAGCCCGCACATAATTCTGCAGCCGCCAATCCGGCTTCGCTGCGTTACGCGGCGACCCTACCAGCTCGATCGTCCGCTCCACCACCACCTCCGGCGAAACGACCTCCACGCACCTGCGGCTTTCGCACGGCTTCTCCAGCCAGCACGGGCTGCATTCCAGGCCCGCCGTAAGGTTAAGGTTATCGCAGTAACCCGACACCTTCGGGTCCTCGGCCCCCGCGAATAGCATCACGCACGGGACCGAAAGGGCCGTGGCCAGGTGCATGAAGCCGCCCGGATGGGTGACCAGGGCGTCGCAGTGAAGCAGCACCGCAGCCGACCGCCTGTACCCGATATTCCTCCAGTCAGCGGCACCGCTGATTACAGGGCCCTCCTTCTTCCTTCCGAGCTGTACTATGTTGAAACCGGTCTTCACAAGCCCGTCAACGATCCTGCGCCATTTCTCTACAGGGTAGAACTTGTTCTGGATCCTCGACGTGAACCCGCCGTACGGGGATATCGCCACCAGCGGCCTTGCGGACTTCTCGAAGTGACGGCGGCGGTAGTTTATCTCCCGCTCGGTAAGGTAGATTTGCGGCCGGTAACACCTTTTGGCAACCTCAAGCGGCAGGTCGTCATACATGTAGTCGATGTAATGCCGCTTGACCGAAAGGGCCCTAAGTGTACCGTACGGGGGGTAGCTTATAGTAACCGCTTTCTCTAAAAGCGAGGAGTTCTTCTTCAGCACCGCCCGGGTATTGTAGCACATCGACACGTGGGGATTGTTTTTAAAGATATCCATCCGCTTGGTCAGGATGAATATCTGAAGGTCCGGATACTGCCGTTTAAGGCCCTCTACGACCGCGGTCGCCATGAGATTGTCCCCGTACCCGCCGGGAACGCGGATGTAGATGGCCCCTGTATTATCCAAATCCCGCCTTCGCACCTTCACACTTTCTCACCTTCTCACGTGGTCTTTGGCCCCCGCCGGAGACCACCCCTGTGGGCCTTATACCATCCGACCGTAGCGGCCAGGCCTTCGTCAAACGGCGTCTTGGCCTCGAAGCCGAAAAGCTCCCTGGCCCTCGATACGTCCAGGCACCGCCTCGGCTGGCCGTCGGGTTTCGAGCTGTCCCACAGTATATCTCCGGCGAATCCGGTAATGGCAGCGACCTTTTCGGCAAGTTCCCTTATGGTTACCTCGAAACCGGCCCCGATGTTGACCGGCTCGGGGCCGTTATACCGTTCGGTGGCAAGAAGGATCCCCTCAGCCGCATCCGCTGCATATATGAACTCGCGCGACACCTTGCCCGTGCCCCAGCATTCCACGCTGCCGGAACCGCTTTCGACGGCCTCCACGAACTTCTTTATCAAGGCCGGTATAACGTGGCTGCTGGCCGGATCGAAATTATCCCGCGGGCCGTAGAGATTGACAGGAAGAAGGAAAATCGAGTTGAAGCCGTACTCGGCCCTGTAGGCCTGCGACTGAACCAGCAGCATCTTCTTGGCCAGACCGTAGGGTGCATTGGTCTCTTCGGGGTAACCGTTCCACAAGTCGTCCTCCTTGAAGGGGACGGGCGTGAACTTGGGATAGGCGCAGACCGTCCCTACGGCGGTGAACTTCTCAATTTGCCGGATTCTGCCCTCCTCCATTAGCTGAACGCCCATCATCAGGTTCTTGTAGAAAAACTCGCCGGGGTGCCGCCGGTTGGCTCCGATGCCGCCGACAACCGCTGCCAGGTGGATGACGATATCCGGCTCCATGTCATCGTACATTCGCTTTATGTCTTCGAGCCTGACCAGATCGTACCGCTCGATCTCGGGAACGAGAATCTCCGCGCAACGGCGGTTCTTAAGGCCCTCGACGACGTACCTGCCGAGAAACCCCGCGCCGCCGGTCACCACGACGCACCTGTTCTTGAAAAAAGAGGTTTCGGCCATGCCAACGACTTCCCTTTGGTTCGGCGAAGATAGCAAAACGCCCCGGCGAGGTCAAGCCGGACCCGCCGGAGAAGTTCGACCTGTCCGACAAACCAAAGCTTACTGCGACCGCGTATATCCGAATAAATCTGTGCTAATCAAAATAAACTGTGTTAATCTGTGTGCCGGCTTTGAGGTCGGTTTTGCCAAAAGCCGACCTCGGCGGGAGGCAGGCCGCTGGAAGCGAGCCACGTCCGCCGTAGCTTTAGCGAAGGCGGATTGCTCGCGGACAGCGGAGTGACTGACCGCCGCAAGGCCATCGCATGCGGGCCGCAAAGCCGGCCAGTGGCTTAAAAAGAGGCGTTCGGGCCTGATATGTTGCTCTTCAGGGCTAAACCATGGCCGTTGAGACCGCCTTATTGCTCATGGAGCGGATGAATATGAAGGTATTGATTCTGGCGGGAGGACGGGGAACGCGGCTGAGCGAGGAAACCGACGTTCTGCCCAAGCCCATGGTCGAAATAGGCGGCAGGCCCATCCTCTGGCACATCATGAAGATATACTCCCACTACGGCTTCAACGAGTTCGTTATCCTGCTGGGCTACAAGGGCTATATGGTCAAGGAGTATTTCAGTCACTACTTCCTCCACCAGAGCGACCTTACCATCGACATCGCCAACAACAGCTTCGAGGTCCACAGCAAGGCCCGCGAGTCGTGGAAGGTGACGCTCATCGACACGGGCAGGGACTCGATGACCGGAGGAAGGATCCTGAGGGCCAGGCGGTTCACCAACTGCGAGACCTTCATGCTCACCTACGGCGACGGCCTGGCCGACATAGACATCGGCAGGCTGCTGGAATTCCACAGGTCCCACGGCAGGGCGATGACAATGACCATCGTGCAGCCCGAGGGCCGCTACGGCGCCGCCGACCCCAAGGGCGACGGTCGCATCGAAAAGTTCGTAGAAAAGCCCAACGGCGACAGGAACTGGATAAGCGGGGGATTTTTTATCTGTGAGGACAGGGTCTTCGACTACCTCGGACAGGGCGACGCGACGGTTTTCGAAAGAGCCCCCATGGAGGCCCTGGCTTCCGACGGCGATCTTTACGCCCACAAACACCTCGGCTTCTGGAAATGCATGGATACGCTCCGGGACAAGATACACCTAAACCAGATGTGGGAGAGGGGCGAGGCGAAGTGGAAGGTGTGGGAATGAAAAGCCTCCTCGCCCGGGCCTACGGCAAAAGAAAGGTCCTCGTAACCGGGCACACCGGCTTCAAGGGCTCCTGGCTGGCGTTCTGGCTTTCCAAGCTCGGCGCCAAGGTCACCGGTTACTCACTCGAACCGCCGACGCGGCCGAACCACTTCGAGCTGCTCGAGCTCGACTGCGCGTCGGTGCTGGCCGACCTGCGCGACCAAACAAGGCTGCGGGAAACAATCGAGGCTCAAAGGCCCGAAATCGTATTCCACCTCGCCGCGCAGGCAATCGTGCGAAAATCATACTCGGACCCGGCCGAGACCTTCTCATCGAACGTCACCGGTCTCGTGAACCTGTTGGAGGCCTGCCGCAAGAGCGAAAGCGTAACTGCCCTGGTGGTGGTCACCAGCGACAAATGCTACGATAACCGCGGCCTCCGCCGGGGATACCGCGAGCAGGATGCAATGGGCGGTTACGACCCCTACAGCGCAAGCAAAGGCTGCGCCGAGATCATAGCCTCCAGCTACCGCAGATCATTCTTTCCTCCGGAAGCATACGGCCGGAGCCACCGGCTCCTTCTGGCCAGCGCCCGCGCCGGCAATGTCCTCGGCGGCGGCGACTGGGGCCAGGACCGCCTGGTACCGGACGTGGTAAAGGCCGCCGCAACGGGCGGCAGGGCCCTGATCCGCTACCCGCAGTCGATCAGGCCCTGGCAGCACGTGCTTGACCCCCTGTCGGGCTACCTGCTGCTCGGCGCCAGGCTGCTTGAAGGGCACGCGCAACTCGCCGGCGCCTGGAACTTCGGCCCGTCGGCCACAGGCGCCGTAAGTGTGGCAAAGATTCTTAAAATGCTCAGCAAGGGATGGGACAAAATCGACTGGCGGTTCGACGAGGGCGGCCACCCGCACGAGGCCGCCGTTTTGCGTTTGGACTGCGAAAAGGCCCGCTCGCAACTGGGCTGGCGTCCCGTCTGGGACATCGGAAAAACCATCTGGGCCACAGCCGCCTGGTACCGCGGCTTTTACGAAGAACAAAAAATTCTCACCGCCGGCCAGAGCGAGGAATATCAAAAAGACGCCGAGGCGGCCGAGGTAGGAGGTAGGAGGTAGAAGGTAGGAGGTAGGGGGGGAGGAGGGGGAGGATGGTAGGCAGTAGTCAGTAGTCAGTAGACAGTAGACAGTAGACAGCAGGGCCACCCCCTTCTGTCATCTCGAGCACTTCAACCGCCTGGAAAAAAGGTACCAGGTACCTTTTTTCAGCCCGCGATCATTCCCATCAGCGCCTCGGCGAAGCCCTCGAAGCTGTGCCTGTCACCCGCCGGCGACCGCAGGAACCGCCGCCCGGCCCGGATCATCTCGAGGCAGTCCTTTTCGCCGAGATCCGCAAGGCGGTCGTCGAGGTTTTCCCATGAATCGAAGCCGGCCGCGTTGATAAAGGCCTCCTTCGGCACAAACCCGTCAATATCCGGCGCGCCGAGGTATACCGGAACAGCCCCGGCAGCGATGCAGTCGAATATCTTCTCGGTGACATATCCAGGGTAAGCTATGTTTTCGAAGCACAGCGCGAACTTGTACTTTGACGTGGTCTTCACCTTGTCCTCGCACTCCTGCGGCCGCATCCGGCCCAGGGCATCCGCCAGCCTTCTTCTCCACCGCCTCGGCAGCCTTTCGGGCCTGTCCCAGTAGCGGCCGTAAAGGGCCAGTTTGCCCAGGCCGCCGAAGTATTCAACCGCCGAAAGCCGCCGCGACTGCAGCTCGTTGTCGATGCTGTACCTCAAGGAAGGCGACGAACGCCTCTCCGCCAGTTTGCCGAAAAATTTTCGGTAGCGCCCCGGACTGAGCGTAAGCGGAAAACGCGTTTTTTCCGTGTAGAACTTATTGGCCGCCACCATCACCATATAGTCACGGTCGTTCCATGCCGCATGATCCGTATCGAATCCCCTGCTGAATGAAGGAAATCTCGCCGAGTGATTGGCTCCCCGCCCGGCACCGAAAGCCTCAAAAGCCCCCTCGAAAAGTACCCTGTGCTCGAACATCGGCGCTATCTCCACAAGCCTGTCGTAGAACTTCCAGGCAAAGATCGGAGATTCGAGGCAGATAAGGACGGCGGGGCGCGCGCCCCTATGAACCAGTTCGAGGCCGCTTTGCGAATCCATGTCCTGCACTACCGCCACGTTGCAGGCATTCCAGCGGCCGCCTTGGACGTACGAAAGGGCTATGTCGCCGGTGACGACCTTGCGGCCTTTGCCGCCGGCCAGCTCGGCGAGGCGGACCATCGAAAGCGCTCCGGGGAACTTGGCGGCCCACTCAGCGTCCAGGATCCTGTTGGCCGTAAAAGACGGGCTATCGTTACATAAGGCTATGAACGGCTGCATACTTGCGTCCCAATGCTGTCGTTGGGTTGCTCCTAAGAAACTACTTCTCTGCGGGCAGCTGAAAAAAAGGGTCTTGGACCCTTTTTTTCTCCGTTGCCCACCATTGCGAGTCCTGAGCTTTGTTTCTCACGTATACCTGCCGCACGGCGTCGGCCACCTTCGCACTTTCAAACCTTCACACCTTCGCACTTTCACACTTTCAAACCTTCGCACGCGGCCTCGAAGAGGCCGCTTACCGCCGGTAAAACTCAATAGTCCTGCTTATCGCCTCGTCCAGGCCGGTCCACACCCGAAGGCCCAACTCCCTGCCGGCTCTTTCGATTGACGGCACATACCTCTGTACCGGACCGGCGGCCGGTTCGCGGGCTATAAGGACCTCAGGGCTGTGCCTAAAACAATCGCTTACCCTTTGCGCCAAATCTGCGATGCTTATCCCCTCGTCGGAGCCGACGTTGTACACCCGGCCGCCCTTTCCCCTCAAAAGTATCGTCCACAGCCACACTGCCAGGTCAGCCGCGTAAAGGTAGCTGCGAAGGGCGGTGCCGTCGCCGAGAACCCTTATCGGACCTCCGGCCAGGCCGTCGCGTATGAAGTTCCCTACGGCGTAGTGGATATCCAGGTTAAGATACGGCCCGACAAAGGCGAACCCGCGGGCGATCACGGTATCGATTCCGTGCCTTTGGCGCCAGATCGAACACAACAGCTCGGCCAGCCGCTTGGCCTCGCCGTAAGCGGAGGCCGGATCGCCGGTGTCCGGAGCCCCGGCATAGTCCTCCGGCACGTTCGCAACCTCCGGCGGCTGCCTGCCGTAGGCCGCGCCGGAGCTTGCAAAAAGCACCCGGCCGGCGCCGCAGCGGCTGGCGAACTCGAGGACTCTCTTTGTGCCGCCGATGATCGTATCGATCACCAACTCCGGTTCTTCGGCGTTGAGGGTCGCGCTGGCCTGCGTGGCGGCGTGGATCACGAAATCGAAATTGCCGGCGGGAAAGTCGAAGCTTCGCACGTCGCCCTTGTGAAATTCGATATCAGCCCTTGTGCCCAGATGAGGGCAGTCTCCGGCGAAGCCCTCGGGGTCGCGGCTGAGCACGACCATCGACGCCTCAAGTCCCAGCTTCCGGTTGCAGCAGGCGAAGCTTTCCAGCAGCCATTTGCCGAAAAAACCCGTTCCGCCTGTGACGAATATCCTCTTTCCGGCCACAGACGGCCAAAGGTCTTTCGTAAGGTTCAGTACGTGCTCAAGGTCATTCAGCGAAACGGCCATCTCAAACGCGCCGCAAGAGAAACTTTCCATGAATAAGACTGTTTATCACACCGCTCGGCAGGTATTATACGCAGGTTTTATAATGGCACCAAAGCAAAACGAGGGATACACAATGGCGGACCGGCCCCGCGTAAGCGTATGCATTCCGGTGTACAACCGGCCCGATTATATCGTCGAGGCTGTTGACAGCGTCTTGGCGCAGACCTTCGGCGACTTCGAGCTGATCGTCGTAGATAACTGCTCGACGGACGATACGCCGGCGGTGATCGAGCGCCTCGCCGCCGGAGACAACCGTATTTCGTTCTACAAGAACGACCGCAACCTCGGGATATGCTCGAGCCTCAACAGGCTGATGCTGCTTGCCCGGGGTGAATATATCAAGTTCCTTTTCTCGGACGACCTGCTTGAGCCGCGGTGCCTGGAGGTCTTCGTCGAAGTTCTGGACAGTCGCCCCTCGGTTTCTCTTGTCACCTCTTTCACACGCTGCGTCGGAGCCAGTTCCGAGACAAGGGGCGAATCATGCTTTCCGGGTACCGGCCAGCTCGACGGCAAAACCTGCCAGAAGGACATGATGGTCAACGGCTGCTGGCCCGGAAGCCCCAGCAGCATAATGTTCCGCCGGCGCGACCTGCATCTGGGTCTCTTTCACCACATGTGGAAGTATTGGGTCGGTGATCTCGATTTCTGGCTGCGTCTGGCCGGAGCCGGCAATCTCTACGTCGTGCCCGAGGTGCTCAGCTGCCTGCGCATCCACGAAAAACAGGAAAGCTCCATCCACGGCGTTCCTTTCCGCCTCATCACCGAAAGGCTGATGCTGGCCGACATGGTGTTCAGGTTTCCCCACATCTACGGGCGGCATACGGCCGCCGAACAAAGAACGATCAGACGGCACCTTCTCAAGCGACTGGTGCGCGAAGGTTTGGGAAGAAAGGGCTTCGGGCCAAAACTGAAAATGATCGGCATCGGCCTTTCGAACCCTTCTTACGGGAGGCTGCGGTTCGCGTCCGTTCTGTTGCTCAACCTGCCGAGAATCCTCCGCGGCACCAGCCGCTGGAGCCCGTAGCGGCGGTCACTGTTCCGGCACAGGCTGGATGATCATGTTTTCGAGCAATTCCCGCCTCGGAAGAAACGGGGCCAGGTCCTCCAGAGGCTTCGAGACGATCCTGCCGTCGTCGAGCCTCTTCGACGATGCTTTGGGCCCGAGCTTCTCGAACGGGGGCATCATCAACTCGCAGAAGAAAGGACCCTTGGCTGACAGCACCGCCGGCAGTTTCATCCGCAGTTCCTTGTTGTTGAGTATCCTTTCGGTCGGGTAACCGAAGGCCCTTGCGATTTTCCGCATGTCTGGCAGTTTGACGCCGCTTTCTTCGGTCGAGCCGACGAAACGGCCCCTGAAGAAGGCCTTTTGCGTGATCTTAATCGACAGATATCCCTTGTTGTTAAACATGAATATCTTTATCGGAAGGTCGTGGTTCAGTATCGTCTGCATCTCCTGCAGATTCATCTGTATGCTGCCGTCGCCGGTAAGACATATAACCTCGCCCCTGTTCCTGGCGAAGCTGGCGCCGATTGCCGCCGGCAATCCATACCCCATCGAGGCGCAGCCTACGTTGGCGAACATCCTCTGGCCCCGCTTGATCCTGAATGCCTGGTAAGTGCTGGTGTAGGCGGTCCCGTTGCCGGTTACGACCATGGCGCCGCCGTCGAGGTGTTTCGAGAGCAGCTCGGCGAAATAGTAGCTGCTTACGCGATCCTTCATTTGCCTGTGCTCGGGAAGGACCACCGGGTACTTTGACTTTACACTCCGACAGTAACCCAACCACTCTTGCCACGAAGGCAGCGGTTTTTTCAGGTCGTCGAGCCTTGCCATGAACTCCTCGAGGAAAAACTTGGCGTCGGCATGTACGGCCAGGTCGGGCTTCAGGGTAGGTTTTCTCAGCTCGGCTGAGTCGGCGTCCACGACCGCCTTGAAAGCGCCTCTGGCGAACTTGTCGTAAGCGTAACCTATCTGCCGCAGGTTCATCCTGGTTCCAACGACAATCAGCAGGTCGCAGTTCTGGATGATGAAGTTGGCGGGCCGCTCGCCGAGGATGCCCGGCCTGCCGAAGAACAGCGGCGAGTCCGACTCGATCAGGTCGATCCCCGATATCGAAGTCAGCACCGGCATGCCCAACCGCCGGACAGCCTCGTTCAGCAGCCTGGCGGCCCCGGCAAGCCTCACGCCGTTTCCGACGATGAGCACAGGCCTGCGGCAGCCGTTGATCCGCCGGGCCAGGACATCGGCCGCGGCCGCGGCCCGGGCCGTGTCAAACGGCGGCGCCAACTCGGACGGATCGAACTTTCGCAACGCGGCTTTATCTATGTCCGAGCCCTGGACATCAAGCGGCACGTCGAGCCAGACCGGACCGGGCCTGCCGGAGGTTGCGATATGAAGGGCCTTGCCAAGGTGATACGCGACGTCGTTCTTGTCGGTGACCACTTCTGCATACTTGGTAACGGGCTTGACGATATCAGTTATATTGATTTCCTGGTCGCCGAGCTGCCGCAGGCCGGGACAGCGAAGTACGGTCGTCTCCAGCTTGACCTGGCCCGAGATCACCACCACAGGAATAGAATCGATCCACGCCCCGATAACACCTGTAACAGTGTTTGTACCCCCTGGGCCGGTGGTAACGGTTGCCGCGCCTATATGCCCCGAGGCCCGCGCATAGCCCTCGGCGGCCATAACGCAGGCCTGCTCGTGGCCGTTGCATACATACTTGAGGCGCCGCTGCCTGCCGAGGGCATCGCACAAGTGCATGGCGCCCCCCCCTGAAACCATAAAGACGCAGCGGATGCCCCGATCCGCCAGCTCCTTGTAGATGTAGTCCGCTACCCTCATTGACTCGCCTTTGCGAATTCCCGCGCCGCATCGATGATTCTGTCCAAAGAAACGCCCCCGGTTGCCGCCAGAACCGCCTGTCCACCGGCTGTAAGAACCGGCAAATCTTTCAGCCGAATCGACTTGAACCGGCACCGCCTGCCCGCCAGCACCTCGGCGGCGGCGCTGCCCAGGCCGCCGCGTGCGTGCTCCTCGACGGTGATCACACCATTCGTGCGGTCCGCGGCGTCGAGGACAGCCTTCTCGTCGAGCGGCTTTACGCATGGCATGCTGATAACCGCCAGGCTGATTCCCTCGGCTTCCAGTCTCGCCGCCGCCTCGACTGCCAGCTTCAAGGTCCCGCCGGTTGTTATTACGGCCGCGTCGCTTCCCCGGCGAACCGTTATGGCCTTTCCCAGCTCGAAGGGCGGCGGACTCGCGTGCACGTCCGATTCGCCGGCCTTACCCAGCAGCAGGTACACAGGGCCGCGATGAGCCGCCGCGGCGGCGGTGGCCAGGGCCGCCTCCGCCGGATCGGCCGGCGCCACCACCGTCATGTTCGGAAGGACCCTCATCACCGCAAGTGTCTCCACCGCGTGGTGCGTGTATCCTGCCGGCCCGTAGGCAAGGCCGGCGCCAACGCTTACGATCTTGACGTTGGCGTTGTGGCAGCAGACGTCGTTTCGGATCTGCTCCAGGCACCGCATTACTGGAAAGTTGGCTATCGAGTAAACGAATGGTATCTTGCCGGAAAACGCAAGGCCCGCCGCCACGCCCATCATGTTCTGCTCGGCGACGCCGGCGTTGACGAACCTTTTTGGGAACCTTTCGGCAAACACCTCCAAAACCGAGAACCCCAGGTCGCCGGTCAGAAGCCAGACCCTCTCGTCGCGTTCGGCGATCTCGCAAAGTTTTTGGATAAAGGCGGTTCTCACGTGATCCCCCCGAGTTCCTCCAGGGCCCGGGCGAGCTGCCGTTCGTCCGGCGATTTGTAATGCCACTCGAGGCGGTCTTCCATGAAGCTGACGCCCTTTCCCTTGACCGTCCTCGCTATAACCACGGCCGGCTTGGCGGGTTCTCGGGGGACCGCCTCGAGCGCGGCGGCTATTTCAGCGTGGTCGTGGCCGTCGATTTCGCTTACCGACCAGCCGAAGGCCCGCCACTTCGCCGCAAGCGGCTCGAGGTCCAGGACGTCCTTCGTGCGCCCGAAGGCCTGCAGGCCGTTGCAGTCGACTATCGCCGCAAGGTTGTCGAGACGGTGCTGCCTTGCAAAAAGCGCCGCCTCCCAGCACGATCCGCAGTCCAGCTCCCCGTCGCTTAGAAGAGCAAAGGTCCTGTAGTCCGCGCCGTCGCTTTTCGCGGCAAGGGCCATCCCGCAGCCCACCGAAAGGCCGTGGCCCAGCGAACCGGTGGAGAGCTCCACCCCCGCAACCGGATGGCTGGCGTGGCCGATAAGTTCGGAGCCTTCGGCGCAGTAGGTTTCGAGCCGTTCGACGCCGAAGAAGCCCCTCTCGGCCAGGACCGCGAACAGGATCGCCGCCCCGTGGCCCTTGCTGAAGATGAACCTGTCGCGCCCCGGCGATTTAGGATCAGCGGGGTCCACCCGCAGGATACCGCCGTACAGCACCGCCAGGATATCCGCGGCGCTTAGGCACGTTCCGATGTGCGAGGCCTTCGCCTTCGCCACCATCTTAAGGGCATGAACCCTGATCCTGCGGGCCAGTTCTACGGTATCGACTTTGGTGTTCGTTGTCTCGGGCATCAGACGATCATTTGAAGTGCAAGCGGTTATACCAAGCAGGCTGATTTCCTGCCATAGATTTTGTTCCACTTCGCGGTTGGCTTTGCAAAAGCGTACGCGTTAAGCCTGACGGGCAACCGTCTGTGGGACAACCGTCTGTGGGGCAACCGTCTGTGGGGCAACCGTCCCGCTTGCCATTGGCAAGCCGGAGGACTGCCCAACTATTGCCATTGGCAGGCCGGAGGCCTGCCCCACTTTGGCTGCCGCCGCAAGGCCCGCGCCGGCGGGCCGCGAAGCCGGCCTGTGGCGGCCGGCCTTCGGCCGTTGTAGCAATTGAGCAATAGCAAATAGAGAAATGCTGTCACTGCAACCAACTATATCCGAGTTAATCTGCGTTAATCTGTGTTAATCTGCGTGCCGGCGTTGCGGTTGGCTTTGCAAAAAGCCAACCGCGGCGGGAGGCAGGCCGCTGGAAGCGAGCTTGCTCGCGGATGGCGGTCTGGCTTCCGCCGCAGGGCCCGCGCAAGCGGGCCGCAAGGCCGGCCTGTGGCCAAAAAAAGGCCGCCCTTAACGCTCTATTGCGACACCGCCGCCCTTATCGTCTCCACCACGTACCCCAACATCGCATCGCTAAGCCCCGGGTACACCCCCACCCAGAACGAATCGTTCATCACCCGGTCGGTATTGGCCAGGCCCCCGACGACGCGGTACGCGCCGCCGCCGCGGATGTCGTCGAAAGCGGGATGCCGGATGTAATTTCCGGCGAAAAGCATCCTGGTCTGTATATTCTTCGATTCGAGATGCCGCACAATCGTATCCCGCTTGAGGCGCCGGTCGCGGACCGTCAGCATGAAACCGAACCAGCTCGGTTCAGAACCGGCCGTGGCAGCCGGAAGTATGAACGCCTCCTCGAGATCCTTCAGCCCCTCGCTGAGGATATTCCAGTTCCGCCTGCGGGCGGCGACGAAACCAGCCAGCTTTTCGAGCTGGGCGCAGCCGACCGCCGCCTGCATGTCGGTGGCCTTGAGGTTGTAGCCCAAATGCGAATAGATGTACTTGTGGTCGTAGCCCTTGGGAAGCTCGCCGAGCTGCATCTCAAAGCGTCTGCCGCATGTGTTGTCCTTTCCAGGCGGGCAGCGGCAGTCTCTTCCCCAGTCGCGGAGGGATTCGACGGCCTTGTAGATCGTCTCGTTATCGGTATAGACCGCCCCGCCCTCGCCCATCGTTATGTGGTGGGGCGGATAGAAACTGCCGGTTGCCGCGCCGCCGAAAGAGCCAGTCATCCGGCCTTTATAGATTGAACCGAGGGCGTCGCAGTTGTCCTCGACAAGCCACAGGCCGTGTTTTCTGCAGAAGGCCGTAACCGCGTCGAGATCGAACGGGTTTCCCAGCGTGTGGGCAAGAACCACCGCCTTCGTCCGAGACGTAAGGGCCTGATCGAGCAGCGCCGTATCGACGTTGTAGGTTCCCAGCTCTATATCCACGAAGACCGGCACCAGGCCGAGCTGCAGGATCGGGTTTACCGTCGTGGGAAAGCCGGCCGCAACGGTTATCACCTCGTCGCCGGGGCCAAGACGCCTGTCGGCGAGCTTCGGCGAAGTCAGCGACGCGACGGCAAGAAGATTAGCGCTGGAGCCGGAGTTGACCAGGCAGCAGTGCCTCACGCCAAGTATTTCTGCAAGCCGCCTCTCGAATTGCCGGCAGTAGCGCCCGGCGGTCAGCCAGAACTCCAGGCCGCTGTCGACAAGGTTGACGATCTCCTTTTCGTCGAACACCCTGCCGGCGTAGGGGACTCGGGATTCGCCGGGAATGAACGGCCGCCGCAAGGCCGGCTCGTGGACCACGCTGTAGTACTCGGCGGCGGCGGCCAAGGCCCATTTCCTCAGCATCTCGGCAGTCTTGTCGGCCGACAGCACCGCCGCGGTCCGTCCGACCGGCCCGCCCGCGGCAACCGTCCTTACAAGGTCCAGCCTGATCGCGTTTTCGCCGCCGAGTCTTCCCTCTCGCAGATCGCCGTCGCCAAAAGTCACCGCCTCCTTGTCCGAATCGCCCGGACGCCGCGGTATTACCGGCGCAACGAGAAGCCGCCCCTCCGCCGGCGCGGCCACCACCACCGCGTACCCGCCGCGGGCAACTTCAATGATATGGCCGATTTTTTCGATCACTTAGTAAACTCGAACATGCCGCAGGCGAACTTCGCGTTCTCGGCATCCGCCGGGTCCGCATTCTCGATGAATCTCCTGCGGTCGTCAAACAGATTAAACGCCGCCAGCTTCAAGGTCCCGAAGTATTCCAGGATCCGCGCGGGCGAGTGAATCCTGTGTGCGTTGAAGCACAGCCGCGGCCTTCCCAAAGGAAGCGAGAAGTACAGCCTGCCGCCTTTCGCCAGGCACCGCGAAAGCTCGGCCGCGGCCTTTTTCGTGCCACCGGGATCCAGCGGGTCGCCGTACCTTCCCAGACCGACGTGCTCGGCGACGTGCAGGCAGGAGATGCTCTTGAGGGAATCGTTTTCGTAGGGCATCTCGAGCACGCTTCCGGCGATGCTTTTGAAGTTCTTCAGGTAAGGGGCGTCCAGCGGCCTTATGTCGACGAATTCGACGTTCGTAAAGACGGTTAGAAAGCCCACGAACTCGGCCTTGGAACCGACATCGACATGCCGCCCGACTTTCGAGGCGTATATCCTGCCGAGGGCCCAGATGTCCTGGTAATAGTACTGGTTGGCCGGCGAGAAACTTTCGGTGTTATCGAAAAGACACGGGTAGGTGTCACCCAGCCGCAGCGGCTCGGAGCCTTCCATTTTCCGGTACCTTCGCAGATCCCTTACGAACGCCGGATACCGCCGAAGCCCGCCCGCCAGGTTTGTTTTCACCAGCGGCCTGATCCATCTTTTAAGAATGCGCCTCATTCGCCGTACTTTATTCTTGACCCTGACTTTTTCCTACATGCTATCTACTACTGTCTTTTCTCACCCCCATACATGCTACATGCTACATTCTACCTCCTACCTCCTACCTACTACATGCTACCTACACTACTTCACATCCTCACCCACCCCGCCGGCAGGATATCATCGATGTTATAGATCTTGGCGGCAAACCATTTCCGCGGGGCCAGGACGATCTTGCTCTTGTTGGCATTCAGCCAGGCCGCCCACCAGGAAAAGGTGCTGTTGGCGATTATATTGTGCCGGCACAGGCTCATCAGCCGCAGGTCCTCGCACGGGTTTTGAGGCCCGTTGCAATCCACGAATGTCGCCGGCGCAGGCAATCCAAGGTTTTCCCGGCACCACTGCGGTTCGTCGCTGAAGACGAAGAACCGCGGTTCAGCCGTCTTGGCCCTGACATACTCGACACAGCGGTGATAGTAGTCCGCATCGCACGTGCCGTGGGTTTGGTTCGTCTTGGGATCGCTTATGTAGTCGCCGCGGCGGACGTGAACGCTCACCGATTCGCAGGAACCTATCATGGAGGCAATATCCGCGTTGCCGCCCGACGGGCCGTCCCTGAAAGAGAATTCCCGCCGTATGATACTTTCAATATCACTGAAGTACCTCTCGCTGCAGAAGTAGCCCTCGACGTATGAATCATCGGGCGTTTTCAGTATAGCCGGATTGAACGCGGATTTGTTCCACCGCACAAACGTGCGGGGTATCTTCCGGTGGCGGTGCAGCAGGCTGTGAACCCACTCGCCCAGCCGGGACTGCTTTATCCCGGTCAGCTCCGCAACCTCCCGCGGCGAGGCGAACTCCTCCCGTACGTTGAACCGGCCGAGGTAATATTCCAGCGGGCCTTCATAGTCATAGGCGGACGCGTCCATCTTCAGGGGCGTGTTGTGTCTTTCAGCCAGATTCCTGGCCAGGGCATACTGGAACATCTGGTTGCCGAGGCCGCCTTTAAGACACACTATTATCATACAGTTATACTGTGCTTGCTCACGGCCGGCGCCGGGTGAAAAACCTGCTCAGGCCTTCCCAGAGCCGCCTGCGCCGCGGCTTCCTGCCCCTCTTTATCTGCCTGAACATTTCGCGAATGTTCCTTCCCTGCTCGTACCCCACCAGCAGTTTCTCGTAGATGTCCTTCCTGTGCTTACTGTTTATGAAGTGGATTATCGCACTATTTCGGCGGAGGTGGTAATCGTTGTATTTCCGGCATTCGAATATCTTTATTCGCAAGTCCCGCCAGTACTGCGCTTTTTTGTAGTTCTTCCAGTCG
>Ga0180433_10004213_pt1 | contig 20374 bp, 19 predicted proteins | sample SS_ome_8_FD_132980 | JGI IMG/M metagenome (GOLD analysis project Ga0180433, IMG submission 132980) | Hypersaline lake sediment archaeal communities from the Salton Sea, California, USA - SS_1_D_1 metaG | ecosystem: Environmental > Aquatic > Non-marine Saline and Alkaline > Hypersaline >... | reverse complement strand
GAAAGTTAAACCTGTTACTACGCAGTTCGGTTCTGTTATTAGGTCTCAGACAAAAGAAGAGGGCAAAAAAGGTGTAAACAGGGCCGTTTTGCCTAGTAAAAATGTCAAGCCGACCCTCCGAACGTTTACACACTATTTTGGGAAGTAGAATCTATAAAGGAAGAGGGTAATAGTAGAAAAAGACAGAAGGTAACGGAAAAGACAGGTGTTGTTATTACCCTGACAGTGTTTTCTCTGCTGCTATTCGGGATGTTATGTTTTTGCTAACGATTAGGTAGCTGAAATTTCAAAAAAAGAGACTTGAAAAACTCCGCCGATCGGCGGGGTTTTTTATTTAGAGGATACCCCGATAACTTGCACCTCAAAGGGGCAAGGATTCTTATTCACCAAACGGTTCTTGCCCGGCTGTATTTCTGTTTCATGGTTTTAAGATGGTAGTTTAAAAATTATTTTTCAATCAGGAACCATCAGCCGCTTTAGCTCATCGCTCTTAGCTCATCGCTCTTAGCTTTTTTACATTACACCTAACACATCACACGTTACACAATTACCATGCTTGTCTGCCTCCTCTTTTGGCGGAAGCCATTTACCATCAGCCATTAGCTATCAGCCATGAGCCATCAGCCAAAAGCTATGCGCTAAAGGGTGGTGCGGGATTTTATTGACTTCTCTTTTTTTTTATGGGATAATGACCCGTTAGAAATTTCCACAAAAGGAGAAAGAAAAGAATTATGGTTGAAAAACAAAAAGAAAAAATTATTCCGGTAAACATTGAAGATGAAATGCAGAAGTCATACCTCGATTACGCCATGAGCGTAATTGTTGGCAGGGCGCTCCCCGATGTACGTGATGGCTTAAAACCCGTCCACCGCAGGATTCTTTACGCTATGTATGATATGGGGATGTTTCACAATAAGCCTTATAAAAAATCCGCCCGCATCGTCGGCGATTGCCTTGGGAAATACCATCCGCATGGAGACGCAGCCGTTTATGATACCATGGTTCGCTTAGTTCAGGAGTTTGCCTCTCGTTATCCGCTGGTTGACGGGCAGGGGAACTGGGGCTCTATTGACGGCGATGCCGCCGCGGCCATGCGTTATACCGAGGCAAGGCTGGCATCTTTAAGCGAAGAGATGCTGCGTGATATCGAGAAAGAAACGGTTGATTTTATGCTAAATTTCGACGAATCGTTAAAGGAGCCGGTGGTTTTACCTTGCAGCTTTCCTAACCTTTTGGTTAACGGCTCTTCGGGTATTGCCGTGGGTATGGCCTGTAATATTCCGCCGCATAATTTAAGCGAGGTGATTGATGGCCTGGTTTATCTCATTGAAAACCCCGCGGCCAAAGTTGAGGAGTTAATGCTTCATGTCCCTGGGCCGGATTTTCCTACGGGAGCCTTTATCTTAGGTAATCAGGCGATTAAAACCGCTTATCGAACCGGACGGGGAATTATTAAACTCAGGGCGCGGGCGAATATTGAAAAAATAAAAGGGGGAAAAGAAAGCATTGTTATTACTGAGATCCCTTTTCAAGTCAATAAAGCGTCCTTAATTGAATCTATTGCCGGCCTTATTCGGGCCGGAAGGGTTGAGGGAATTAATAATCTTCGGGATGAATCAGATAAAGACGGAATACGGATTGTTGTTGAATTGAAACGGGACGCTGAGGCGCAGATAGCTCTGAATCAGCTGTATAAACACACCCAATTGCAAAGCACTTTTGGCATAATACTACTTGCTCTGGTGCATGGGCAGCCCCGGGTTTTGAATCTTTCCCAGATGATGCAGCATTTTCTGGATCATCGCCGGATGGTCTTAGTCAGGCGCAGTCAATTTGAACTGCAAGTCGCAGAAAAACGAGCCCATATTCTGGAGGGATTAAAGATTGCTCTGAAAAATCTTGATGCGGTAATTAAAACCATTCGCGGCGCTTCCAGTCCTGAGGATGCCCGGGGAAAGTTAATGATTAATTTTAAATTGAGCCTGATTCAGACCCAGGCGATACTCGATATGCGCCTGCAGCGTTTGACCAGGTTGGAACGGGATAAAATTGATGCCGAATACCTGGAAGTGATTAAAAATATTGAGCGGCTCCAGGCGATTCTAGGCAGCGAAAAGAAGGTTTGGGAACTGATTAAAGAGGAACTGCTGGGGATTAAGAAAAAATATGGTGATTCCCGGCGGACACAAATTGTCGAAGAGGAAGAAGAATTAGCCCTGGAGGATTTAATTGCCGAGGAAGATATGGTTATTACCATGAGCCACACCGGATACATTAAGCGGCTTCCGGTCAGCACTTACCGAAGGCAGGCCCGGGGTGGAAAAGGAGTTACCGGGGCCGGGACCAAAGGGGAGGATTTCATTGAACATTTCTTTATTGCCTCCACCCATGACTATATTCTCTTTTTCACCGGCGGCGGCCGGGTTTATTGGGTTAAGGTTTACGAAATTCCTCAGGCCGGGCGGCTTTCCAAAGGCAAGGCAATCGTCAATCTTCTCAATATAGGAAGCCAGGAAAGTATTTCGGCGACTATCCCTGTGCGTAAGTTTGACAGTCAGCATTTTTTGGTTATGGCTACCGAAAAAGGGATTATCAAAAAAACTAATTTAGAAGCCTATGGCCACCCGCGCAAAGGCGGGATTGCCGCCATAAAAATAGATTCGGGAGACAAAGTAGTCAATGTAATTTTAACCAACGGCAAAGAGCAAATTCTTCTGGCCACCCGCCAAGGGAAAGCTATTCGTTTTTCCGAAAAAGATGTTCGGGCCATTTCCAGGACAGCCCGGGGAGTAAAAGGAATAAAATTGGGAAAAGACGATAAAGTGGTCGGGATGAAAATTGCCCGGGAAGAGGCGTCTCTTCTTACGGTAACCAACCGCGGCTATGGAAAAAGGAGTAAATTTGGAGATTATCGCCTGCAGAGCCGGGGAGGCAGCGGGGTGATTAATATTAAGGCTATTGAGCGTAAAGGGTTTGTCATTGGTGTCGAATCGGTTCAAAATGAAGATGAGGTGATGATTATTTCCAGCCACGGGATGATTATCCGTATCCCCATCAAAGCGATTCGGGTTATGGGCCGCAGCACCCAGGGGGTGCGGCTCATTAGTTTAAAAGCAGATGACCAGGTCAGGGCGATTGCTCCGGTAGTTAGTGAGGAAAAAAGCATCAATGCCGAGTTATGAAATTATTTCTCATACGGCTGATATTGGCCTGCGTGTTTTTGGCCGGGATTTAGCGGAGTTTTTTTCTAATGCGGCCGATGGAATGTTTCATCTGATGGTTGAAAATGTAAAAGGGGTGAAACACCGGGAGACAGTTGAGGTGAATCTCTCCGGTTTAAGCCAGGAGGAGCTCTTAGTTAGCTGGTTAAGCGAACTTCTTTATAAGCTGACGGAGAAACACTGGCTGGGGATAGAAACGGAAATTTTTTCTCTTGAGAAAAAAGGGGATAAGTTTTTTTTGCGGGCCAAAGTTCAAGGGCAAAAGATTGATTATACAAAAACCCCGCCCAAGAGAGAAATTAAAGCAGTTACCTACCACAACTTAGCCATAAAAAAAGTAGAAAGCGGCTATTCAACCGAGATTATTTTCGATGTCTAAACACCCAAAATCTTCACACTTCGTAAGTGTGATAATTTGAGTGTAAGGAGGGTTGGGTGAAAAGGGTATTTTTAATTGTTACGGTCATGGTCTTAGGGTTCATAATAGCCTCGGACGGACGAGCCCAAGAGAAATCCCAGGAGATAGGCCTAACCGTTTATAATCAGAATTCAGCTCTGGTTAAAGACAGCCGGGTGATACTTTTCAAAAAAGGATTAAACCTGATTACTTTAGAAGAGGTGGCTGTTCTTATTGACCCCGCCAGCGTTCATTTCAAGACCCTTGGCGCTCCGGAGGCCTTTTCTGTGCGGGAGCAAAAATATGAATATGACCTCTTAGACGGGAACAAACTTCTGCAAAGATATATCGACCAGAAAATCCGGGTGCAGACTAAAGACGGGAAAACCTATGAAGGGTTTCTTTTAAGCTTTGATGAGGGACAGATTATTCTGGGTGGTGATAAGAAAACCGGGCCTTTTAATCTTATTCAGCGGGATGAAAATATTCAAACGATTCTTTTTCCGGTGCTTCCGGAAGGTTTAATTACTAAACCAACCCTGGCCTGGGAGATAATGGCGAAGCAGCCCGGAGAACAAATTGTTGAAGTTTCTTATTTCACCCAGGGGGTTAACTGGGAGGCGGATTATGTGGCTGTAGTAAATGAGGATGATACCAAACTGGATTTATCCGGCTGGGTGAGTATTGATAACCGCAGTGGGAAAGCATACAAAAACGCCAGACTTAAATTAGTCGCCGGGGAAATACACCTGGCCAAAGAGAGGCCTCTTCTAGCCTTCAGGAGGGAGCTTAAGGAGGCAATGGTAGACGAAGAAGGTTTTAAGGAAGCGCCTTTTTTTGAATATCATTTGTATACTTTGCCGCGCCTAATTACCCTCAAGGATAATCAAACCAAGCAAATTACTCTTTTATCAGCGACAGATACAGCGGTGAAAAAACTTTATGTGTTTGATGTTTCTAATCCCTATGGATGGCTCATTGCCGGAAGCAGGAAAAAGATAAATGTCAACTTAGAGCTGGAGAATAAAAAAGAACTTGGCCTGGGTATGTCTCTGCCCAAAGGAAAGGTGCGGGTTTATAAAGCAGACCAGGAAGGGAGCCCCCAGTTGATCGGCGAGGATTTAATCGAGCATACCCCCACGAATGAAAGCATCCGCCTCTATGTAGGTGATGCTTTTGACCTGGTCGGAGAAAGGAGGCACTTAAAGACAGAGCGGGTCAGTCAGCGGATGCAGGACGATACTTATGAAATCAAACTGCGCAACCATAAACAAAGTGATGTAGGTATTATTGTTGTCGAACATATTCCCCGGGGGCGAGAATGGCGGATAACCAAAACTTCGCATGATTACCTCAAGAAAGATGCTTACACCATAGAATTTAAAGTGGATGTTGGTAAGGGGCACGAGACGATAATTACCTATACAGTGAGAAGCCGCTGGTAAAAAAACAACCAATAGCCGCAACACCAGAGAACATATTGTTAGTTTACAGGCTGCAAAGCTTGTTAGGGCCGTGAGGGGGATATATGGCTGACGGCTGGCAGGGGAAATTAGAGAGAATAGACGATTACCGTTGGAGAATACCGCAGGATTATAAGCCGGGGATGCGTGTCCCCGGCCTTATTTATGCCGACGAGAAATTGCTGGGAAAAATTCTCCAGGATAAAAGTCCGGAGCAGGTGGCTAATGTTGCCTGCCTTCCCGGAATTGTTAAGGCCTCAATGGCCATGCCCGATATGCACTGGGGCTATGGTTTTTGCATCGGCGGAGTGGCCGCTTTTCGTCTCGCCGACGGTATCATTTCACCCGGCGGAGTCGGGTATGACATAAATTGCGGCGTCAGGTTAGTCAAAACCAATCTATTCAAGGATGAAGTCAGGGCTAAATTGAAGATGCTCGTCGAAGGGCTCTTTTATCAGATTCCTGCCGGCGTTGGTTCTGAGGGGCGGATAAGACTTTCTCCTCAAGAAGAAGAGGATGTAATGGTTAAAGGCTCGGCCTGGGCGGTTTCTCGAGGCTATGGCTGGAAGGAAGATTTAGAAGCTACGGAGGATGAAGGTTTCATCCCCGGGGCCGATCCCGGCAGGGTCAGCGCCCGGGCTAAAGAAAGAGGAGCAAGCCAGCAGGGGACTTTGGGGTCCGGCAACCATTTTTTAGAAATTCAGTTCGTGGAAGAAATTTTTGATGAGGAGTTAGCTTCTATCTTTGATTTACAAAAGGGGCAGGTTACTTTTATGATTCACTGCGGTTCCCGCGGTTTTGGGCATCAAATCTGTGATGACTATCTCCACCGGATGATGTCCGCGGCCAATAAATACGGCCTTAATCTTCCCGACCGTCAATTAGCCTGTGCCCCGGTAAATTCTAAAGAAGGGGAGGATTACCTGGCGGCTATGGCCTGTGCCGCCAATTACGCCTGGGCTAACCGGCAATGTATTATGCATTGGTCCCGGGGGGTATTTGAGCAAGTATTTAAACGGGCCGCCCGGGATTTAGGGCTGGAATTAATTTATGATGTCTGCCATAATATAGCTAAGGTTGAAGAGCACCTTGTTGATGGGGAAAAAATGAAGCTGTGTATCCATCGTAAAGGTGCCACCCGCGCCTTTGGACCGAATCATCCTCTGGTTCCCGAGAAATATCGGAGCATTGGCCAGCCGGTAATTATTCCCGGCGATATGGGCCGGGCGTCCTATCTTTTAGCCGGAACGGAAGGGGCGATGAAGGAAACGTTTGGCTCAACCTGCCACGGTGCCGGCAGGTTAATGAGCCGAAAGGAGGCTACCCGTAAATTTCCCGTAGCCGATTTAGACAGGGAACTTTCCAATCGCCGGGTTATGGTCCGGGCGAAATCACGCCGGACTTTATCTGAAGAAGCTCCGGGGGCTTATAAAAATGTCAATGATGTCATTAATGTCGTCACCCAGGTGGGGATTTCAAAGAAAGTGGCCAAGATGAAACCGATGGGAGTGATTAAAGGATAGCTATAGAGTAGCGTGTAGCGTATAGGGAATCGCACATAGGGGAAAAAACAGCGAAAATAGCGTATAGGAAATGGTGAAGACAGGAAGCTTTAAAGACTTAATTGTCTGGCAGAAAGCTTATAAGTTAGTGTTAGAAACGTATAAAGCGACTAGAGATTTTCCCAAACATGAGGTTTATGGGTTATCACAGCCAACGAGAAGAGCCGCAGTTTCTATTCCTTCAAACATAGCCGAGGGTTATAGCCGGAGGAACAAGGGAGAATATATACATTTTTTATCTTTAGCATATAGTTCTTTAGCAGAGTTGGAGACTCAATATTTATTATCAAAAGATTTAAAATATTTAAAAAAGAATGATATCGTCAAAGGTTTATTGGGGGAAATCGGGAGAATATTGTATCGTCTAATGCATCCTATACGCTAAGCGCTATCCGCTATACGCTAAAGGAGAAATTATGCTTGATTTGAAATTTATCCGGGAGAATGTCGAAAAGGTTAAGCAGGCAATTAAAGATAAGAAGGAAAAGGTTAATTTAGATGAGATTTTGAAGTTAGATGAAGAACGGCGCAAAATAATCAGCCAGGCGGAGAAATTAAGAAACGAGAAAAACGTTGCTTCCCGGGAAATTGGCCGGATGATGCAGAAGAAAGCCAGGCCGCAGGCTAAAATAGCCGAGATGAAAAAGCTGGCTGAAAAAATTAAATCTTTAAATGATAAATTAGTGAAAAATGAAAATAAATTGAAGGCCTTGCTTTTAACCGTTCCCAACATTCCTCATTCCTCGGTGCCCGTTGGCCCCGGGGCCGATGCTAACAAAGTAGTCAAAAGCTGGGGGGAGCCCCGCCGGTTTGATTTTAAACCAGTGACCCATCTAAATTTAACTGATTCTTTAGGGATTATTGATTTTGCCCGGGGAACGAAGATTACCGGGCGGGCATTTCCCCTTTATATAGGGGCAGGGGCCACCTTAGAGCGGGCGCTGATAAATTTTATGCTGGATTTACATACCCAAAAGCATGGGTATACCGAGGTTTTCCCTCCCTATATCGTTAATCGGGAGAGTATGATTAATACCGGCCAGCTTCCAAAGTTAGAGGATGATATGTACCGCCTCCATCGGGATGACTATTTTCTTATTCCGACCGCCGAGGTGCCGCTGACCAATATTCACCGGGATGAAATTCTTGAAGAAGATACTTTGCCGCGTTACTATACGGCTTATACGGCTTGTTTCCGCCGGGAGGCCGGTTCTTACGGGAAAAATACGGTCGGGCTTACCCGGGTGCACCAGTTTAACAAAGTTGAATTGGTTAAATTTGTTAAACCAGAAAATTCGTATGAGGAATTGGAAAAACTTTTAGCCGATGCCGAGGAAATTATCCAGCTTTTAGAACTGCCTTACCGCGTTTCTTTATTATCGACCGGAGATTTAAGTTTTGCCGGAACAAAATGTTATGATATTGAGGTTTGGGCTCCGGGGCTGGAGAGGTATTTAGAAATTTCTTCCTGCAGTAACTTTGAGGATTTTCAATCCCGCCGGGCAAACATAAAATTTAGACGGGCAACGGCCGACGGGCAGCGGAAAACGGAATATGTTCATACCCTCAATGGCTCGGGTGTCGCTCTGGCCCGCACGGTGATTGCCCTGATAGAGCAGTATCAAAATAAAGACGGTTCTATAAACATTCCCGAAATCCTCAGGCCCTATATGGGTGGGTTGGGGAAGATTGGAAAAAGATAGAGAAAGCGAAAGTTTATTAAAGATTTTTCGCCCAAAAAGGGTGGGCTCAAAACCCAAAAATTTATAAAGAAAATTTTTGGAGGAGTGGCTGAGTGGCTTAAAGCGGCGGTCTTGAAAACCGTTATCCTGCAAAGGATCAGGGGTTCAAATCCTCTCTCCTCCGCCAATTTATTGTTTGAAATCGCTTTTGTAAGTAGCTTTGTAGCAGGGGACAAGGGCATGCCCTTTTTTTGAGAGAAAGCGGGAAGTTTCGCGGGTATAATTGCTTACAGGAAAATGGGTTAAACAGGGAAGGAGTCTTGCCTGTAGATTACTTTCTTAATTATCGGCCGTAATTTTTTAAATACCTCAAGATACTCTATTCTTTCCAGGCGAAGCTTACGGCAAAGTTTTTCCCGCTCATCTGCGGAGTAAAATTGCTTTAAATTAAATAGATTCGGTCTTACCCCTTCTACTTTTTTGGGAATAAGCGTGCCAAAATCAGGTTCTTTAACCCATTCAATGGTGTCTCTGACAATGCCGCGGATGATGCTGGCCATCTCATCGACCTGAATCCTGGTAACCGGGCGGATAATTTTCAGGGTGCCATCCGGGTTTCTTCGGGAGATTTCCCCAATACCGCCGGTATTTAAGAGGTAACACTGTATTTTATCTTCGTTGGCTTTGATAAATTCATAGAACCTGTTTCCTTCCTCTGCCTCACAGCCGACAATAAAAGGGTTGGTGCCTACTACCCGCACAGATTTGCCTGCCCGGGTGGGATCGCTGGCGGCGGTTTCAATGGATTCTCCCAGCATAAAGAAAGCGGCGGCTTGTTCCGGAGTAAGTTTTGAAGCAATGGGTTGGACGGTATTGCGGCGGGTAATAAAAGCAATTATCAGGCCGTCGGTTTTACTTATTGGGGGTAAATTAACCGTTTTGGCGCAGGCTTTACCCAAATCAGTCCGCTGGATTATTCCCCGGCCATTCCCGGTTAAGGTTTCATCTTCAAAGGAAACCCGGCCAACGGAATCAATCATCACATTTTCAAAAACGGCTTCTTCTTTCGTCGCCGCTTTATAAAGCAAAGGTTGTTCGGTGGGATGGAGAGAATCAGTTTTAACAAAAAATCCTTTCTCTGTTCCCAATGCCGAACCATCCAAACGGATGAAGACAACGTCATCTTGAACGATACTTACTTTTTCGCCGGGTCTATCTAAATTATGATTATGGCAGGAATGAGTAGTTTTCCCTGTAGCAGTTAGGCCAAAAAGAACCATGCTGTATTGGCGCATTTTACCTTGCTGGTCCCTGGCCTGAATGAGTTTTGCCCCGGCATGGACAGCCAGCATACCAGCTTTTTTAGCATACCACATAGCCATTCGCAAAAAGCCTTTTTTTACTTCTCCATAATAATCTGTTCCTAATATATAAGTTAGCCCCTGATTAGGGAAGACCAAAATCTGTCTATCTTTTTCATGCCATTCAGGAATATAGATTAATTTGAGGTCAGGTCCTTTAGTCTTTTTGCCGGTGAAGAGGCTTTTTGACCACATATAGGGGAGTCTGACTGCATCTTTCCGCTGGGTAGAAATGTATAAATTACACTTCGGGGTGAACAAGGGATTCTTTCCCATTATTCTCTGGACATGAATCATTGGAGCTTTGGGAAGGTAGGCCGCCAATTGTTTGAGTGTAGCCGGAGCATTTTGAATTAATTGCTTTTGTTTGTCAGACCAGCCTTTCCAGGGTTCCCAGTCAACCCCTAAGACCACGGTTAAGGCGGCACTGCGGTTGCGAACGACACTAAAGAAAGCGTAGTTACCCCATTGGGTCTTGTGACCAATTTGTTCGGCCATTTGACGCAATTTAGCATCACTGGGTGTGGTAACGTTGGCTGCCCGGGGCCACTGTTTAACTACATCAGGATTTCTAACCATAAAATTTTTCTCCCTGCTAGATTACGCTTCCAATTATATCACAAGCAGGTTGTATTATGCAATAGCAATTAAAACAATTTCTGACAGGACGCTTTTTATCCTCAGGATTAGGTTTATTTAAGCTCAATTATGGAAAGGGAGAAAAATTATCTGGCCCTTCCTTGATTTCCAGATAAATTTATGATATAGTAAAGCTGGAAATACGGAGAGGTACCGAAGCGGTTATAACGGGGACGACTCGAAATCGTCTTGGCTGAAAAGTCACGGGGGTTCGAATCCCTCCCTCTCCGCCAATTTGTATATCGGTTGCTTTCGGGCTATTGAATGAAATGTGTGCCTGTAGCTCAGTTGGATAGAGCACTGGTCTACGAAACCAGTTGTCGGGCGTTCGAGCCGCCCCAGGCACGCCAATTTATAGTTTCAGAGAGGCAGTCAGAAAATCAAAGTGTATTTTTAAAAACGGTGAACGTTGATAGATAATGGAGATTTCTCAAACTAAATTTATGAAAGAGGCACTGAAAGAAGCAGGTAAATGTTCTATTGATGAAGATATTCCTGTTGGTGCGGTAGTAATTCTTGACGGAAAAATAATTGGCCGGGGGTATAATCAGCGGGAGAAGAACCACGATCCCACCGGGCATGCAGAAATAGTTGCTATGCGTCAGGCGGCGAAACATTTGGGAACTTGGAGGCTGAATAGGGCAAGTCTTTATACTACTTTTGAGCCCTGCCCGATGTGTGCCGGAGCGATGGTTCAAGCCCGGATAAAAAATCTATTTTTTGGTCTCAAAAACTTGAAAGCCGGAGCGGCGGGTACGGTAATGAATTTAACCGGCTCTAAAAAATTTAATCATCGTCTCAAGGTAAAAGGTGGAATATTTGAAGAAGAATCCCGAAGATTGATTAAAGATTTTTTTAAAAAACTTCGAGGCAAATAGTTTTTGATATGAGCTAACAGTCATAAGCTAATTGGGAGAGATCGCATAGCGGCCTAGTGCGCGTGCCTGGAGAGCACGTTTACCCTTTGGGTAACCAGGGTTCGAATCCCTGTCTCTCCGCCAATTTGTACCAGGGAACAGAGCCGGAAAATTGACTTTATTTTTAAGTGGTGTTGCAAGAAAATATATTTGTATTAAGCAGATCGGTTTTTTTAAAATCGAAAAAAAATAACAGGATGAAAATATCATTTTGGAAGAAAGTTAGCCTTATCCTATTCGGAATATTTGCAGCGTTACTTTTTTTGGAAATAGGATTACGGCTAGGCGGATTGGCATTGTTAGAAATACAAGAATACAAGAATGGGCTTTCGCTGAAACGGAAAGGGTCGTATCGTATAATGTGCATAGGCGAATCTACTACGCAGGGGCAGTATCCTCCATTTCTTGAAGATATTCTAAATAAATCTAACGCGGGTGTGAAGTTCAGTGTGATAGATAAAGGCGTAGCCGGAACGAATACTTCTATTATTAGCTCACAATTGGAGGAAAATTTAAGGAAGTATAGTCCTGATATGGTAGTGGCAATGATCGGCATTAACGATAAAGGAATATACATGCCCGTTGGATTCAATCGTTCTCCCCAAGGCCCCCTAATTCCTTTAAAGGTTTATAAGTTAGCCCAACTGCTTTCAATGCATATTCAAAATACAATTGAGGAGATTAAAGGGAATTGGCTATACCCTGGAGGGTTAATATCCTCGGCGAAAAATATAGAGACACCATTCCAAAATAGTGTTGGTGCGCAAGGTGTCATGTCGGATGAGCAATCAGAAATTCCCAGTGATAATGAAGGTGTCTTTGAAAACGCTCTCAAAGAGTGTTCCTATAAAGATTTATTTAAGGATATGTACGCCGGCAATTTTGGGCATTGCACTCAAAAAGGAAATAAGTTGTTAGCTGAAAATATAGCAAATGCTATCCTAAAAAAAGTTTTTAACGTTCCCTTTCCTATGTAAGATAGAAAGGTTGGATGGGAAGGTATATAGAATAAAATTAATTTTTCCGTTCTGTTCCCTCAAATAGATGGGTGAAGGCACCGCCAGTTTTTATATGACTGGTGGTTGGAGGGCACCCTCCGAAAAAAAAGGAGTTGTTTTTAGGAAAAAATCAGGGAAGAAGATTTTGGTTGATTATTTTAATACTTTCTCTTAAAATAGGTTCGAAGCGAAAGGTCTTCCCGAAATTAGAAAACTCTCCCTCTTCACTGCATAGATATAGATAAGGACGGTAATAAATGGCCTATATTGTTCTTGCCCGTAAGTGGCGTCCCAAGACCTTTGAAGAAGTTGTCGGGCAAAAACATATTACTACCACCTTAAAAAATGCCATTAAGGCCGACCGCCTGGCTCACGCCTACCTTTTTTCTGGACCCCGGGGGATCGGCAAAACCACTACCGCCCGCCTCCTGGCCAAATCTTTAAATTGTCTTAAAGGGCCCACCCCGACTGCCTGTAACAAGTGTCCGTCTTGCCAGGAGATTTCGCAAGGGACAAGTTTAGATGTTTTAGAAATTGACGGCGCTTCCAATCGGGGCATTGATGAAATTCGGAATCTTCGTGCAAACGTAAAATTTACCCCGGCCGCAGGAAAGTATAAAGTTTATATAATAGATGAAGTGCATATGCTGACTACCGAAGCTTTTAATGCCCTCTTGAAAACTCTGGAGGAACCGCCGCTTCATGTCAAATTCATTTTTGCCACCACTCAAGCCTCCCGTGTCCCTTCGACTATTCTTTCCCGCTGCCAGCGTTTTGATTTCCGCTTGCTTACCGTCCAGGAAATAGTCGAACAGCTCAAAAAGATCATCCAAGCGGAGAAAATAAAAATTACTGATGAGGCCCTTATCTCTATCGCCCGGAGTGCCGAGGGAAGCATGCGTGATGCGCAGAGCGTTCTCGACCAATTAATTTCTTTTACTGAAAAGAAAATAACCGAAGAAGACGTTTATATTTTACTGGGGACAGTTAAAGAAGCAGTGTTTGAAGAGCTTACTTCAGCCATTGCCAGGCGGGATACGGCCGCAGGGCTTAAGATTATAAACAACCTGTTAAACGAAGGAAAAGATTTGCGGTTTTTCTTAAGTTCTTGTTTAGAACATTTTCGTAATCTGGTTATGTTGAAATTAGGTGAGGATTCAAAGCAATTGGTGGATTTGCCGTTTCACACAATTCAGCGGTTGGATTTATTAAGCAATCAGTTCAGCTTGGAGGAGTTGCTGGAGATAATCTATCTTTTAGCTGAGGTCGAAGGAGCATCGAAAGGGACTCACTCAATCAAATTCGCCTTAGAGATGGCCATTATCAGCTTGACTGAATTGCCTAAGGTAGCCTCTTTCCAGGATATTCTTAAACGGTTGGCTGAGTTGGAGAGGAAATTAGCCGGAGAAAATAATGATAGTCTCAAGGTATCAGAAGTTCCGGCTAGCAGCGATTTTAGTGCCCACTCTCAGGCTGGACATGGAGTTCGCTCCAGGGGTGGGTCCAGGGAAAAGGCCGAGGAGGTAGACAGAAAAGAAGAAGGAAACGAGGGGGGAGATCAAGGAGCAACGCCGAACAATAAAACGGGGAAGATACTTTCCCTTTCTCAGATAGAAAAGTTCTGGCCGGAGATTGTCCAACAGGTCCGAAAGGCTAAGATTACCGCGGGGGCCTTTCTGGCTGAAGCGAAGCCGTCTAAACTAATGGATAAAGTGCTTACTTTAGATTTTAAACCCAGTTGTAAGTTTCACAAAGAAAGCGTCGAGGGCGGGAATAATAAACGTCTGATACAAGAAATTATCAAGGAAAAATTAGATGAAGATTTAGCCATTAAATGCATTTTATCCCAGGGCGAAGTGGAAGCTGAAGATAAAAATCCAAAGTTTCAAGCTAAAGCAAAATCTCACGATCCCCTGATTGAAAAAATGTTACATCTTTTTAAAGGAGAAATTATCGAAGGAGATTGATTTGTATTATCCAAAAAGGGTTGAGGATTTAATTAATAGATTAAAGAAACTGCCCGGTTTGGGGGCAAAAAGCGCCGAGCGTTTAGCTCTGCATTTTCTTAAATCCTCCCGAGGCGATATTATTTCTTTGGCCCAGAGCTTAATGGCCTTTAAAAATAATGTCCGCTATTGTTCTATCTGTTTCAATCTGACCGAATCTGACCCATGCTCTATTTGCTCGAATCATTCCCGTGATAAAACTCAAATTTGTGTGGTGGAAAGTCCGCACGATGTCGTCTCCATTGAAAAGACGGGCAGTTTTCGGGGTGTTTATCATGTTCTTTTAGGGTTAATTAGCCCCCTTGAAGGTATTGGGCCTAACGATTTAAAGATAAATGAGCTGATTGAACGCTGTAAAAAAGGCGGCGTAAAAGAGGTGATTTTAGCCACTAACCCCAGTGTCGAAGGAGAAGCCACGGCGTTATATCTGGTTAAAACACTTAATTCTTTAAAGGTCAAGGTAACCCAGTTAGCCCGGGGTATTCCTATGGGGAGTGAATTAGAATTTATTGATGAGGCTACTTTAGCCAAGTCGCTCGAGGGAAGAAAAGAGATGTAGGGAAAATAAAGGGTTTAAGACCGGTAACCAGCTAAATAGGGCAACTTATCCTTGACACTATCTCCTCAATCTGCTATATTGAGTCTATACATTATTGGCGGTTCGCATAAGTTTTATACATTGGATAAATAACCTTACCATTACGAGAAAGGGGGGGGGAATAATGATTGAAGCGATCAAAAAAGGCTTTAGTGTGGCCAGTAAAAATTTAAAACTTGTTTTGATTGTTTATGGAGTTGGCATAGTCTTTGGATTGATTAGTTTACCTTTTATCCGCCGGATGGGGGCGGCCGCTCCAGGAATAGCTCCAGTGATACCTGGAGGGGGATTCTTGATCATTATTATTTTATCTGTTTTGGTTCAAATTTTTGTTATGGGCGGTGTTTTAGGCTCTGTCCAGGAAGCGATTAAAAAGGGCGCGGCTAATATCGCGGAGTTTGTCACTTTTGGGAAGAAATATTATCTCCGGCTTCTTCTCTCTGGGCTTTTGGGATTTGTCATTGCCGCCGTCTATGGTTTTATCTTTGCCGCTTTAGTCGGAGGTATGGCTGCCGGGGGGACAGTGATAAAAATTATTTTGGGCTTGCTTCTGGCTATCTACATTCTTTTTGGTATCACTTTAACTGTGATGTTAGTTTTTTGGCCCTATGCCTTAGTCAGTGAAGATATTGGCGTTATTGCCGGGCTTAAGAAAAGCATTGAAATAGCCAGGAAGCCAATAGTTAATCTTTTCAAAATTTTGGCTCTAGTCGTTATTATGGTACTAGTGGCTTTTTTGGTTAACTTAGCCATTTCTCTTCCCCAGGTTTTACTGAGGAAGGTGGTAATCTTAGCTAACCTTTACCGGATATTTATTGTTGGTGCCGTAGGGGCCTATCTTAACATTGCCTTAGTCTCTGTGTTAATGGCCTATTACTTCACCTTGAAAGGCGGGTCTCAAACGGCGGCAGCCCAAGAGGGGACTTCAACAGAAATTCCTAATCTTTAATTTAGATAAATGCAGGATTTAATTGAAATTCGATGGCATGGCCGAGGAGGGCAGGGTGCCAAAACCGCTGCCCTTCTTTTTGCAGATGCGGCTATCAGCGAAGGGAAATTCATTCAAGCCTTTCCAGAATACGGCCCGGAAAGAATGGGAGCTCCGGTTCAGGCCTTTGACCGCTTAAGCGATAAACCGATTACTATTCATGCCGCAGTAACCAGCCCGGATATTGTTGTTGTTCTTGATTCTACCCTGATGAATACTCTCGATGTCACTCAAGGACTACCTGCAAACGGTAAATTAATTGTTAATACCCAATTATCTCCCGGGGAACTGCGGGAGAAATTTAATATTAAAGTCGGCCAGATTTATACTATCGATGCCTCGGGTATTGCCCTGGAGAATATCAAACGGGATATTCCCAATACCCCGATGCTTGGGGCGTTAGCTAAAGTGAGCGGTCTTCTCAAGCTTGATAAGATGATTGAAGATATGAAAAGGAAATTAGAGGCTAAATTCCGTCATAAACCCGAGGTTATTACCGGGAATCTAGAGGCGATTAAGAAAGCTTATACGGCAGTAAAGAGCGAACCCTAGTAGAAGTCCCCGCGAGCAAATGCTCGCGGGGCAGTTGCCTACCTGACGCGTAGCTTGCTGTAAGAGATAGTATGGGGTGGCAACTCACTTCTAACGGGATAAAGAATGATATGAAAGATAAAAAAGAACCTACCTGGCGCGAATTACCTCTCCGGGGACTAATTTTAGAAGCCGGTAATGCCGATAAATATGAAACCGGCGGCTGGCGGAGCATGCGTCCGGTCCATATCGCCGAGAAATGCATCCATTGTCTCCAGTGCTGGATTTATTGCCCGGACAGTTCGATTATCGTTAAAGACGGTAAGGTTGTCGGGGTGGATTATAAACACTGTAAGGGCTGCGGAATTTGTGAAAAAGTCTGCCCGGTTAAGGGCAAAGCGATAAAAATGGAACGGGAAGCAAAATAGGAAGGCAATATGGAAAAATTAATTGTCGCTAAAACCGGAAACGAAGCCATGGCCGAAGCCATGCGGCAGATAAATCCTGATGTCGTTGCCGCCTATCCGATTACCCCGGCGACAGAAATCGTCCAGATTTTTGCCCAATTTGTGGCTGACGGCCGGGTCCATACAGAATTTGTCGCCGTAGAAAGCGAACACAGCGCCATGAGTGCCTGCATTGGCGCCTCAGCGGCTGGTTCGCGGGCGATGACGGCGACTTCTTCTCAAGGGTTAGCTTTAATGTGGGAGATGCTTTATATCGCTTCGGCCCTACGCCTTCCTATCGTTATGTGTGTAGTTAACCGCTCTCTTTCGGCACCAATAAATATTCATTGTGACCATTCTGATACCATGGGGGCGAGAGATTCCGGTTGGATTCAGCTTTATAGCGAAAACCCCCAGGAAGGATACGATAACGTTATTCAGGCCGTTAGTATGGCGGAAAAAGCCCTCCTGCCGGTTCTGGTGACGGTAGATGGTTTCATTATCAGCCACGCCATGGAGCGGTTGGAGATGGTTTCTGACAGCGAGGTAAAAAAATTTATCGGCGAATATCAGCCTCAGTATCCGCTGCTTGATGTGGAAAAGCCGGTTACCCTGGGGGCTTTAGATTTTACCGATTATTTCTTTGAACATAAACGAGCCCAGATTGAGGCAATGAATCAGGCCGAAGAGGCGGTAAACGGTGTAAGCCGGGAGTTCTCTCAAAAATTTGGGCGCCGCTATGAACTGTTCGAATCATATAGAATGGACGATGCCGAAGTAGCCATGATTGCCATTGGCTCAACGGCCGGGACGGCAAAAATAGCCATTGATGAACTGCGAAGCCAAAAAATAAAGGCCGGACTCATAAAAATCAGAATGTTTCGCCCCTTTCCTTACAAGGAAATAATTAAGGCTTTGAGTAAAGTAAAGAAAGTGGCTGTTTTTGACCGTGCCGATGCTTTGAATTCCTCTGGAGGCCCGGTCTTTATGGAAATAAAAAGTGCTTTATATAAACAATCGCCTCATCCTGAAGTAGTTAATTTTGTCTACGGTTTAGGCGGCAGGGATATTAAGGTTAAGGATATAAGCGGCACACTGAAAGATTTACATCTGGATAAGGTAAAAAGTGAGGTTAATTATTTAGGAGTGCGGGAATAGATGGCCTCTTTAAAAGAGTTAGCCAAAAAAGAAGATAAATTTAGCGGCGGCCACCGCGCCTGTGCCGGTTGCAGTGTCCCTTTTCTTGTCCGGCAGATTCTTCTGGCGGCTGAGGAGCCGGTGGTAGTGACTTCAGCCACTGGTTGCCTTGAGGTTTTCTCAACTATCTTTCCTTATACTGCCTGGAAGGTGCCTTTTTTCCATAGCGCCTTTGAAAACTCAGCGGCTACTTCCAGCGGCATAGAGGCGGCTTACCGCTCCTTGAAGAAACAGGGAAAAATCAAAGGCGAGATTCGTTTTATTGCTTTTGGCGGCGACGGGGGCACCTATGATATCGGGTTACAATCCTTATCCGGGGCCCTCGAGCGCGGGCATCGCTTTCTTTATGTTTGCTATAACAACCAGGCCTATATGAATACCGGAATTCAGCGAAGCGGGGCTACTCCCAGGGGAGCCAGCACGACCACGGCTCCGGCCGGGAAAGTCATCCCCGGTAAAGTTCAATTTAGTAAGGATTTGACGGAGATTGTCGCTGCTCATGGGATTCCCTTTGTGGCTCAGACGGCGGCTGGTTACTGGAATGACCTGGTGACTAAAGTGCAAAAGGCCCTGGCTAAAGACGGCCCTTCTTTTATAAATGTTTTTGCCCCTTGCCGCTTGGGGTGGGGCTATGACCCGTCTATGACTGTTGATATTGGCAAGATGTCCGTCGAAACCTGCTACTGGCCTCTTTACGAAGTAGATGAAGGGAAATACAAAATAAATTATACTCCCAGAGAAAAGAAACCGGTTGAAGAATTGTTTAAAATGCAGGTTCGGTTTAAGCACCTCTTTAAACCGGAGAATAAACATATTATCGAACAGACCCAAAGTTATATTGATACAAAATGGAACAAACTTTTGAAAAAATGCGAGGGGTAGATGTATTTCTCTATAGAAGTTCATAAAAAAGGTAGAAAAAATTATGTGGCTGCCTGTCCGGAACTGAATTTGGAGATGTCAGCGGCTACCCGGGAACAGGCGGTAAAAAGGATGGAAAAGGTACTCCTTTTTTATCTTAACTCAGCCAAAGAGATGGGTATTGAGCCTGAACTTCTTGAGTTTGCCTCTCGGAAGTATAAGAAAAAGAAAGAGTTATTGCATTAATTCCCCGGTAGCTCAGTCGGCAGAGCAGGTGGCTGTTAACCACCGGGTCGTTGGTTCGAGTCCAGCCCGGGGAGCCAAAATCCAGATGAGACGCTAAACGAAATAGGTAATCCGTCCATTTAAGATATAGGCGATGGGGTTCGCCATTAACCGCCTCAACAGGGCTGATAACTCCTTATACAATAAAAGGAGGTATTGGTTTATGTTGAGGCTTTTTTATATTGCAATAGGCGGTGCGGCTGGCGCAATACTTCGGTATTGGTTCTCAGGGGTAACTCATCGCATCTTTAATGGTGGATTTCCATGGGGAACATTGAGTGTTAATCTGATAGGGTCGTTGGTGATAGGTTTCTTATGGGGAATATTTGAATCAGTTGTCGTATCGCAAAATATAAGAGTACTGCTTTTTGTCGGTCTTCTTGGTTCTTTCACGACATTTTCGACGTTTTCACTGGAAAGTTTTCATCTTATCCGTGATGGCGAATACAGCCTTTTTCTAATGAATATCGTGTTTAGTTTTATCTTGGGTATCGTGTTAGTTTTTGCGGGTTACTTTGTGAGTCAGTATGTGTTTAGTCTAATAAGGAGGTAAACAAAATGAAGCTTCCGGAAGAAGGAACATTATTGCGTATTTTCTTCGGAGAATCAGATAAGTATAACAGGAAGCCGCTTTATGAAGCGATTGTAACAAAAGCCCGGGAGTTAGGGCTTGCCGGTGTCACTGTTTCCAGGGGTATCATGGGCTTTGGCGCGGATAGCCGGATGCATAGCGCAAAGATATTGAGGTTATCGGGGGATATGCCGGTTGTGATTGAGATTGTCGATACAGAAGAAAATATCAGTAAACTTTTGCCTTTCCTTGATGAAACCGTGGAAGAAGGGTTGATTACTATGGAAAAAGTGAGAGTTATAAAATATCGGCATAAAGCTTCTAAATAAAACTAATATATTTTTGAGCCTAACAGGTACTCAATTTCGTTTCGTCGTTCATTCTCATTTTTAACGGCTATTCGGAGCAGAGTTTTACCGGAGAAGCGCTTGATGATGTTTTGGTCAGTGCACTCCCTCATCTTTTCTATGAAGTCGGCCGGTAAGTTATTGACTATTCTGGTGAGTTGTGATATTCTGGCCCTGGTCACGGTGAAATACTGGCCAGCGTCAATCTGTGTTCGTGTGGGGACTTCTTGGAGGTAGGCCTGGACTTTCAGGGCCTCTATAACGATATTCTTAAATACAGGCTCTGGTCTTTGAAGCTTTTGGG
>Ga0180433_10004212_pt1 | contig 20381 bp, 28 predicted proteins | sample SS_ome_8_FD_132980 | JGI IMG/M metagenome (GOLD analysis project Ga0180433, IMG submission 132980) | Hypersaline lake sediment archaeal communities from the Salton Sea, California, USA - SS_1_D_1 metaG | ecosystem: Environmental > Aquatic > Non-marine Saline and Alkaline > Hypersaline >... | reverse complement strand
TTGCAAGAGTATACTATATTTTTGTTCGATTTTGTTTTCATAATAACACATTATACCACTATCCACAGAATAATACTAGCTTTTCACTAATCTTTTGATATTATATATTTAAACACCTTTCATACCCATGCATAAATGCAGGGGCTTTCAGATGATAGTTTTGGTAAAAAAATTTCGATCAAAAAACTTCACAATACCTTTTTTTTGCAATAGTCTGTCTGCATATAAAAGCACACTGGTTTGTAGATGGTTTTATTAAAAAAAGGAGTTCTATGAAAAAGCAACTATTGTTCCCCCTAATTTTCTTATCATTTTGTCAAATTCATAACGTATGTGGCATGAAAAATAAAGATCTTATGTCCTGCCAATTTGCAGAATTTGTTAAATCTCGGGAAGAAGCAACGGGTAAGACATGCAGGCGGTTTGAAGAAATAAACAGATGTCTTTACAAGAATTATACTTACGAATTTTATAATGGGTTTGACTATGAAGATGAAGATAGAAAGAACATAAAAGGGAAAAAGCTTTTTTCTTATCTCGTTTCTGACACAGACCTTTTTGCAAAACATGCAGATTTTGAAACAAAAGTTACATTTTTAAGAAAGACTGACAAACTTTTAGATGCATGTGTACTTACCAAGCTCGCCCTCATTCCTTTATGCTTCCTTCTTTTTTTTGCTTTTTTGGGTTAAAAAATTTTGAAAAATTAAAACGTTTGGGGTACTCTAGACAAGATATTTTCATCTTTTTACTAAAAAAGGTCACTCGTGAAAAAACAGATACTATCTACTTTGCTTCTCTTATCATTTTTTCAAACAAACAATCTACTTTGTACGAGAACAAAGAGAACCCAATTAAAAAAAGTTGCAGAAACAAATTGCCCAAGAAAACAAGATAAAAAAAACGTTCGCATGAAAGAAGATATTCGACCTAAAAAAGAACAATCTCATTTGAGCTGTTGCGACAAGGTTTCTTTTGCCGCTACTCTGATTTTATTTAAGGTTCTTTCTGGTATTCTTTATGTTTACCTTAAAACAAGGAACTAAAGTATAATCATGATACCATTAAAGCTGCAAATTAAAAACTTCCTAAGTTATGGCTCTGAACTTCAAACAATAGATTTTGAGCCATATCATCTTATTTGTTTATCTGGAAAAAATGGCCACGGCAAATCTGCACTTTTAGATGCAATAACCTGGGCACTGTGGGGCCAAGCAAGAAAAATATCAGGAACCGCAAAAGCTGATGATGGTTTGTTGAAAATTGGCCAATCACACATGATGGTTATTTTTGATTTTGCGTGTAATGGACAAATGTACCGAGTCAAAAGAGAATATGGCAAAACAACCGGCAAGCCGTATGCTGCGTTAGATTTTGGGATGTACAATACTGATAACACATTAATTTCTTTAACTGAGAAAAAAATAAGAGCAACACAACGAAAAATAGAACAGACCATTCATCTAACACTCGATTCATTTGTTAACTCTGCATTTTTGCGACAAGGGCAAGCGAATGAATTTTCTAAAAAATCTCCTAAAGACCGTAAAGATATTTTTGCTCAAATTCTAGGATTGCAAGAATACGACCACGTAAAAAAACTTGCTATGGAAAAAGCAAAACAAGCAGTGGCGCAAAAAGAAGGCGTATTGCAGTATCAGGAAAAAATTACAACTGAACTGGAAAAGAAAAAAGAAATAATCAGTAAAATTGATACACTTAAAAAATCTTTAACTGAGATAACTGATAAAGAAAAAAATATATCAGAAAAACAAAAAGATATTGATCTGAACAAAAAAGAGATCGTAGAAGAGCAAAAAAATCTACAAATACTAACATTCAAACTTGAGCAGCTCGAAAAAAAAGAAAAAGAAAATCACGAAAAACTACGTGAAATAAGAGATATATGGAAAAAGGTCCACGAACAGCAAATTGCAATGGCAGATCAAAGCATACTGGAAAAAGAGAAAAATAAACTTATTGAGACAATAAGCAAACATCAAAAAACGTTTGAAAAAAAACTTTCGTTAAAAGAGCAATATTTAAAAAGCAAAGAAGCATTGCACAATATAGAAAAAACATTTTATGACAGCTATCAAAAGTCGATACAAACAAAAAAAATAACTGTAGAAAAGCTACAACTTGAACTTGCAGCCGCGGACAAAATATTTAAAGAGTTGTTACAAAATCAGTTTGATAAAAATAAAGAAAAAAAACAGACTAGTGATGAGATAGCAAAGCTTACAGACACAATTGCACTCAATACGATAAATAAAAAAGAACTTGAATCACAAGAAAAACAGTTTGAAAAACGTAAAGAGCACTACCAACAATATATCACGCAGGGCAATTGGATTAAACAAGAACTGGATAGTCTCAAACAAAAACAATGTCTATCACAAGATGAAGGAAAGCCGAGTTGCCCACTCTGTGAACAAAATCTCTCGGCTACCAGAAAAAAATTTTTAAAAGCAAAGTTTACAAAACAAGAAACCTTTTTCACACACCGACTTGCACGTCTGAGTAATGTGATAAAAAATCTAAAGCAAAAACTAATAGAGCAACATGAAATCATAACAAAACTAAAAAAAACTGATGAAAAAAATAAACTTATCGAAGTTCAGATAAAAGAACTGCAAAAGAAAATAAAATCAGATGAAGATAATGCGACAAAAATAAATACACAAATCAAAGAAACCAAAGATAAAGAAAAACAACTTGGCAAACAACTGGAAGAAGAAAATAAGCACCTAAACAAACTTATTCAAGAGGAAAAAAAAGAACTTGAAAAAACGCCAAAATACAAAAATCTTGCAAAACAAATAGCACAACATGTCAAAGAGATAAAGGCGTTGCAATATGATGAAGCTGCACATAAACAAGATACAAACAAACTCCAAGAAATAGAAAAACAACTTGCCGAATATGACCAACTAAAAAAACAGATCACCTTACAAGAAGAGCGCAAAAAAAATATTCATACACTCTGTGTAGCATTGAAAGAAATTAAAAAACAAAAAATAATTTTAAGCGATAAAATTGCAAAATATGCAAGCATTGCAATAAAACAAAAAAGTGTTACTCAGCAAGAACATGAGCTCGTAAAACAGCTAAAAGAAATCAATCATCAAAAAAGCATTTTACTTCAGGAAAAAGGTTCTTTTGAAAACCAACTTGCAAAGCTTACAGAACTTGAAAAAGAATATAATGAGCAAAAAAAACTTATCAAAACACTAGATACAACCGTACAAGATTACAAAATCATTGCAGCCGCAACAGGAAAAAATGGCATTCAGGCACTTTTAATTGAAAACGCTATCCCGGAGGTTGAACAGGAAGCAAATAGCATTTTATCCAGACTCACCAACAATCAAGCGCAAATTTTTATAGAATCGCTCCGAGACCTTAAAAAAGGTGGAACCAAAGAAACATTAGACATAAAAATTTCAGATGCGGCCGGCATACGGCAATATGAGCTCTTTTCTGGGGGAGAGGCCTTTAGAATAGACTTTGCATTGCGCATAGCAATATCAAAACTTCTTGCCAGAAGATCCGGAACTGCTCTTCAAACATTGATCATCGACGAAGGCTTTGGCTCCCAGGATGAAGAGGGACTCTCCAAAATAATGGACGCTCTATATAAAATTCAGGAGGATTTCTCCAAAGTGATTATTGTATCGCACTTGAGCACCATGAAAGACCAGTTTCCCGTACACTTTTTTGTCCAAAAAGGCCCTCATGGCAGCAAAATTAACGTTATTCAGCAAGGATGAAAAATCCTTAAGCTGCTTTACAACTTGAAAGTCTTATAGTATTATCAAAGTATATTTATTACTCGCGCATAGCAATAGTTTATCTATTTGAACTAACAAAAAAACATGATATGGTGTAGTATAAAATTCATTAATGTCGAGCAAAAAGAGGCCATTATGAAAAAAAACATTGCATTATTAATTTCAGTATTGCTTGTAACAAGTTCCAACTCTTCACTTGGAATGAAGAAACTTTTAAGAACATTTTTTGGATTTAAGAAGAAAAGAGTTCGAAGAAAAAAAAAGCGAAAAGAAGAAACGCTTCTAGAACACAGTCAAAATGTTCTTATACGCTTTTACAAAGACAACCAAATTGACTTATTTGATACCAAAACAGACAACCAAATTAACAAAAAAACAATACAAGCTCAAGAAGATAAAGAAATTGAAAAGGCAAAGATACTAAATAACAGAATTCTTTACATTCGATACACATACCCCGAATACAATCGAATTGACTTATTTGATATCAAAACAAGTAACCGAGTTAACAAAAAAACAATACAAGCTCGAGAAGACAAACAAATTGAAGCGGTAAAAATACTAAATAACAGAATTCTTTACATTCGCTACACATGCCCCGAATACAATCGAATTGACTTATTTGATATCAAAACAGGTAACCAAATTAACAAAAAAACAATACAAGCTCGAGAAGACAAACAAATTGAAAAGGTAAAAATACTAAATAACACAATTCTTCATATTCAATACGAAAACAATCAAATTGACTTATTTGCCATCAAAACAGGTAGCCGAATTAACAAAAAATACCTACAAGTTCAAGAGGCAAAAATGCTAAACAAAGCAATTCTTTATATTCAATACGAAAACAATCGAATTAGCTTATTTAGTATCAAAAAAGGTACTAGCTTATTTAGTATCAAAAAGGGCAGCCGAATTAACAAAAAAACAATACAAGCTCGAGAAGACAAACAAATTGAAGCGGTAACAATACTAAAAACAATTCCTTATATTCGCATTCGATACGAAGACAATAAAATTGACTTGTTTGATATCAAAACAAGTGAACGAATTAACAAAAAAACAATACAAGCTCAAGAAGGCAAACAAATTAGAGCGGTAAGAACGCTAAATAATGCAATTATTTACATTCGATATGCAGATAATCAAATTAATTTATTTGATATCGTGACAGGTAACCAAATTAGCAAAAAAACAATAAAAATCGAAGACGACCAAATTCTTGTTGCTCAACACTCAGACGGGAGCTTCTACCTAATTCTTACGCTAGCAGGTGAAATACTATACAAAAATGTTCAAGCATTTCGCGTTAAACAAAACAGATTCATTATCACCAAACCCGAAAACAATCGTATAAACATATTTGATATCAAAACAAAAAAAAGAATATTCACCGCACAAATAAGAAAGAACTTTCATTTGTCAGATATACAAATCATGCAAAACTTAATTCTTCTTATTCGCTGTGAAGACGAAAGTACAGACCTATTCCACATTCCTTCCAAGAAAAAAATAAGTAGTAACAAAAAAACAATCCGGTTCTTTCGAGTCCAAAAAAATCATCCAATTTTATATATTGCATACGCAGACAGCACACTTAACATAATTAACACTGACACTGGTGATGCAATAAGTGAAACTGCTCTACAATTACAACCTGACAAAGATATTTTTAACATACAGCATACACCTGGTGAAAATCATGTACTTGTATTGTATAAAAAGACAAATCAAGATCAAATGAAAGATTTCATCTATATCGACTTATTCGATATCAGAAAGACAAAAAAAATCAATCGAACCGAAATAAAAACACAAAATATGCTCCAATTAGGAAGTATAAGTAACATCACTTTGAAGTCATCGAGGTTAATAGTTAAATATAAAGCAAATACATGCAGGTATTTTACTAAAAGATTCAGAAAAGCAGCTGACAGACTGAGGTCTCAATTTCTAGCAGGTGCAATGATTGTCTATCTCGAAACATTTAACCTTGAGACAGGCAAAAAAACTTCAGGGTTTAAAAAAGCAACAACAAGGGAAATTTTAAAACAAGGAGAAGAGGAGCTCGAAAATCGTAAAAAAATTCAAAAAAGGAAGTATGTTCCTTTTGACAAGAAAACACTCCTCCCACCTGAGTCACCAACTCCAGGCGACGAATCCGTCCTTCGATCCTTCGCCAAATTCAGGGCTCATTATAAGCAAAGACGCAATGCGCCTAAACACAAAAAAGCTAGACCTATTGCAGCAGCTGAAGAATCTCACAGGTCAAGAAAAAAACGAATTCTTGAAGCTACAGAAAGAAGGCTTGCTTCTGCAAAAGATCGTGCAAAACAGGACAGCGATCACCTAACTTGTCCCTTTTGCAACCTACTTCTTAAGCAAAAAAGTGATTTTTTGTATCACCTATCGGAAAATCCACCTTGCAAAAAACGATTTTGCAATCTTACTACCCTTTTGTAGATACTTAGAATTCTTCGCTGTATAATAAAACTGGTAATTATTATAACACGAATTCGATAATTAAATAACACAACAAAAATAACACAATACGGCTGGGAGCTGCCTTTCCAACAAATAAAATTATCGAATTTGCATTATCCTATGAAAGACCAATTTACCGTCCACTTTTTTGTCCAAAAAGGACCTCATGATTCAGCAGGTACCCACCAGCACTCATCAGAAGAAGTTTCATCCTCACCTTCTTGCTCATCATCCGAATTACCCGGACTTACGGGAGATATACTCGGCCTTTGGCGCTCAGCTATAATTTTGCCAATTATGCCACCTAACATACCTCGCATAGAGGAGTTAATAATTGTTTTATGAAACAATCTCTTTATAACGTGAGTATCTTCAAAAACGACACGTCTTTCTTCGATTCTTTTTCTTACGCCCGATTTAAGAATACTCCTTAAAGGGCAATATGTTTTTTTAATAGATCTTCTAGAAATTAATAATGCATTAACCATCTCCAACGCTTTTTTTACACATGCGACAAAACTATCTTTTGCAAAAAAACCTTTTTCTATAAACATATTGAAAATATCAACATCATTCTCATGTAAAAAAGTTTTTTCACCCATAATTTCTGAAAAAACAGCTTCATCATCTAAATCATCATCTAAATCATCATCTAAATCATCATCTAAAAATAACGTTAGAACATCTTTATTTCTTTTTTTTAAAGCTTTCCAAAAAACAGCTGACCTATTTGAAACACCTAAAACAAAAAGAAACTCAACCGTTTTTCGACTCCCTTTAGCAGCTGCAAGCAAAGCAGCCTTATTTAATTTTTTCTTCGGAAAAGGAAAATTTGAAACAAGATTAGCAATAAAACTTTTGTTGTCGCCACGTGCGGCCCCTTTGAGCGCTGCACTGACAAAACCACCTTTCATTCTTGAAAGAATATACAGCATCATCTCCCAATTGCCCTTGCATCCAATACGTTTAAAAATATTTTTCAATGCGTAATCCTTTATAAAACGAAGATTTATTTTTCCAAAAATCATTTCAAAAAGGTCCGCATACCCTTTTTTAATAGCGATAATAATACCTTTAATTTTTGTATTACAGGAAATACTAAATGACCCTTTGAGAAAAAAACGTACTATATCCCTTCTTCTTTTAAAAACCGCATGAAGAAACGCCCTCTGATAATCCTGTTTTCTCTCTTGCTCAATCAATACATGAACGTCTTTTATTGAAATGTCGTCATCATTCCAGATTAATCTCCCCAAAGTATATGCTTGTTCTGGAAACAATTTTTGCCTTGCCTTGGTTTGCCTTGCCTGAACCAGTTCTAAAATTTGATTTTTGTAATAGTTTACATACGTATGTGAACGAATAAAAGGAATATTGATTTCATTAGCATAATACCAGTCTGTATCCAAAAGAAGTTTTGCTATTTCAAGATCTTTTTCATCCAAGTTATTATTGTAAAACAATAAAATTTGTAAGGGTGTTCTGCCTTGGTAATCTCTTTCAAATACATCAACTTCGCAAGTATTTATCAAAAATTCAACGATTTTTTTTTTATTCTTTTTACTAAACATAGCTGAATGAAGTAAGGGAGGATCCTTTTCATAAAACCAATCACCACCTGGCCGAAACTTGTTGAACACATCAAATCTTTTAACAAGAAAGTCAAACAATCTAAAATGCCCCATTTTTATTGCCGAATAAACATGCATTTTTTCCAGAAGATCTTGCTCTTGCAAAAGTAACAATACAGTATTTACATCACCCGCTCCTTTTATCGCACACTCCAGTGTTCTATAAAGACCTTTTCCTTTCAAAATAGGTAAATGGTCTTTAAAAATATCATACTCACCCTGATAAGCAGCATCTCTGATAAATTCTTCGAGTACACTCCAAGTAATTTTAGATCTAAAATTGGTTAGTAGATAATCTCCAATAATCCAAAACATTTTCTTTGAAGCTTTTCTCAAGGCCCCATTATAATTTTGATCAACATATTCTGCAGTAATAGTTTTTATAAAATCTAAAGGAGGTTCACAAGGACAAGCTGATAAAAAAAAAGTTAAGGTATGCTCCTTTATAGCCATTTTTTTATCTAAACAATGCGACCTTATTTTTTCACTCCAACAATGTTGCTTTGCATATTTATAAATACTAGGAAGTACCTCAAGTGCCTCTTTATGCTTTTTATCTACAGCCTTTTTATCCATAGCTGTTAAAACATGAAAACTTCCCAATAAAAAAATAAAAAAAACGCTACCTATTTTTTTCATACAAAACAACTCTCTTTTTCTAAATTTATAATTTAGTTTTATGCACATAACACAAAAAACATATCAAAAAAAAATCCCTGCGTTCAACAACACAGGGATTTACATTCTACAATGTACATTTCTAAGCAATCAACTCAGCTTTATTTTTTTACGTTTAAAAAAAAGCTTTACACAAACAAAGACTTTTTTCTCCGCAATATTTTGCTTAGACCCATTCAAGTCTAGAAATAGTCGCTGTATCACTTACCCTTTTACCTAATGGAATCATTCTTGTGTATCCACCAGGCCTGTTTATGTATTTAGGCGCTATCTCTTTGAACAACTTAATAAGAGCCTCTTGTTTGTATGGCAAAAGACTTTGTGCTTTTCGTCTTGCATTAAAATTGTTTCCTTGCTTGGCAATCGTTACCAATTTTTCAGCAAGTCTTTGCGTTTCTTTAGCCCTTACCTTCGTCGTAACCAAATGTCCATAAGTTATCAAACTTATAACTTGATTACGTAAAAGCGCTCTCTTATGAGCCGGCTTCACATTTAATTTTTTTCTACCAATCTGGTGTTTCATAATTAATTAACCTCACCCGACAACTAATTAACTGTTATTTTCTGTTTTCTCTTTCTTCATTCTGCTCTGAAGAATCTTTTTAATATCTTCTTCTTGTATGCCCATGTCATACGTAAGTCCAAATGCCTTCATACTTGCCTTAACTTCATTTAATGACTTACGACCGAAATTCTTAATTTTAAGCACATCTTCTTCTTGAAGATTTACAAGATCAAGAATTGTTTTCACTCCAGCATTTATCAAGCAATTATGTGCCCGTACTGAAAGTTCTAACTCTTCTATCGGTTTCATAAGAAGTTCAACAGGCACGCCCTTAAGACCCAATTGATCAAGCTCAAGAGGCTCTGTATCTTCTTGCTCATCCGGCATTGCAGAAATCTCGTTGAATGGAATTTCTGTGCTACTCAAGAAGCATTCTAATTGAGTGCGCAAAACAGAAACACCATAGTGCAATACGTCAACAGGGTTTTCAGAACCATCTGTATGCACCATCAACGTCAACTTGTCATAATCAATTTCTTTACCGACACGGGTTTTTTCAATATTAAACATAACCCTTCTTATCGGTGAAAACATTGCATCAACGTATACTCGATTATCGTCTTGCAATGCTTTACCTGCGGGCCACTGAGCAGCTCTATAGCCCCTGCCAGATTCTACAAAAAACTCAATATCAAGCTCACCACCATCGGCAACATGAGCAATAATATGATCTTTGTTAATGAGCTCTAGATGGTCGTCTGCTTTTATATCAGCAACACGAGCCGCAGCCTCACCTGAAACCTTCAGATGCATTTTACCAGGTTTACCGTCTTTACTCTTAACAACAATCTCTTTTATGTTGAGGATAACCTGCATGGCGTCCTCAACAACTCCTGGTATAGAAGAAAATTCGTTGTTGATACCCTTAACTATCACCGATGTTACAGCAGAACCTTCTACAGCCCCAAGCAATGCACGTCTTAAAGCATTTCCTAGTGTTGTACCAAATCCAGGCTCTAACGGCTGAGCAACTAACTCGCCGTATGTCTCACTGATACTTTTTTTGTCCCAACTCAACCGCGGGATTATTAAGGGTTGATATTCCTTTTTATCAACGTCCATAGGTTCTCCTGACAATCTTTACTAATAAATCTAATCAAATAATATGTAAGCCTATTATTTAGAATACAACTCAACAATTAAGTGCTCTTCAATAGGAACCTTAATATCTGATCTTACAGGCTCACGAACAATTAATCCCTTACGATCACTTTTATTAAGTTCCAACCATTCAGGAACTTTAATTCCAATATTAAGTCTTTTGTCTACAACTTGTTCTAGAAACGCTTTCTTGTCCAAAACATTTTGAGCAAGCGAGACCTCATCATTAATTGAAACGATATAAGATGGCGAATAAACTTTTCTACCGTTAACTAAAACATGTCCATGAACAATAACTTGTCTTGCTTGCCTTCTTGTATTAGCCAATTTAAGCCGATACACAACGTTATCTAAACGTCTTTCAAGTAAGCTAAGCAAAACTTCACCCGTTGCACCTTCTTTTTTTACAGCATTATCAAAAAAGCGTCTAAATTGCTTTTCTCTTACGCCATAAAGTTCCTTTACTTTTTGTTTCTCGTGCAACTGTTTACCGTATTCAGAAAGCTTTCTTGCTCTTTTGGCAGATTCTTTCTTCTTTGAGGCATCTCTTTTAGAAGATTGTTCAATCGTTCCCCTAGCCTTTGTTTTCATCTTCACCTTATTTTATTTAATAAAACACAAAAAATTACACTCTAAAATTAAACTCTACGCTTCTTAGGAGGACGACATCCATTATGTGGCAATGGAGTAACATCTCTCAATACTGTTATACTAAAACCAGCACTCTGAAGCGCCCTTACCGCAGAGTCTCTTCCAGAACCTGGCCCTTGCAGGTTAACTTCCACATTTCTCACCCCATATGCGCTCATATCCTTTGCAAGGTTTGACACAATTTGAGTCGCTGCAAAAGGAGTACCTTTTTTTGCACCCTTATAACCAAGTCTACCAGCACTTCCAGAAAGCAAAACATCGCCTTCTACAGTTGCTATAGTAACTATCGTGTTATTAAATGTAGATTTTACATGCGCTATAACAGTATCTACCTGTTTTTTAATTTTTTTTGACTTTCTTTTATAAGCCATTATATCCTTTACAACCTATATCTTGTACATAACCTATATTATTTCTTAGTTGCAGTCTTCTTCTTAGCAACTGCGGCACGCCTTGGACCTTTTCTTGTTCGCGCATTAGTCTTTGTTCTTTGGCCTCTCACTGGCAAGCCTCTTTTGTGCCTATCTCCACGATAACATTTAATGTCTCTCAAACGACTTATGTTTTCGTACACCTTTTTACGCAGTGCTCCTTCGATCATGTAACTGCTTGAAAGCTCCTTTTGTATAGAAGCAATCTCGTGGTCATTCAAGTCTTTAATCCTTTTGTCGAGATCAATCTTAAGTTTACCAAGAATATCTCGAGAACTCGTAACACCTATACCAAAAAGATAGGTAAGACCGTATTCCACTCTTTTGTTTAAAGGTAGGTTAACACCCTCTATTCTAATTGCCATAAAACTTCCTCACTTATGCATCAGCCTTGACGCTGCTTATGCTTCGGATTCTTTTTACAAATAACACGAACAACACCTTTTCGATAAATAATTTTGCAATCCTTGCATATCTTTTTCACCGATGTTCTAACTTTCATATTATAAATCCTTAAAATCTTAAAATAATTACTTTAACTTCCACTATTTTTTATGTCTTAAAACGATTCTACCTCTTGTTAAATCATAAGGAGAGAGCTCAAGTGTAACCCTGTCTCCCGGCAAAATTCTTATGTAATTCATACGCATTTTACCTGACACATGTCCTAAAACAATATGCCCACCCTCGATTTCAACACGAAACATTGCATTAGGAAGAGTTTCTCTTACAATACCCTCTACAACAACAACCTCTTCTTTCTTTTTCATAAATCTTAATTCTCCCTAACTCTTACGTCTCGTTAAAATTTTTGGCTCACTATCAGTAATCAAAACAGTATCTTCAACATGCGCTGTCAAACTTCCATCTTGCGACCTGACTGTCCAGCCATCTTTATCAATAACAATGTTATAATCACCTGCCGTTATCATAGGCTCTATCGCAAGAGCCATTCCAGACCTCAAAATTGGCCCTTTCCCTGGTTGCCCATAGTTAGGAACCTCCGGATCTTCGTGCAAGCTCTTACCAATGCCATGCCCAGCAAAATCTCTAATGACACCACACCCATTTTCTTCAACAATTTTTTGTATCGCTGAAGATATGTCTGACAAATGATTTCCCGCTCTCGCCTGACAAATACCTTTATCTAACGCAGCTTGAGCAACATCAATTAAAGTTTTTGCCTCAGTTGAGCAGCTATCAACGCAAAACAACCTTGCCATGTCCGCACAATAACTCTTCCAAGAAGCACACACATCAATCTTGACAAGATCCCCAGATTTCAATTTTTTGTCTTCACGAGGAACACCATGAATTACTTCATCATTTATTGATATACAGCTTTCATGCTTGTAACCTGCATATCCTTTTGATCGAGACACAAGCCCCTTTTGAGTAAGCTGAGATGCAATCCATGCGTTAATTTCTGCGGTGCTTACACCTGGTCGAATCAACGTAACAATTTCATCAAAAATTTCAGAGAGCAATTTTCCTGCCTGCTCCATTTTTCTCATAGCAGATTTGTTTTTTATAACGATCATTGATCTTTTAAACCTACTACTTTTTTAAAATTTTCAAAAACTTCTACCAATGGCTTTGTTGCATCTACCTTAAGAATTTCATTGCCTTTTTCTGCATAAAAACTCAACATAGCATCTTCATACTCATGATATATGCTCAGCCTTTCTTTAATCGTTTCAAAGGTATCATCAGACCTCACCTGTAACGGACTTGCACAAGCATCACAAATCATGTCTTTCTTGGGTCTGCAAGGAGAATCTTTCGCTGTTGAATATACCGCCTGACAATCTTTATTACTGCAAATGCAACGCTTACACAAACGATTAATGACAACGTCATCTGGAACCACAAATGTAACAATATAGACACCGACCCCAGAAAACTTTTCGTCTTTCAAGAAAGCATCTAACGCCTCAGCCTGAGCTAAGTTTCTCGGATAACCATCCAAAAGAACATGTGCTCCGGATTCAATTTGATCAATCAACCATTTATTGACCATATCAACGATGATACTATCACTTACTAGTTTACCAGATTTTATAGCAAAATCTATCTCTTTTCCAATTTCCGTCTGTTCAGCTATATGCTTTCTGCACAAATCTCCTGTCGATAGTTGCTTCCAGCCAAACTCTTTAATGCAAAGATGCGACAAAGACCCCTTTCCTGAGCCAGGCGGACCAACAAGAACAAAAATGTTACTTTTTGCGCTCATCTACCGTCCTCCCCTACCTTTTAAGCGACCTGATGACAAAAAGCCATCATATCTATGCTCTATTAGGTAAGACTCAATCTGAGAAGCACTCTCTAGGGCAACACCTACTGCAATGAGCAAAGATGTACCATATAAATAAAATGGATAATCTATTATCATTTTTACAATATTTGGCGCTACAGCCAAAAGACCAAGATAAATTGCTCCAACTAAACCAATACGCGTCAACAGATAATTGAAAAATTCTGCTGTCTTTCTTCCTGGCCTAATTCCAGGTAAAAATCCACCGCTTTTTTTAATGTTGTCAGCCAATTCTTCTGGATTAAATACCAATGCCGTATAGAAAAAGGAGAAAAATACAATGAGTACAAACATTAAAACATTATGCAAAGCACCTGTTGGAACAAGCACTCCTGATAACCATTTAAACCCTGCATACTTACTCAATGCTGAAGCCAAGAACATTGGAACATTCAAAACAGAAGACGCAAAAATAACAGGCATCACACCTGCTGGATTTATCTTAAATGGTATGTATGTACTTTGACCACCATACACTCTGTGCCCAACGATTCTTCTTGAGTACTGTACGGGAATCTTTCTAACACCTTTCTCCAAAAACACAATACATGCCGTTATAGCAAGGAAAATTGCAAGCACAATCAACGCTGTAAGAATATTCATTGCACCTTGCTGCACACTATACACGGTTTGCAAGATATGAGCAGGGAAACGTGAAACGATACTCGCAAAAATAATCATTGAGCTTCCATTTCCAATGCCATGCTGCCCAATCTGTTCTCCAAGCCACATAACAAACATCGAACCTACAGTCAAAGATAATACAAACACAAATCTAAATCCCCATCCAGGATTTAGGACAAGCCCCCAGCCTTCGAGTATAAAAGCAAAACTTAAACTTTGCATTATACTGATAGCAAACGCTAAGTACCTTGTATATTGGTTTATTTTCTTTCTTCCATACTCGCCCTCTTTCAAAAGCTGCTCTAAATGGGGAATCGTAAAACCTAGCAGCTGCATCATAATAGATGCAGTAATGTAAGGCGATATCCCAAGAGCAAATATGGTACACATTCTTAAGTTACCACCAGAAAAAATATCAAGGTATCCAAGTAAACCACTCAGACCGGTACTTTGAGTCATAACATTTTTCAAAGCATCCACATTGATACCTACGGTAGGAATATGCACACCTAGCCTGTAAATAATTAAGACACCTAGTGTAAATAATATCTTCTTTCTTAACTCAGGAATATAGAAAATATTTATGAAATTTCTTAATAGTACCACAACCCTAAATCTCCTTTGCTACTTTTTCTACTGTTGCCTGCCCACCAAGACTCTTGATTTTCTCTGCAGCAGATTTGCTAAAAGAATCTGCTGTCACATCTAATTTCTTTGTAAGCTCTCCATTTGAAAGGACCTTCAGGTAAAATTTACCTTTTCCTTTTATAAAACCTTTTTCAATTAAAATCCGCTTGTCAACCTTGTCACCATCGTTAAAAAGCTCATCCAAGCGTTGTAAGCTTATAATTTTTACTTCTGTAGCAAACCTCTTATTATTGAAGCCCCTTTTTGGCAATCGACGAACAAGCGGCATCTGGCCACCTTCAAATGTGACACTAATATGCGGCCCTGATCTCGCCTTTTGTCCTTTGTGACCTTTACAAGAAGTTCCACCTCGACTACCCCCTCTTCCAACTCTTTTTTTCTTTTTGCACAATGGAGTTAATTTATTAAGCTGTAACATCTTTCTGTCCTCCAACAAGCTCTCGAACTGTTTTCCCTCTTAATCTCGCCAAATGTTTTGCTGTACGCAATTTAGCCAAAGCATTTAACGCTGCTTTTACAACATTTTGAGGATTTTCTGAACCAAGAGATTTAGCCAAAATATCTTTCACACCTAATGTTTCCATTAAAGCACGCACTGCGCCTCCAGCAATAACACCAGTACCCTTAGAAGCCGAACGAATAATAACCTTACTTGCTCCATGCTTACCCTGAACATCATAAGGAATCGTGTCTTCCCTCAAAGGAATATCTATTAACTTTCTGCGCGCTTTATTGGTAGCTTTTGATATTGCTGAAGAAACATCTCTACTTTTTCCCAAAGCTATACCAACACGACCATTTTTATCACCAGTTACAACTAAAGCTGAAAAAGAAAATCTTTTTCCACCTTTTGTCACTTTTGTAACACGCCTCACTTTTATAACGCGATCTACAAAAGTTTCTTTTTTTGTTTCTGCCATTTTTTCTTTTCCCAATTGATCTTATTCTAAATCTTTAATCCGCCTTCTCTAAGGCCATCAGCCAAAGCCTTAACTCTTCCATGATACAGGAACCGTCCTCTATCAAACGTTACTTCACTTACACCTTTTTCCTGAGCTCTTTTTGCTAACTCTTTTCCAACTTGATTAGCTATAGCTTTTTTATCGCCTTTCAAATCTTTTAATTCTAAAGACGAGCAAGAGACCAATGTTGCATGAGAATTATCATCTATAATCTGAGCATAAATATTGGTCAAGCTTCTGAAAATAGAAACTCTCGGCACATCTGCCTTAATTTTTCTTCTTACTCTAAGAGCTCTTTTTTTAGCTCTTTCTTTAAGTCTTCTTATTATCGACACCTTATAACCCTACCTGTAAAATACGTTACGCTAATTATACTGTCTTAGCTTTACCAGCTTTTCTTCTTATAACTTCTTCTACCCACTTAATACCTGTTCCCTTGTAAGGCTCAGGTGGTCTCAACGCCCTTATCTTACTACAAATATGCCCAACAAGCTCTCTGTCTGAAGATTTAAATGTAAGAAGCTGTCCTGGCTTATCAACTTCTAAGGTAACATTGTCCGGGAGTTCCATATTAATTTTATGACTAAATCCAAGAGAAAGCACAACTTTTTTTCCCGTAACCACAGCTTTATAACCCAAGCCATTTATCTTAAGCTGACGTTGAAAGCCAACATCTGCACCTTTTAATTTATTTGCAAGCAAGGCCCTGTGTAGGCCCCATATTCTATTAATATCTCTATCTTTCGCAGCTGCTCCTACCGGTGTCAATGCAATAACATTGCCTTCTTGCTCAGCCTTAATTCTGTCTGGCAAAACATACACTCCAGAATCTTTGCTTCCTTTGTAGTGTATTTCACTACCTTTAATTTCTATTTTTGTGCCGCCTAAATCTATCGGCTTTCTACCAATTTTTGACATAGCGTTTTCCTACATTTACCAAACAGTACAAACAACTTCACCCCCAACACGAAGTTCTTTTGCCTTCTTGTTGGTTATCATACCACGGTTAGTGGATAATATTGAAATCCCTAACCCACCAATAACAGGTTTAATTGAAGTAAAGCCCGCATAATAACGGCGGCCAGGCTTACTCACCCGTGTTATTTCATGAATAACCGATTCGTTATCCACATACTTTAAAAATACCTTTATTGCTTTTTTCTTTGGATCATCTTCCAATACGAGACAATCTTTAATAAATCCTTCTTCCTTTAAAATTTTTGCTACTTCAAATTTCATACTGGAATAAGGAGCAACAATAAAAGGCTTGGACACCATCAGGCCGTTTCTGATAATAGTTAAAAAATTTCCGATAGTATCAACCGACATTGTTTTCCTTCCTCATCATTATCACTTTTGTTACCAACTTAATTTCTTTACACCAGGCAATAAACCTTCCAATGCATTTTTTCTAAAACATAATCTGCAAATCATAAAAAAACGCATGTAACCTCTCGGTCTGCCACACAACTGGCAACGGTTTCTTGCTCTTACACCAAATTTTGGCTTTCTTTTAGATTTTTCTATTAACGCCTTTTTGGCCATCGTAATACCTCAACTAAATTTTACTTTTTAAATGGCATGCCAAATGCTTTTAACAATGCAAACGCATGGTCATCAGCGCATGCCGTTGTTTGAATAGTTATATTCAAGCCATAAATTTTATCACCAACTGAGTATTCAACCTCTGGAAAAATAGTCCACTCTTTTATTCCCAGATTATAATTACCTCTTCCGTCCATTTTCGTCCCAATACCCTGAAAATCTCTCACTTCCGGTAAAGCAATGTTAATCAATCTATCCAAAAATTCGTACATCATCTTTGAACGTAATGTTACCATAATTCCAATAGGCATACCTTCACGTAACTTAAAGCCTGCTATGGATTTTTTAGCCAAAGTTCTCACAGGAGCTTGTCCTGTTATTTTTGTTACAACATCAGCAACATTTTTTAAAACTTTACTATCCTTAACTGCATCCTTAACTCCAACATTTATTACAATCTTGGAAACCTTAGGAACTTCCATTATATTCTTCAACTTAAGATCTTTTTTAAGTTGTTCACGAATTTTTGTGTTGTATAATTCTTCTAGCCTAGCTTTGGCCATAACATATCCTCAATACTAAACAGGCAGCCTATATATTCTCTTTACACTTTGAACAAACTCTAACCTTCTCACCACTCTCTAAGCTTTTTTTACATATCCTGCAAGGTTTTTTGCAAGAAGAACAAATAGGCATAACATTAGATATATTAAAAGGCCGCTCTTCATGCCTTATTCCAGCAACTTCACCTTGTTTACGAGCTTTTGCATGCCTTATAACAATATTGACGCCCTGCACTAAAACTTTTCTCTTCTTCGGAAAAACATCAGCAACCACGCCTGTCTTGCCTTTATCTTTTCCCGCTATAACTAAAACTTTATCATTCTTTTTTATTCGAGCCATATTCTCTAATCCTCTACAAAACCTCAGGAGCAAGTGAAATAATCTTATTATAACCTTTTGTTCTTAACTCTCTTGCTATCGGGCCAAAAATACGCGTTGCTATAGGATCTTTTTCTTTTACTATAACGGCTGCGTTATCTCCAAATCTAACATAACTTCCATCAGATCTTCTGAAAGATTTTTTAGTCCTCACAATAACAGCTGTTACAACTTCACCTTTTTTTACCATACCTCCAGGTATAGCTTTTTTAACCGAACACTTGATTGTATCACCCAAATAAGCATATCGTTTTCTCGTGCTCCCTATGACGTGGATACACTGTAAGCTCTTAGCTCCTGAATTATCTGCTACTTCTAAGTAAGATTCTTTTTGCACCATAATATTTTACCTTTATCAACCTATTTTAAAGCAGAGCTAGATTTTACAACTTGAGCTAAGTACATATACTTTTCCTTAGAAATAGGTCGTCCCTCATAAAATTCTACAACGTCACCTATTTTTGCAAGGCCATTTTCATCATGCACTTTATACTTTTTTGTCGTTCTCATAACTTTGCCAAGAAGCTTATGTATATAGTCTCTTTCTGCTTTAACAACGATGGTTTTATCCATCTTGTCAGAAACAACTATTCCTTTTAACAAACGCTTTTGCTTCTTTTGCTCTTTTTCTTTTAACATCAAATATTACCTCTTTAAGATGACAAACGCTTTTGGTTTAAAAAAGTTAAAGCTCGAGCAACACTTTTTCTAAGCTTTTTAAACTGAGAATAATCCTTAACATGCGCAGTCATAGAATTAAGCCGTATACTAAAAAGCTCTCTTTTTAACCCGTTAGCCTTCTCGTTTAAATCTTTTTCCGAAAGCACTTTCAACTGTTCTTTTTCTTTTGCCATTTTCATTTCTTTTCCTCCCTCTTAACAAACTTAACCTTCAACGGGAGTTTATATGCAGCTGCTTTGCAAATTTCTCTTGCTACGGCCTCAGAGACTCCTTTTAATTCAAAAAGAATTCGATCTCTCTTGACAACAGCAACCCATCTATCAATATTGCCCTTACCTTTACCCATCCTTGTTTCAGCTGGCTTTTTGGTAACTGGCTTATAAGGAAACAACCTTAGAAACAACTTTCCAATTTTTTTTGTTTTACGTGATATTGTGACACGCATAGCCTCAATTTGTTGAGCTGAAACCCAACAAGGCTCTAAGGCTCTAACACCATAGTCACCAAAGGCCAATTCTGTAGCCCCTTTTGACCTACCTCTGCGGTTTCCCCTTTGTTGCTTTCTAAATTTAACTTTCTTTGGCATTAACATAATTTTCTCTCAATCTCACATACATTTAGCTATGCTGATAATTACCTCTGCAGATCCAAACCTTTACGCCAATTATCCCATACGTCGTTTTCGCTTCGGCAAATCCATAATCAATGTCTGATCGAAGCGTATGACGAGGCACAGACCCTTCTCGAGTCCACTCTGATCGAGCAATTTCAGCGCCGTGCAATCTGCCAGCACAACAAATATTTATACCTTTTGCCCCTGCTCTCATAACTGACGCAACAGTCCTTTTCATAGCTTTTTTGTGGCTTACACGCCTTTCAATCTGTTCTGCTATAGACTGCGCCATCAACTGAGCATCAAGCTCAGGAGCCTTAATTTCTTGAACTGAAATTTCAATATTATTTTTCTTCGTCTTCTGGATAAGCTTAGCCCTGATATCCTCTATACCTTTACCCTTTTTACCAATAACCATACCCGGTCTTGCAGAGTGGATAATAACTCTAATGTTGTCGCCAGCTTTTTCAATCTCAATTCTTGAGACCTCAGCCCTATTAAGCTCTTTACGAAGAAATTTTCTAATCGCTAGATCTTCTAAAAGCTGTTTACCATATGAATCTCTCGCAAACCAACGAGCAAACCAGCCTTTATAAACACCTATTCTAAATCCTAAAGGATGAACTTTTTGTCCCACACTAAGCCTCTTGTACTTTTTCTAAAACTACACTTATATGACTTAACCTCTTTTTGCAAGGATTTGCTCGTCCCATA
>Ga0180433_10004210_pt1 | contig 20392 bp, 10 predicted proteins | sample SS_ome_8_FD_132980 | JGI IMG/M metagenome (GOLD analysis project Ga0180433, IMG submission 132980) | Hypersaline lake sediment archaeal communities from the Salton Sea, California, USA - SS_1_D_1 metaG | ecosystem: Environmental > Aquatic > Non-marine Saline and Alkaline > Hypersaline >... | reverse complement strand
TTCCCTTTGGACCACGGCGATTTGATTATTCGTGACGTCTTTAATAGAACTTTGAACCACACGAGACATTTCGCCGGGATGGGGAGTGAGTACTGTGGGGCGTTTGCGCTCTTTTATCAAGTCTGTCTCTTCGGCGACGGCTGTGATTCCGTCCCCATCGATGAGAAGGGGTTTGTTTATGTCTTTGGTCAACTGTCTCGCAAGCTTTTGGGTTTCTTTATTCAGCGACAGGCCCGGTCCCAGAACAACCATGTCCACCTGCTCGGCTATGTCCAGCAGTCTTTGCTTATTGTCCAGGGACAAGCTCCCGGAGGAAGTCTCCTCAAGGGGCGAAAAAACGATTTCGCTGCCCTTATTGGCAATAAAAGATGTGATGGAGGAGGGGGATGCCAGGCGGGAGTAGCCTCCGCCTGCTTTTAAAAAAGACATCGCCGAAAAATAGGGGGCTCCCAAATAACTGGATGCCCCGGCGATGAACAACACATCTCCAAAGCTTCCCTTGTGCCCTTTCTCATCTCTCACGGGGAGTTCGACTGGCTGGTTTATTTTGACTTGAAAAGAATCTCGGTCATAGAGAGTGGGAGGAAAAGAAATGTGCGTGACCCAGAGTTGTCCGCCGTAAGCATAGCCTGGATAGAGCAAATTTCCCCGCTTGGGAAGTCCAAAAGTAACGGTGTAATCCGATTGGACGGCGTCTCCCATGATCTGGCCTGTGTCTCCGCTTATACCCGAAGGAATATCTATGCTGAAGATTGTTTTATTGCTTTGATTGATCAAGCGAATGGCGTCTCTATAGTGTCCTTCCACATCACGGGTAAGTCCGGTTCCAAACAGGGCATCCACAATGGCATCACATTGAAGTGCTTCATTTTTTATGGAATCTATGGAATCGATCTGTCTGACTTCGATAGGAAGCCTGGAGATAATGTCCAGGTTAGTTTTAGCTGATCCTTTGAATTTAGTTTCCTTGCCTAGAAGATAGACCCGCACGTTTCCGCCTGTGGAATGGATTTTTCTGGCTACGACAAGTCCATCTCCTCCGTTGTTGCCTGAACCGCAGAACACGGAAAATGTCTTATTTGTGATCCCACACTCCTTCAGGATGACAAAATAAGCAGCCTGTCCCGCGTTTTCCATGAGAAATTCTTGAGGGATGCCGAAGTTTTCTATGGCACTTTTATCCAGGTTTCTCATTTCTTCCACAGAGCTTACGTTCATTGTCCTCTCCTTTCCCGAAGATTTAAAGTATATTAGAAGACATCTTGTCGTCAAGGCAAACTCTGTTTTCCGGGAATTATCTTTTATCTCAACACATTCATAAGAGTTTCAGTTTTGGGATATTCATTTGTAAGCAAGCAAGAATTCAGGCATTTTCGTTTCTTTTTTGCCTATGATATATTTTCAGTGAATATTTAGAGATTTGGCCATGAGAATAAAAATCTTGGGATCCGAGTCCTTGGGCGTCCGGGGATTGTCATGTGTTGTCGAGAGCCGCAACCGTCGTATTGTTATTGATCCCGGGTTGGCCTTGGGGTATCAGAGGCACACTCTTCTTCCTCATCCCTTCCAAGTCGCTGTTGGCGAAAGTGTGCGCCGGAAGATAGTTGATGCACTAAAGGACTGCACGGATATTGTTATCAGTCATTTCCACGGTGATCATATCCCTCTTGTCCATGCCAATCCGTTTCAGCTGTCTGCTCAAAAGGTGTCCGCCTATATCAGCAGGCCCAGGTTGTTTTGCATGTGTTCCGATAGACTGTCTCCTGCCATGGTCAAACGCAGTGATGATCTATCCCGGATTCTTAAGCGGCCGTTGCCATGTTCGGAGGGCCAAACAGATGGCCCTCTGTGTTTCTCACAATCCATGCCCCATGGTGAAGCAAACACTCATCTGGGGGAAGTGATGATGACCCGTGTTGCGGATACAGAAAGCATTTTTGTTCATGCTTCTGATATCCAGCTCTTGGATGATTCGCCGATTGAACAAATTCTGGACTGGAAGCCTTCGATTGTGTTGGCTTCAGGCCCTGCGCTATATCTAAAATACCTTTCATCAACGAAACGCAGGAGAGCACGCAAGAATGCTTTGATTTTAGCGTGTCATGTTCCTATCCTAATACTGGATCATCATATGCTGCGGAATGAGGAGGGATTTCAGTTTTTAGAAGACCTTTCGGCTTCAGCAGGACATAAGATCTACTGTGCAGCCGATTATATGAAGTGCAGGCGCCTTCCTCTTGAAGCATGGAGACAGCGTCTCTATAAAGAAATGCCTGTTTCTGAAGGATGGCACAGAGCTTATGCCCAAGGAAATGCGGATACGACTCCATACCGGAAATGGCGCGATTTCAACATTGAGCAAACTTCATGAGGAAGGAACACCATGAAACTCATAAGCGCTTGTCTTTTAGGAATAAAATGTCGGTGGAATGGAAAAGACAATAAATTCACGAAAGCTTTGGACCTTCTCGAACACGAAATCATGCTTCCTGTGTGTCCAGAGCAACTGGGAGGCCTTCCGACCCCCAGAGCATGCCAAGAAATTCAGGGCGGGACAGGCCTCGATGTCTTGGAGAAAAAAGCAAAAGTCATGAATGAGAACGGAGATGAGGTTACCGAACAGTTCATCAAAGGGGCTGAGCAGACCCTAAAAATAGCCCAACTCTTTGGGGTGAAAGAATTTATTGGGAAATCTCTATCTCCCTCATGCAGTTGCTCGAAAATTTTCGACGGGACATTTTCCGGGCGATTATTGAAAGGGAATGGGATTACTTCTGAGCTGTTGATGCAAAATGGAATAAAAATTAGAGACGTAGACGATTTTTAGCCTAGCCTCATAATGGAAAATTTGATTTCTGGGATGAGGGGAACACGATGGAGATGAAAATGAACCACAGGGAAAGGATTATGTCCGTGCTCAACCTGAAAGAGCCGGACCGGGTGCCTTATTTTGATTATTTTGATATCGAGTCCGTGATAAAGATAGGGCGTCTTTTCCAGCAGGACATTCCCGATCTGAAACTTGGTATTGATTACAGCCGGGATGAAATCTATAGGCTTTACGAGATTCAATTTGCATTTATGGAAGTGCTTGAGATGGATGCCATGTATCAGGGATTTTCGTCCGGAGAGGAGAGAATTCCGGGCACAAAGGACCTTATTAGGGACCGCTATGGTGTTGTCTATCAGATGTCTCCTCACGGAGAGTCCTTTGCCGTGGATGGGCCAGTTCATCATCCCTCAGATCTTAAAAATCTATCAGGTTTGGAACCTCAGGATGCTGATTTTCAATTGCTGGAGTATGCTCAAAAAACAGAGCCCAACCTGTTTTATTTTTTCGGCATGGGCGACACGTTCAAATGGAGCTGGCGGCTTCTAGGAGGGATGGAAAAGCTTTTGATCCTCTATATAGATAATCCTAAGCTCTGCCTTGATCTAGCCCGTATGGCCACTGATTTTCTGATTAAGATTATGGATACGGCCGTTGCCAAAGGGGCGGATGCCATTTTCATGGACGGAGATCTTGCCGACAATCGGACAACATACATGTCACCGGATCACTACCGGAAATTCATCCAACCCTTTTATCATGAAATTGTGGCCAACGCCCATGAACAGGGCGTTCCGATCTGCAAACACACAGACGGGAATATGTGGCCCATACTGGATGACATGATGGATTCCGGATTCGATGGATTTCATCCTTTCGAGCCTGGTCCAATGGATATTGTCGAGGCCAAAAAATATTTACAAAGTAAGGCTTGTGTGCTGGGCAATATCGATTGCGGGAAGCTTCTTCTTTTCGGTACTGAAGATGATGTGGATACGGCTGTGAAAGATACCATTCAAAAGGTTGCTCCTGGCGGGGGATACATCCTCACCAGCTCCAATTCCATCCATCCGGGCTGCAAGGCCGAAAATGTTATCGCCATGTTCAAAGCGGCGAAAAACTACGGGACGTATCCCATTCAATTATAACGACTGTTCTTTGCTGAGAGCTTTGCCTCTGGGCGCAAACGCCATTTTTTATGGGGGATCAGGATTTACTTTTTTTTGCAGAAGGCTGATTCGACGAGCTCATTTTTTGTGCCGTCATGGATGGCGAATTTGCCGCCACTCCACATGGACGCGCCTCCGTATTCGAACTCCTTTTTGATATTTATGCTATGCCACCCGTATTAGAGTCAATAATGTGGATTATACAAAGCTCTATGAAGCTCTCTATTAGGGAACCTTCCCTTGAGCTCTGTGTGTCTTTTTGGCGATTTTGTACACGCCGGCTGTTATCAGGGGAATAAAGTAAACGATAAAAACACCCCAGCTCAGGCTGCCGTATCCTTTGGCGATGAGCGCGATTATTCCGAAGGTGGCCAGGCTGAATCCGACAGAAAGCAGCACTACGGCGATCACGGGCCTTATCCAGCGCGGCAGCTCTTTGCCCCGTGCTTGCAGGCTTGCTTGAATGCGTTCGTTGACGGAATGGATGAATCCCGTCCCGGTCTGGATGAGCGTTCCCAGCAGCACAACCTGGTAGATGACAAGAAAAGAGAAATAGCCCATTTTGGAGATGGCGAATACAGCCGGTATCTCTTCCGGCAGGATTTCCGGATAAAAGGCCGTTATAGCGATGAGGAACAAAAAGGCCGGGAAGATGCCTATGATCCCGGAAATTATGCCGGATAGGACGGCCTCTTTCCGGGTTTCGATATGGCGTATGGAGAAGAGGACTGCGGGGACGACAGTCATGCTGTAGAGAGCGTATTTGAATCCGCCCAGAGCCCATCCCGGCTTGATATTGGCGATGGCAAGATTGGCCTGGATTTGAGGTCCGAACTTGATGACCGAGATGACGAGGAATGCAATGTAGACCAGGTAGAGCATCACCGCCCATCCTGAGAAAAATTTCTCGATCACACCGCTTCCCTCGAAGGTAAGAAATCCTATGGCACCGAGCATGATGATAACTCCGATGAGGTAGGGGATCCCGAAATTGTCGCGGAGAAGGGCACCAGCGGCTGATCCGACAACGGCCATGACCAAAAGCAGGGCGATGAAATACAGAATTTCAAAGATAAACCAATATCTGCCGATAAGCGCTCTGAAAAAGGTGCGGTAATCGTAGGCTTTAAAGACGCGGGCAAATTCAAAGGTTACGGCTTGCATCAGCGCCCACATGGTTGTGGTGAAGAGCAGCATGCCGAGGATGCCGCCCAATGTGCCGTACTTGAGGAAATATTCAACGAGCTCGCGCCCCGTTCCGTATCCTCCGGCAATGACCACACCCAGAAATACAAAACCCGGAAGGAAATATTTTTTGAAAAGGGGGGCATTGACGAGGAACATCTATGCGCTCATGTTATTTTTTGGGGTATTTATAGGGCAGGTTCATCCCTCTGAACCAGGATTCCTCGATTCTATGGATCTCTTGCACCACATCCTCCGGTAGTGATTTTGATTTGTGAGTCTCCAGAATGCTGATTGTTTTTTTATTCAACAAATCTTCGCTGTGTCGGGCCGATTCCGGAGCCATATCAGGAGTCAGGCGGGTTCTGTCGGCGATGCTGGGAACCCAGAAACTCCGGAAGTGTTCGAGGGTGTGGTCCTCGGCAATGAAGCTTCCGCCAGGTCCTACTTTCTCAACGAGATCCAGGGCCAGTGTTTTGTCACTGATTTCTATCCCACCAAGGAGAATTTTGGCTGCGGCGATTGTCTCGTCCATCAAAACTATAAGTTCAGGGGAAATCATGGTGGCATGATCCATCAATCCCGTGTCGTGGACAAAATCAGCACCGGAGAGCATGGAGGTCAGGCATTCGTACATCAGCTCCATTCCGGCTTGAACACCTATGACCTTGGCATCGGTGCAGCCGGCTGTGCCCCACATGGGCAGCTTGTAGTGATGGGCGAGTTCTGTCAGGCAGGCCACAAGAAGGTTCAGTTCAGGGGCTCCGTAGGGATAGATGGATGTTTTCATATCCATGACATTGGGCATGGAGCCGTAAATCACCGGCGCTCCGGGATTTTTGAGTTGGACCATGGCCAGATGACTCAGAAACTCGGCGTTGCACACGGCCAGAGTTCCTGCAAATGTGGCTGGGCTGGTGGCCCCGGCCATGGGCATGGAATAGATCACGTTGGGTATGCCCAGCTCCGCACTGAGCAAGCTTTTCTCGACAGCATCTTTGCCCTGGACAAGGGGAGTCACGGGCTCAACAGTGCAGTAGAAGAAGGGCTTTTCTTTGAGGGCTTGTGTTCCCCCGGCAATGACAGCGCAAATTTCGATCATGGCTTCCAGGCTGGGTAGGTCATTCACACAGCTTCCAGCCGGTTTGGATGTGTTGAGAACAGCTTGGACGAGGGAGACTTTATCCGATAGGTCTCCCGGAAGTCCATGGCCCCACCCGGCCGTAAAGATCCAATCGATGTTTGGGAGATGGTCGATGAGGCGTGCCAAGGCTGCGGTGTCATCCACATAACAGGGACGCCGATTGTGTGTGTAGGGATCCAAAATATCCGGGCAGTCGGGGATGGCACCGAAATAGGTGTGTTCGAGGTCAAGATAAAGGCAGGGCTCTCCTTCGCGCGTGTAGAGAGTGATGCTGTCAGGAACGGTTTCCAAGGCCTTTTCCACATATGGCCTAGGGATTTTAACGTGTTTGGGATCAGAGACGTCAATCCCAGCATCGTCTAGTAGCTTGATTGCCTCCTCGCAGTCGACTGTCACGCCTGTTTTTGCGAGGAGCTGGAGCGAAGCTTCGTGCAGCTTGTTCAGATTTTCTGGCGTTAGTATGTGAAACGTTGGTTTGCTTTTCCCCGATTCATTTGCTTCCATCGTGATGCCTCCCGGCTGTGTTTGTGGACATGTCACTTCACTCAAGCGGCATGAGCTAAAAACCAACTATCACACTCCCCTTATTCTGTCAAGAATAAGCCCATTTGAAATTTTATCGGCCCTGGTGTAGTATCCAGTCAATCAGAGACATGTTTGGATCTGTTATCTTTGCCAGTTTATTAACCCCGGAGGCCATTCATGAGAAGAGGTGATACTTCGAAGGTCAATTCTATGCATTCGTTGTCATGCGGAAAAACACGGCCCGTATTCTTGGTCGTCTTGTTTTTGATTTCGATTTCCTCACTTGTGGCTGATATTGTTCCCTCTAAAGAGAGCTACACGAGGTATCAATTCGGGATTTGGACGGGAAAAATCAAATACCAGGAGAATATGGATTCCTCGTCCATCACTGTTTTTTCTCGGCATCCGCACACATGGAAAGAAACCGTTCAAACCAGGAATGTGACCTATACAGACAGGGGTGGCTTCCTTGTTGAAGGAGACGACAAGACAAAAGTCCTCTGGGAATCTCCGACAAGACTCGTTCTTATAGATAAGACGGGGATGAGACGGATTTATAATTCAGAGTATCCAATAGTGATCCTGGAGCCAGAGTATCTGCAGGTCAATTCTGGTGTCATCAAAGAGTATTATGATACCCACGCTGTGAGAGAACTTCTAAAGATATCTATTCTGCTTGAGGATGAACTTGTGGATTTGAAATTCTATAAGGGAAAAAAGGTTGAAGGCACAGCACACGGAAATGATATCTCTGCCTGGGTGTGGAATGGAAAGCAGGTATTCGTGTATCGACGTTTTGCGGAGCACAAAATTGAATTGCCTCTGGATTTGATCCTGACCGATGATATGGATCTTCTCGGAATGGCCTATCCGGTCAGCGATGATGTCTGGATTGAGGATGGTTATGAATCTTTGACAACCCTGAAATTCTGGAATGATCCCCAGCTCTCCAAGCCTCTCTATAAGGTCGTACCTCTGGAAAAGAAGACCATGATTAAAATGTCAGATGGTGTATCTTTGGCCGCCACAATCTATCTTCCCGCTGATCCGGAAAAAAGTGAATTGACACCTCAGGAAGGACGCTTTCCGACGGTTTTGAAAAGGACTCCTTGTGGTCGCATGGATTACTTGCGCGACGCCTTCATGTATGTCTCTCGCGGGTACGCGGTTATGGCTCAGGATACGAGGGGGCGGGGGGACTCAGAAGGGGAATTCCATCCTTTGGTCGACGAAAAGGCTGACGGCGATGAGACAATCAACTGGATTGCTGCCCAACCCTGGTCTGATGGGAATGTGGGGATGATCGGAGGGTCTTATGTCGGACTCGTTCAGTGGCATGCCGCCTACAAAGGGAATCCTCATCTGAAAACTCTCGTCTCTCAGGTCACAGCTGGGCCTGCTTTGAATGACTGTCCTTTTGTTTTCGGCAGTTTTACGCCTGGCATTCTCACCTGGTGTGTCTGGATGAGCGGAACCCCCGAGGAAGTTGATGCGGCCATGAAAAAAGACCTTAATAAAGTTGTCAGCGAGCTTCCCTTGATCGATGCCGATAAAAGGGCGATGGGGCGTGAGATCCTCTTTTGGCGGGAGTGGCTGGCTCACCCCACCATGGATGATTTCTGGAAAGAGAGCGACATAAGCCGTTTTGCCGATAAAATAGACCTGCCAGTCCTTTATTTGACCGGATGGTTCGATGATGTCCTAAGGGGGACAATATTCTACTGGGATATGATGAAGCAGAAAAAACGTGAGAACCAGTATCTTATTCTCGGCCCGTGGCGCCATGGGATGAACAGTACCCGCGATATCGCCAAGCTTGAGTTCGGTCCGGATGCCATCCTGGAGCACATCAACTACATCTATGTCCGCTGGTATGACCGCTGGCTTAAGGGTATTGATAACGGAGTTGAGAAGAACCCGAAAGTCCGTTATTTCACTGTGGGAGAGAATAAATGGAAGACAGCCAATACCTGGCCTCCTCGGAATGTGACCAAGCAGAATTGGTATCTTCGTTCTTCAGGGCAGGCCCTGAAACCTGAGGATAGAGCCACCGTGAGCCCCAAACCTCCACGTGATTCAAAGCCAGATAGATATGTCTATGACCCTCAAGATCCGACACCGTTCATGGTGGACATCCGGACAAATGAGCTCTCCCCGCCTGAAGATTATCAGGAAGTGGAAAAGCGTGAGGACACATTGGTCTACACATCTGAAGTATTTGCTGAGGATTTCGATATTTCCGGAGAAGTTTCAGCTGTTCTCTACGCTGCGACAGATTCACGAGACACGGATTGGATTGTTCGCTTGACTGACGTCCATCCGGATGGCCAGTCCATTCGGCTGGTCGACGGCTTCATGAAGGCGCGATTCCGGAAAGGGCTGGAAAAGGAAGTTTTGATAAGGCCTGATAAAGTCTACAAATACACAATTCCTATGACCTGGATCAGCCACCGCTTCAAAAAGGGGCACCGGCTGCGCATCTCCATCGCTTCAGCAGCAGCTGGCTTACTTGTTGTCAACACCAACACAGGAAATCCCTATGCCAGCGACACCGAATACAAAGTCGCTCACCAGACCATCTACCACTCCAGAAAATACCCCTCTCACATCATCCTCCCCGTCGTTAAAAAATAAGACGCGACCCCTTTCGCTGAAAGAGATGAGTTATGTTCAAAAATTACTTAAAAGTCGCTCTGAGAAACATCTGGAAGAACAAGGTATATTCATTGATCAATATCGTCGGTTTAGCACTCGGTTTGGCGGCGTGTTTATTGATCGTCTTGTTTGTTGTCGATGAACTCAGCTATGACAGATACCATGAAAAAGCGGATCGAATTTACCGGATCTGCTCCAGAGGAATGATTGGTAACCATGAATTAGACCAGGCTGTCGTGTCAACTCCATTGGCCGCCACAGTCCGCGACATATACCCTGAAGTTGAGCTCTCCACACGCATATCGAACTGGTTTACTCGAGAAGGCATTATGGTTCGACGCGAGGATTCCGATGTGGATTTCAGAGAATACCGCTTTCACTACGCGGATGCGAATGTCTTTGATGTTTTTGACATCCCTTTAATCACAGGTGATGCGAATACCGCCCTGGAAAAACCGAACACTGTGGTGATTACCGAAGATACGGCTAAAAAATACTATGGTGATGAAGACCCTATTGGGAAAATTATCGTACTTGAGGATGGAAAAACATTCAGTGTGACTGGCATCGCCGAGAATATTCCGTCCAACTCCCACTGGCATTTTGATTTCTTGGCTTCGTACTCGACCGACCCCATCAGCAAAAATCCTGGCTGGCTTACGAATGTCACCTACACCTACGTTGTCCTTAAGGAAGGTGCTTCTGTTGAGCAGTTTCAGGACAAAGTTCTCCAATTGGCTAAAATGTATGTTGATCCGATATGGAAACAATTCATCAACTTCGACAATTTCTCTCAACAGGGAAGCTATTATGAGTTTTATGCCCAGCCTTTGACGGATATCCACCTCCGGTCAGACATTGACTCAGAGATTCAGCCCAACAGCAGCATCATCTATGTTTATATTTTTTCTGTCATTGCTGTTCTGATACTGCTTATCGCCTGCACGAACTTCATGAGTTTGGCAACGGCCCGGTCTGCTACCCGCGCCAGAGAGGTTGGGATGAGGAAGGTCATGGGCTCCAATCAAGCCCGTCTCATCCGTCAGTTCTTGACCGAATCCAATTTCATGAGTTTCATCGCGGCCGTTGTGGCCATAATCTTAGCTAAGATCTTTTTGCCCTATTTTAACAATCTGACCTTGAGGGCATTGGAATTGAATCTCATTCAACACTGGATTTTTATCCCTGCTTTTATAGCCGTCGTCTTTTTTGTCGGCCTGGTGTCGGGTTTTTACCCGGCTTTTTTCCTGGCTTCGTTCAATCCAATCCATGTGCTCAAAGGAAAATTGCAGACAGGAATGAAGAGTGGTTTTATGAGGAAAGCCCTGGTTGTGTTTCAGTTTGCCATCACTATCGGTATCATCATCGGCACATTTGTTGTGTTTGATCAACTTAATTATTTTCAGAACAAAAAACTTGGGTTTGATAAGGAACGGATCGTTGTCATTAAAGGTGTCAGTGTTTTAGAAAAGCAAATCCCGACCTTCAGAGATGAGTTGCGGAAGCAATCGGGTGTTGTCAACGCAACAGTCACAAGCAGTGTCCCGGGTTATTTTATCCCGCATCAGCTCCTTCTCCCCGATAAAAAAGATCAATATGAAGTCGTCTTTGTTTGGGGGATTTTCTCGGATGAGTATTATGCCGAAACATACGGTTTGGAACTTGCTGAAGGATCGTTCTTTTCCGGAGATCTGTCGCGCGATCAGAATTCGGTCGTCATCAATGAAACAACAGCACGAGAATTGGGAATGGAAAAGCCTTTAGAACGATATATATCCAGGGTTGGGCCTCCTTTGAATATCGTGGGCGTCATTAGAGATTTCCACTATGAATCGCTTCATTCCAAAATCCGCCCCTTTGCCGCAAGTTCCATCCAGAATTTTTGGCAGATGGCCAAATTTATCTCCGTTTGTTTGCAGCCCGGTGCCATCTCTGATACCCTGCGATCCATAGAAGAGAAATGGAAATCATTTGCTCCGGGCGAGCCCTTTGAGTATTTTTTCCTGGATAGGAGTCTTGAGAATCTCTATAGAGCAGAACAACGAACAAGTAAAATTTTTACGACGTTTTCTGCCTTTGCGATTTTCATCGCTTGCCTGGGTCTTTTCGGCCTCATTTCTTATGCGGCTGAACAGAGAACTCGCGAAATAGGTATAAGAAAAGTTTTAGGTGCCTCAATTCCGAACATAGTGGTGCTCATTTCCAAAGAGATTGTCTATCTGCTCTTTGTGGCCATCATCATTGCTTGTCCCTTGGCATACTTTGCCATGAACAATTGGCTGAATAGCTTTGCTTACCGGGCCAATTTCAACTTTTTTAATTTCTTCATTGCGGCCGTCCTGGCAATATTTATTGCGCTTTTTACAGTAAGTTATCAGGCCGTCAAAGCAGCAACCAAAAATCCCGTCGATTCCATCAGATATGAGTAAAGAGGTTGAATTATTTAAGAGCGAGTCTCGCTAGTTTTTAATATCAGTAGGATCCCATAGTTGTAAGGGTAAAGAAGAGCGTTGGAATCGATTTTGAGGCCCATACATTTTAAGCATAAAAGCAAATATTTGAATTATCCAGATGTCAATACAATTAAAATATATTGGACGGAACAAAGCTCCGATGAGCTATCTTTCTTGATTAACGAGGTGAGCTGATGAATAAGCAGAGTAACCATTTATTTAAAGCTTTTTTGGTTGGATATGTCGTTCTTTTTCTATCTCTTATTTCGTGTGAGACGAAACAGACTGAACAATCCAGCCTTGTCCGGAATCAAGCTCTTTATGTCACGATGAGGGATGGAGTCAGGATTGCCATTGATGTCTGGTTGCCCGAGGGAATTGAGCCCGGACAGAAAATACCCGCTATCATGCGATCCACCCGTTATTGGCGAGCGCCCGAGATTGTGGGCGCTACAGTAGAGAAGGATGCCAATTTTGCCGAGGCCGAACGGTTCAATAAGGCAGGCTATGCTCTTGTTATTGTTGACGCTCGAGGAAGTGGTGCCTCCTTCGGCTTCAGGCGCTACGAGCTTATGCCCGAAGAAGTGAAGGATTATAGGGAAATCGCTGAATGGATCGTGTCTCAATCCTGGGCCAACGGCAGGGTAGGGGCTTACGGAGTTTCCTATGCCGGAAACACAGCCGAGATGCTGGCAGTCAGCAAGCATCCTGCTGTCAAGGCCGTTGCGCCCCTCTTCAATGATTTCGATAATTTCGGCCACCTCGTTTTTCCCGGAAGCTTGCTATGTCTGGGCTTCTTAGCGGACTGGTCAGATTCTGTTCACAACATGGATATGAACGATATCTGTGCCCTCCAGGGAGTCACGGACGAACAATGCGAAAAACTCAAGAAGAGAGTCACAGGCGTCAAAAAAGTCGACGCTGACACGGATGGTACGCTATTGGCCAAGGCCGTTCAGGAACACCAGAAAAATACCATTCCCTATGAGTCTGCCCTGAAGTACGAATTCCGGGATGACCCGTTTGGTCCTTTTGAGGTTCAGAATGTGGGGTATCTGAGGAGTCCCTGCAATTTTCTCCCGGAGATTGAAGAGTCGGGCGTAGCCATGTACATTCGGGTAGGATGGACAGATGCCGCCACCGTGAATGGTGCCATCGGACGTTTTGCGACTATCAATAATCCTCAAGATGTCATGATTGGCCCTTGGGACCATGGAGCAAGGAATGATAGCGATCCCTTCTCTGCAGTTGACGCGCCTGTTGAGCCATCCCAGGAGGAAAGCTTTGCTGACATGATTGCCTTTTTCGACAGATTCCTGAAAGAGGGGGGATCTGAACAGGTCAAAAAGCAGATCAAGTATTATACTCTGGGTTCAGGCCGCTGGAATGTCACGGACATCTGGCCTCCTGAGGGATTTACCCCCAAAAAGTGGTATTTTGCCTCAAATAATGGTCTCTCCGCAGAATCCCCAAAAAACAGTGAGGGCGCAGACGATTACACCGTAAATTATGAAGCCACAACCGGACGCCGCAACCGCTGGTTCACGAATGGAGGGGCCGGGGATGTGGTCTATCCGGATAGAGCTGAAGAGGATACAAAGCTTTTGACCTATACGAGTCCACCTGTAGAACAGGATGTGGAGATAACGGGGCATCCGATTGTGACACTCTATGCTGCTTCAACGCATGAGGATGGCGCTTTTTTTGCCTATCTCGAGGATGTTTCCCCCGAAGGAAGGGTGACCTACATCACTGAGGGACAGCTCCGGGCTGTTGTCCGCAAAATTACGGATGAAAAACCGCTCTACACAAAATTCGGCCCGCACCGGACCGAGAGACGGGCTGATGCCATGCCTCTTATTTCAGGAGAAATAGCCGAGATAAAATTCGATTTGTGGGCGACTTCGGTCCTGATCAAAAAGGGACACCGGATTCGCGTTGCCATTGCCGGTGCAGATAAGGATTCATTTCTCCACTATCCGCGAGATGGGGGAGTCCCGACAATCACCGTCTCGAGAAACAGCGATCATCCGTCACATATCCTCTTGCCGATAAAGGTTCTTGATTAGGGGTCGCGTCTCAACATTTGATACTTCAGATAATAATTGGAATCAGGGGACATCATACTCTATTCAGACCTTGCGGATCATGCCTCATTGGTAATTAAGTATGATGTCTCTTTATCTTCGTAATTTTCCCTGAAATCTGGTCTATCAAATGCTAATGTTAAGGCGCGACCTCTTTTTCAGAGTTTAAAGCCGATGAGGTTCCAGAAGTTCAGGAACCAGGCGAAGCCAATTCCTGCCAGGACGATCAGGGTGTAGTGAACGCGAGCGCAGCCCGACCAGTATTTCTTGGCCCATGCCAGGAACATGAAGATGATGGATGCGATCAGAAACACGAGAGCGATCAAAGGAAGAATGAGCACTGTTTTGATACCAGATGGGTAGCCGTAGATCATCTGCTCCATGGCATTGGCGTGTGTTGCCAGAAAAGCGATCAGGAAAAGGATATACAAGAGAGACATAAGACCTGCCGCCCAGCGGGCTATTTTTGATCCAGGTTTTTCCTGTTTGGGCGTTTTGCAGATTTTGCTGAATATCGCTCTCAGCGGCCAGCGCAGTGCAGTGAGGAATAGGATTATTGTGAGTGCAAGTAAAAAGTAGCTGAAGGGTGGGGATTCGTACCAGGCAAGCTTTTCCAGCGCCGAATGAGGCATCATACCGATGAAACCATGGGTCACACGGCCATTCTCATCCTCACGAAATGCGAATAAACCCGGCCCCTCGATCTCGCGAAACAAGCCTGGCTCGACCTCAACCAGCTGGTAAGAGCCCATTCCCATGGGGGCCTTGGCTAACAGCGTTCCTTCGTCTGTGGCCGTTATGGTGATGACCATCAGGAGTTGCATGAGTTTGGTGTATTTGGATTGAATGGACCTGGCCATAGTGTAGGCCCCCGTGAATTTCTTGGCGCGGTCTTTAAAATCCGATGGCGGTGTTATTTTTGCCACGGGTGGGACGGGATGAAACCGGTCGAGCAGAGCCTGCAAAAGGTGTTCCCGGCTCTCTCCACCGCCTCCGGCGCTGTTATAAGACAAAAAGAAACCCATATTCTGCTCTGGCAGCAGGACAAAAAAACTGTGAAACCAGATCGTGTCTCCGCCGTGTTCGATAATCCGCAAGTTGTTCATATCGTGTTCCCAGAACCCATGGGCATTTCCCCAGAGTTTAGGATGGTGGGAGTGAAGACGGCTGTGCATGAGCTCTGCTGTTTCTTCTTTGAGGATTCGCCTTTCTTGGTATTGTCCTTTTTGGAGATGGGCAATGGCGAATTTGGCCATATCCACGGCTGAACTGCTCATGGAACCGGCCGGGCCTATACCGTTGACTAGCTCAAACTCTTCAACCTCATAGACGCCATTTTTATAGGAATATCCGTTAGACATATGTTCTTTCAGATGATCCGGCAGAGGCTGGCGGAATGTGCTATATTCCATCCCGAGTGGTTCGTAGATGTTTTTTTCCACGAACTCTTCAAAGGGCATTCCTGAAATGATTTCGACGATATAGCCGGCAAGGGCCGTTCCGTAGTTGGAATAGGCCGATACACTTCCCGGAGGAAACACCCGGGCAGGCAGCTTTTCTTTGAGTTGCTCTTGGAGAGTAACCATTTCTTCTACATCATGTGCCCAGATGCCGCCCGTTTCTTCAAAGCCCGGCGTATGGGTCATGAGGTGTTTTATGGTTATGGGTTCGGGGAATGTATCCGGAATTTTAAACGCCTTGAGATAGGTATTGACATCGGCATCCAGATCGAGTTTGCCCTGTTCGTAAAGCTGCATGACAGCCGTCCAGGTGAAGAGCTTGGACACAGAGCCGGGCCTGAACATGGTCGTCTCGGGGGAAACCGGTTTCTTCTTTTCAACGTCGGCATAACCGTATCCCTTCTTAAAAATGATTTCATCGTCCTTGACCATTGAAAAAGTTGCCCCGGCAATGTGATTGGCCTTCATGTGGGCGTACATGATCCCGTCGATAAAGGCCTCCAGTTTCGCGACCTCCGCTTCGGCAGACTTGCCATGTGTTTCCTGCATCTCTGGGGTCGCATCTTGTCCCTGGAAGGCCAGAGGCACAACTCCCAACACCAAGACCAAAATCAACAATTTTTTCATTTTCCCTCCTCTTTTTGCTTTTTTGTAGTTTGGCTTGTCCATAGTGTTGAAATTAAATAAGTTAATCCTTTTTTAATGCCGAATTCTGATCTTAAACGCACGATTTTGGCCCTGAAAAGGCTGTTTTAAGAAATGCGGCATCAGAACTTGTATCCAAGCAAATTCCAGTAATTGAGGAACCAGAGAGTCGCGAGTGAAGCCAGCACAACAAGCGTATAGTGAAGTCTAGCGCACCATGTCCAATACTTTTTCCCCCAAACGATGATCATGAAGAAGATGGCGAACAGGGTGAGCAGGGCACACAACAGAGGTAAGGCAAGGAGGATTTTTACCTGAAGGGGAATGCCGAACATGAGCGCCATCTCATCCTGAATTGACATAAAGAGCCCAGCGACAAAAATCAGGTACAATACGCTCATCGTGCCTGCGATCCATCGAGCAGTCTTGGGAGGTTGAACCGCTTCAGTTTTGCACTTGCATAGTTTTCTAAGGATGGCGCTCAAAGGCCACCGCAGCGACGACAAAAACAGAATCCCACATATGGCCAATAAAATATACGAGAAACCAGGAGTTTGGTACCATGGCACCTTGACGAAGGCGAAGTAGGGTACTGAATCGAGCAGCATGGTTGTGATTTTTCCCTTTTCGTTGGCTTTAAAAACAATTTTATCTCTACCGCTTATCTCTTCGAAGACATAGGGTTCCACTTCGATCCATTGTTTATTGGCTGCGAAAAGATTTCCTTCTTTTGTGGTCGTTACCTTATAGTTCATCATCAACGCCATGAGCTTCGCCCAGGTTGTGTGGATCACTCGAGTAGGTCGGTAATTGCCTATGCATTGCTGGATACGTTCCTGTGAATCAGAGGTTGCTTTCGGTTCGGACATTTCGGCTGGAAAATAGCGGTCAATGAGGGCATAAGTCAGGTCCATTCGTGGCGATCCTCCGCCTCCAACACTGTTGTATGAAACAAAAAATCCCTCATTCTTCTCGGGAATCAAGACAAGAAGAGTGTGGAACCATATGGTATCCCCGCCGTGCCCGATCGTCCGCAGATCGTTCGCATAGACCTCCCAGAAACCATAGGCATTCCCGCTGACTTTTGGATGATTGGTGAAAAGAAGCGACTGCATGAGCTTGGCCGTCTCTTCTTCCAGGATTCTGTTTTCGCCGAATTGTCCGTACTGAAGATGGGCGATCATGAAATTGGCCATGTCCGTCGCGCAGGAACTTAAAGCGCCTGCCGGAGCCATTCCGTTAATGAGTTCGAATATTTCGGCATTGAAAACACCTTTTTTGAAAGTGTATCCGGTTGACATATTGTCTTCCAGGTGTGGGGGTAAGGGTTGCCTGAAAGTGCTGATATTCATGCCGAGCGGCTCAAAGATGTTTTTTTCGATATACTCTTCAAAAGACATACCTGAGACGACTTGTACAATATAGCCTGCTAAGGCTGTCCCATAATTTGAATAGGCAGTAAGTTGTCCCGGGGGAAGAACTCTGGCCGGTATATTTGTCGAGACATATTTTTTCAAGGGCCAGAGGTCTTTAGCTTCCATAACGGCCATATCGCTGATCATCTCTTCGAATCCCGGTGTGTGGGTCATCAGATGTTTGAGGGTTATCGGTTTTCCAAATTTGTCGGGAATCTTGAAATCTTTGAGATAGGTGTTGACGTCAGCATCCAGGTCAAGCTTTCCCTGTTCATAAAGCTGCATGACAGCCGTCCAGGTGAAGAGCTTAGAAACCGATCCCGGCCGGAACATCGTTTCTTCGGCCTTGACCGGCCTTCTCTTTTCCACATCCGCATACCCGTATCCTTTGGCAAAGAATATGTCTCCGTCTTTGACATAGGAAAAGGTTGCCCCGGCGATGTGGTTGGCCTCCATGTGAGCAAACATGACTCCGTCCACGAAAGCTTCGAGTTCAGCTGGATCAGACGGCCCTTCGACAGTCTCTTCCGGCGCAGTTATATTTTCTTGCCCATGAAATATTCCTGGGATCAAGACAAATACAACACAGAGAGCGAGACCGATATGTATGGCTTTTTTCATAATTACTCCTTTTTGGAAAATAGATTTTTGCTTATCCTTTTGATTCAGATTGATACTATCATAGAGCATAAAGATAATTGTGTAAACATTAACGCCGCACTTATTAAAGCTGGATTCCGTATGACATCGTCATGATGCCGTTTCCCCGGCAATGTCGATTTTCGTCGACAATTTTGTCTCTGCATATATATCACAGGCTGTATGGGTGATCAATACAAGATACGGAATTCTCTCCTTTGGAGTTTATCCGGCTTCATCATTGGATCGAAGATAACTCGTCATTTCACGGTTATCCACAAATCAGCTCTATTCGTGGTTCACGGGCTTGACAACTCGTGAAAAAGGTATCAAATCTGATGACAATCAAAATAAAATGAAACTTTTTGCTTGTTTAAGAGTATAAGTTTGATGCTGCCTGAAAATATCTTTACATCGAAACTCTAGATTTATAAAATTTAGACTCTAATAAGCTTAACTCTGCAAGCTTTATTGGGAGGGAGGTGCACTATGAGAGGGTTGCCATTCAAAAATCACATAATCTTCTGTTCCCTTATCGTTTTTTCCATTAGCTTCTCGATGGCCCAAGATCTTTCGAAGATTTATACGGCCCATGATTATTTTGACTTCGAATGGGTGTCGGATCCGCAGATATCACCCGATGGCTCAAAGATCATCTATGTCAGGAATTTCATGGATGCTACAACTGATCAGTTTTATTCCAATTTGTGGATTATCAATTTTGACGGGACCGATAACCGTCCGCTCACAGGCGGACTTTTTCATGACAATTCCCCAAGATGGTCCCCTGACGGTCAACAGATCATCTATATTTCGGACAAAAACAAAAAACCGCAAATCTATAAGCGTTGGATGGATACGGGCGAGACGGTCGTTTTGACGAATCTGCTTTTTCCTCCTTCCCGCATAACTTGGTCTCCGGATTCGCTATGGATCGCCTTCTCTGCGCCCGTTCTTGCTTTGCCGCGGACGATTGCTCAGATGCCTCCCGCTCCGCCTGGTGCCAAATGGGCCCCATCACCGAAGATTATAGATAAAATTGTCTATCGTTTTGACGGCATCGGCTACAAGATCAGTATGGCTCACATGCACCTGTTTGTTGTGCCATCTGAGGGAGGGACGCCAAGGCAGCTGTCCAACGGTGATTATAATCATCCCATACCCATGTTCGGAAGCGGCATCGTTTGGACTCCTGACAGCCGATATATTCTCTTATCCGCCAACCGGAGAGGTGAATCCGATTTGGAGATGATGGACACCGAAATATATGAATTTTCTGTGGCTGATGGCAAAATGAAAGCCCTCACCAAACGGCATGGTCCAGACAATATCGCTGAAATCTCTCCGGATGGCAAACACATCGCTTACACAGGCTATGATGAACAATACATGGAGTATCAGACAACCCGTCTTTACATCATGGATAGAAATGGCAGCAATCCGAAATGCATCACTAAAGATTTTGATCGGAGCGTCAGCCGCATCAAATGGGCAGGTGACGGAAAAGGGCTCTACTTCATTTATGACGACACAGGCAGGACACGATTGGGCCATATTACTCTGGATGGCAATGTCACAGAGCTAACCGATACTTTGGGGGATGGCAGAGTGGCCTATGGAGGTTCGGGAGCCTATGCTGTTTCGAAAAACGGGAACCTGGCCTTTACTTACTCCGAACCCGGCCATGCCAGCGACATTGCTGTGCTTTTGGCAAAAAATCCGAAAACCCGCCTGGTCACTTCCGTGAATAAGGACATTTTCGGACACAAGACACTCGCGACTGTGGAGCCCATCTGGTACGAATCCTCCTTTGACGGGAGAAAAATCCAAGGCTGGATCATGAAGCCCCCTCACTTTGATGCGGCCAACAAATATCCTCTAATCCTCGAGATCCATGGCGGTCCCTGGGCCTCCTACGGTGAATATTTCAGCATTGAAAAACAGCTTCTGGCGTCTGCCGGGTATGTGGTCCTCTACACCAATCCCCGGGGCAGCACCGGTTATGGCTATGAATTTGCCAACCTGATCCATCACGATTATCCGGGAAATGACTACTATGACCTGATGTCCGGTGTGGATGCCATGCTGGAGAAAGACTATATCGATAAGGACAACCTGTTCATCACCGGCGGCAGCGGCGGCGGGATACTCACCTGTTGGACTATCGGCCAAACAAATCGGTTCC
>Ga0180433_10004209_pt1 | contig 20399 bp, 16 predicted proteins | sample SS_ome_8_FD_132980 | JGI IMG/M metagenome (GOLD analysis project Ga0180433, IMG submission 132980) | Hypersaline lake sediment archaeal communities from the Salton Sea, California, USA - SS_1_D_1 metaG | ecosystem: Environmental > Aquatic > Non-marine Saline and Alkaline > Hypersaline >... | reverse complement strand
GGCCGTTTCCCCTGTGGGGGCGTTCGACCGCTTGCGACAGTTAAGGAGCGTTCATCTTCTTGCCAAATCGGTGCACCGCTGTCCGCCATGTTACCCTCCCAGTGTGCCTTCCAAACTTCCGCCGACCCGCTCAGCCTCAGCGCCGTAGATCTCCTTGAACTGCTCATCCGTCATACGGCGGATCTCCTCTCGGGTGCCGCGGTAGACGATCCGGCCGCCCCGCAGCCCGACCACGCGGGAGGCGTAGCGCTGCACCAGGTCGAGATAGTGCAGGCTGCACAAGATTGTGATGTCGTCCTCCTGGTTCAGTTGTTCCAGGTGCTCCAGGATGGAGTGAGCCAGGACGGGATCGAGGCTAGCCACGGGCTCATCGGCCAGGATGATGCGCGGCTGCTGCATCAAGGCACGGGCGATCCCCACCCGCTGCTGCTGGCCGCCGCTCAGGTCGTCCGCCCGCTTGTGGGCCTGATCGGTGATGCCCATCCGCTCGAGCGCCTGCGTTGCCAATGCATGATCCTGCTTCGAGAAGCGGTGCAACAGACTGGCCCCTGGATTCACGTACCCCAACCGGCCGGAGAGGACGTTGGTACGAACGGTGGAGCGCTTGACCAGGTTGAACTGTTGGAAGATCATGCCGATCTGGCGGCGGATGTGGCGCAACTGGGCCGGTTCGGCCGTCGTGATGTCGACATCGTTCCAGATGATCTGTCCCTCCGTCGGCTCGATCAGGCGGTTGATACAGCGCAGGAGTGTGGACTTGCCGGAGCCGCTCAGACCGATGATGATCAGGAACTCCCCGTCCTCTACCCTGAAGCTGACATCGCGGAGGGCGACGGTCCCGTCGTCATAGATCTTGGTCAGGTTTTTGATCTCGAGCATATTCCCCCCCCTCATCACAGGGGGGGACACAGGGTCCCCCCCCCCATCATGTGTTCGTCGTCAGCGACAGATGATCGGACTAATCCTGCAGTTCCTCAATACTCATACCGGCGGCCTGCAGCACCTGCCGGAAGGGATCGTAGAAGGTGTCGTCGTGCTTCTCGAGGGCAGCCCAACTGTAGGCGGTGTCCAGCGCTTCCTGCCCCTCCTCGGTCTCAGCGACGGCCAGCAGGCCGTCGATGATCTTGGTGCGCAGTTCCTCCGAAACAGAGGGCACGAACTGGACGCCGTCGTTGGGGATGTCCTCCGTGACCTCGATGATGACCACTTGCTCCATCACGTCGGGGCTGTCTTCCTCAATCGTGCTGCGGGCATCCACATAGGTGGCGCCAGCGTCACAGTCGCCGTTGTAGACGGCGGCCACGACCGCGTCGTGGCTGCCGGCGTCCACGATCTCCGCCAGGTCGGAATCAGGGTTGATTCCCGCGGCCCGCAGGGTCAGGTTGGGGATGATCCAGCCGCTGGTGGAGAGGGGATCCGGACGGCAGAAGGTCTTGCCCGCCAGGTCGGTGAGGGCATTGATGCCGCTGTCGGCGCGGACGATGATCTGGCCATTGTACGTCGGGCTGCCGTAGCGGACGGAGACCAGTTCGGCCTCAGCACAGCCGCGATCGGCGGCCAGGACGTAGGCGAAGGTCGCCAGGGAGCCCATGTGGGCCTTGGGCGGGTCGCTGCACATGGCCTCGATCACGCCAGCGTACTCGGTGGCCACGTTCGTCTCGAAGTACAGGCCTGTTTCCTGCTGCAGCAGGTCGGCCACCGCCTGGGCGCCACCCGCGACACGCTCCATCTCGCCGGAGGGGACGAAGGACCAGACGATGGGGTTCTCCTCCGAGCCCAGCTCTGGCTCCTTCGGACCACACGAGGCCAACATACCTACGGCCAACAGACCCACGAACAGTACTACCAATACTCGCTTTATGCTCACTTTGTTCCTCCTTATTCTAGATTGTGAAATGATAAGCAGTGTAACGAACTCCCAACCACGTCAACGGCAGGTTCGCAGCCACATCACCTCCTTTCGCGATGCTGCAATAGGCTGACTATTAGATCAGGTGAGGTGAAGGTCAGTCTACGTCCCCTATGTGTTAAAGCAGCTCAAAAGGTGCGTTAAACGTTGTGTCAAGGTGGCTCAGCCATCTGAACTACGGGCTTGAAAATCGACTTTCTGGGTAGCTACCCAGGTGTCAGGCACTTACAAGGTGCTGTTTGCCTGAAGGCCTGGGTGCGCTCGAGCATATTCTGGCTCAGATACTCGCTCAAGCGGCGGCCACCGCCGCCAGTGCCTGGCGCCTAGCCTGAGCAGTCAACTGTTTGGAAGCTATCCTCGGACAACTTCTTCCACGTAGGTGGCAAGAGACCTTCCTACCTACTAGGATATATCAATTTCCACAAAAAGGCAAGCGCCGGCAGCACCCCACCCAACCGTGGTCGATTGTAGCGCGATCTTCCGAAAGACCCTCCAAGCCGAGATCGCCCTAAGCATAGCAGGAATATCCATTTTTGTCAAGCCTGTGTGCAACCAGGGTGCATTCCCATCCAGGGCAAATCTTCCCGAAGACCGAGCGAGACCAGTCAATTGACAGTTACGCCGTTCTCATTTAGAATATAATCACGCAGCACATTGCGTGAAAACCGGGAGAACGTGTCACCATCGCAATCTGGCCGGTGACCTAACTTGGCGTGAAACGTGATGCGTGATGAGGTCCACATTTGAGTCATTCTCACGTTTCACGTTTTACGTATTATCCAGCACCCAGACACGGTTTGAAAGGGGGTTGTAATCTCTATGAAGGAATATCACACCAAGCAACTGCGGAATGTCGTCCTGCTCGGGCACGGGAGCGCGGGCAAAACCTCGCTAGTGGAGGCGATGTTCTTCACCAGCGGCGCGATCAACCGCATGGGAGGAGTCGAGGAGGGCACCACCGTTGCCGACTTCGACGAGGAGGAGATCCGTCGCCATATCTCGCTCAGCCTGGCCGTCGTCCCTGTTGAGTGGAGGAAGTGCAAGGTCAACGTATTGGACACCCCCGGCTACACCGATTTTGTCGGCGAGGTCAAGAGCGCGATCCGCGTGGCTGACCTGGCGTTGATTGTGGTTGACGCTGCGTCGGGGGTCGAGGTAGGGACGGAGTTGGTCTGGAACTTTGCCGAGGAACGAGAACTGCCTCGCATGGTCGTCATCAACAAGATGAACCGAGAGAACACCAACTTCAGTCGCACGCTGGAGACGCTGCGAGAGGCGTTCGATCAGACCTTCGTCCCTGTCCAAGTTCCCATCGGCGCAGAGGCGAAGTTCGCGGGTGTGGTGGATCTGATCAAGATGCAGGCACGGATGAGTCCGGAGGGGACAGTCGCCGAGATTCCGGCCGATTTGCTCGCCCAGGCGGAGGAGGCGCGCGTCCAGATGGTCGAGGCTGCTGCCGAGGCGGACGATGAACTCATCATGAAGTACCTGGAGGGAGAGGAGCTGACCGAGGAAGAGATCCAACAAGGTCTGCGCGCCGCGGTCCTCAACGGTACAGCCGTCCCAGTTATGGTAGCCGCGGCGACGGAGGGAGTGGGCACACAGGGGGTGCTGGATGCACTGGTCGCCTATGCTCCTTCTCCGGCCGACCGGGGGGCGATCACGGCACAGGGAGCTGAGGGCGAGGAGCAGATCGAGCCCAACGAATTGGCGCCGCTGGTCGCGCTGGTGTTCAAAACGACGGCCGACCCGTACGTGGGCAAACTGACCTATTTCCGCGTCTATGGCGGGATGGTAGAATCGGACAGCCGTGTCTATAACAGCCGCGCTGAGGAAGAGGAGCGCCTGGGCCAGGTTTACGTGATGCGCGGCAAGGAACAGATGCCGATTTCGCATCTGCACACCGGCGACATCGGCGCGGTGGCCAAGCTGTCCGACACGCTCACCGGCGACACGTTGTGCGATAAGGGGCATCCGGTGAGCCTGCCGGGCCCGGTGTTCCCGCCGCCTCTCTTCGCCGTAGCCGTCCACCCCACGAGCAAGGCCGACCAGGCCAAGCTGGGCCCCACGCTGACCCGCATCTGCGAGGAGGACCCCACGCTGCGCTGGCATCAGGAAGCCAGCACGAGACAGACGATCCTGGAGGGAATGGGTGAGGCGCACGTGGACATCGCCGTGCGCAGGATGGCGAATCGATTTGACGTGGGCGTCGAGACCTCAACTCCCAAGGTACCCTATCGGGAGACGATCACCCGCATCTACTCCGACTACTACCGGCACAAGAAGCAGACGGGCGGCGCAGGCCAGTTCGCCGAGGTGCACATGCGGCTGGAGCCGCTTCCGCGAGACACCGGCTTCGAGTACGAGTGGGATGTGTTCGGCGGAGCGATTTCGCGTTCCTTCGAGAGCTCAATTCTGAAAGGCATCAAATATGTCATGCGCGAGGGAGTGATCGCTGGCTACCCGGTGGTGGACGTCAAGGCGGTTGTCTACGATGGGAAGGAACATCCGGTGGACTCCAAGGACATCGCCTTCCAGATCGCTGGACGAGAGGTATTCAAGAAGGTGATGATGGAGGCCGGGCCGGTCCTGCTGGAGCCTATCTACAAGCTATCCATCACCGTGCCGGAAGAGTACACCGGAGACATCATCGGCGATCTGAACACGAAGCGAGCGCAGGTCCAGGGGATGGATCAGAGCGTCGGCAAGACGATCATCACCGCGCTGGCGCCGCTGGCCGAGATGCAGCGCTATGCCACCGACCTGCGCAGTCTGACACAGGGTCGTGGTATCTTTTCGATGGAGCTGGATCACTACGAGGATGTGCCATCGCACCTGACGCAGCAGATTGTCGAGGCTCATCAGCGGGAGCAGGAGAAGTAGGGGGCAGGAGGCAAGGAGCAGGAAGAGGGAAGTAAGGAGTAGGGAGCAGGAAGAGGGGAGTGGGAATGGCCCGGCCCCGGATGGGGGCGGGCTTTGTTTTTCAATTGGAGAGTTTCACGCGCCTGATCTTGGGAAAGCCGTAACCGCAGCGAGCATTGGCTTGACAATGCGGCGATCGTAGCGTACACTGTGTGAAACAATGTACGTATTTCACTGACGTAGACAAAGAATTTGGGACATCGATTCACACAGATTTGGATGAGAGATCACTCAATCTCTACCATGAAACGCTCGACAGATGCGGCCATTCTCACGACCTCGGGCGTCCTGGTCGTCGCCGCCTACACGGCCGCGCAGATGTTGTCCGACGTGCTGAGTCTCAAGATCGCGCTGGTGGCGGGGTTCAGCATCGACGCCGGCACGTTCACCTACCCTGTGACCTTCACACTGCGCGACATGGTGCACAAGTTGCTCGGCCGGGGTGCGGCCCGCGCCGTCATCGTTGCGGCGGGCGTGATCAATCTGGTGATGGCCGGCATGTTTGCCCTGGCGGCGTGGCTCCCGCCGGATCCCACCTGGGCGCTACAGCGCGAGTTCGCCGCCATCCTGACACCTGTGTGGCGCATCGTCATTGCCTCCATCGCCGCCGAGATCGTCAGCGAGTTCACGGACACCGAGATCTACCACCTGTGGGTCACGCGGGTGACGCAGCGGTATCAGTGGGCCCGGGTGCTGGTCAGCAACAGCGTCAGCGTGCCGCTGGACAGCCTGATTTTCTGCTGGGGTGCGTTCGGCGGCCAATTGCCGACGGTGACGGTGTGGTCCATCTTCTGGGCGAACGTGCTCGTCAAAGGAGCGGTCACGCTGGTGAGTTTGCCAGGGATCTACCTGGTGCCGGAGGGGGGGAGAGGATGACAAGGGGAGGGGGAGACAAGGTGACAAGGGGACAGGGGGATGATCTTCTGTTCAGGCGCTATGTTGTCGCCTTGTCACGGTATCTGCATCCAGGATGTGCAAATGAGTGAATCGAGTTCCTTCAATCTCGAGGAAATACCGCCGGGTCATAAGTCCGGCTTCGTGGCCGTCATCGGGCGGCCAAACGTCGGTAAGTCGACGCTGATCAACCGATTCGTGGGACAGAAGGTGGCCATCGTGTCGCCCAAGCCACAGACGACACGCAGCCGCATCTTGGGCATCCTCACCCGTGAGGAGGCCCAGGTGATCTTCGTCGACACGCCCGGAATCCATCATCGGCCGCGCCACAAGCTCGGAGAGGCGATGGTCGCCACCGCCACCCAGGCCATCCCGGACGCGGACGCCGTGCTGTTCATGGTAGATGTCTCGGTGCCTCCGACCGACGAGGATCGGATGATCGCGCGGGTGGTCCAAGAGCAGACTCAGGCCCCGGTGATCCTGGTGCTCAACAAGATGGATCTACTGCCGGCGGAGAAGGTCAAACTGCACACGGAGGCGTATTGGGAACTGGCGCCCTACCACCAGGAGTGGATGATGACGGTTGCGACCGAGGGGGTAAACCTGGACAAGCTGCTGGCGCTGATCATCGGCGCGCTGCCGGAGGGCCCGCGCTACTATCCGGGCAATCAAGTCACCGACCAGACCGAGCGGCAGATCGCGGCCGAGCTGATCCGCGAGCAGGTGCTGCGCTACATCCGCCAGGAGGTACCCCATGCCGTGGCCGTCGTCGTGGAGGAGTTCAAGGAACGGGAAAGCAGCGTGATATACGTGGCGGCCAACATCTTCGTGGAAAAGGATTCCCAGAAGGGGATCATCATCGGTCGAGGGGGCCAGATGTTGCGCCAGATTGGATCAGCCGCACGCCAGGAGGTCGAGCGCATGGTGAGCGGCCGGGTGTATCTCGATCTGTGGGTCAAGGTGCGTAAGGGCTGGCGGCGGGACGAGCGGGAGCTGCGGCGCCTGGGGTACGACGGAGGGGGATAAGGTATTATGCCCCGGTACCCTGGTACCATCGTACTGCTTGAATTCTGGCCCCGTTTGTGGTATAGTACACTTGGCAGAGACACTTGGGTGGGGAAAAGTAGTCTGCCAGGAGAGGTGTGGCGATGAGACGTCAACTGATAGTCTTAGGGCTGGCTGTGTTTGCGCTCCTGATGTTCGCTTTCATTACAGCTACAACAGCCGCTCCCGACGACAGGCCTCTACTCCAGACAAGCGAAACAGAGCCCAACAACGATTTTAGTGAGGCCGACTTTGTAAACGTACCTGGCTATGCTATTGGCACAGTCTACAACACACCGATTACGGACGCGATAGACTATTTTGTGATGGATACAGACAGTGGGCGCCAGTACCAGGCCAGCCTCACCATTGATAGTCCACAGGGTCTAAAACTGCGGCTGGTCCTCTACGACGGCAACACTGCAAGAGTGGGGAATCCAAGTTCCTCCTCTTCAACCTACACCAGTCTATCGTGGACGGCCACCACGGTCTCACACTATGTGCGTGTCGAGGCAGTCACAGTCAGCACATCCACTCTCCAGACTGCCAACTATCGCTTAGACATAGACGAGATCGCTGCAACGCCAACGCCGACCAACACCCCTTTGCCAGGCGCGGACGACTACGAGCCGAACAACGACAGGACTTCGGCCTACTTCCTGCCCATCGCCGTCTCGGCCAGTGCTACGGACGCCAACTTCTGGCCACAGCCCGACGAGGACTGGTATGCCTTCTACGTCAAGGACGACCGGCGCTACCGGGCGTCGACCAGTAACCTGTCGGGGGTGGACACCTACGTGGAAATCTTCAACCGGGGCGGTGACCGGATCGCGAAGGACAATGACAGCGGCGGGGGATTTGCCAGCAAGGTCGAGTGGGAAGCCTCCTATTCGGACGATTACTACTACATCCGAGTGACCAACCTGGTCGATACCAGCGACTCTGAAGACACGTACGATCTGACGGTGGCGGAGATCAGCCCGGAGGCCACGGACACACCCGAACCCACCGAGCCCGGCCCGACCCCTATCCCCGGCATCGACGAGTTCGAGCCCAACTTCGATTTTGGCCTTGCCTCCACGATCGCCACCGGCGTCACCTACTCGGCTAACTTCATCCCCTGGGGAGGCGGCGACGAGGACAATGACTACTACAAGATCTGGATCAAGCCAGGGCTGCATTTCGTGTGCGAGACGCTGGACCTGGCCCCCGGCGTGGATACCAACATGATCGTCTACGACGGGAACCAGAACCCGATCGGCGGCAACGACGACGTGGAATTGGGCGAATACCGCAGCCGCTTCGCTTACTTCTCCACCTACGAGGGCTGGTTGTACATCCTGGTGGGACACGGCGGGCGGCTGCCGGCGAGCGAGCTGAAGAACAGCGACTACAAGATCCGGTGTGAGATGGAGGTGCCTGGTCAGGCCACGGCGACGAGCACGCCCGAGCCGGATGGCACGCCTCAGCCCACCCGGGCGGGCGCGACGCCAACGCCATCAGTGTCACCGATCGCCACTCCCGTCCCCTCCCAGGATCTAGAAGTACGCCCGTTGACTACGCCGACCCCGGTCCCGGCCACGACTCCGGCCCCTCGCTTCATCCCCATCAGCCTGCTCGTGTACTACGACTTTGAGGACGACCGCCAGCCCGGCGCGGGCGAGGGCATCAGCGGGATATCGGCCCAGGCCTACGAGGTCGCGACCAATCAACTGCTGGCCCAGGGGTTCACCGACGAGCAAGGTAGTTTGGAGTTCACCGTCTCAGCTCAGGGCCCCGTGCGCGTACGCGTGCCTTTCTTCGGATTCAGCCAGTTGGTGGCGGGTGAGGGGGCCAGTATCTACCTGCGTGTCCCGCCCCAGTCGCTCCCGGGAGGAGCTCCCTGATCCATGAGTGAAAGTGGCCCAGCCCCAGCGACGGGGAGGCCTCCGCGATCCGGCCTGTCACGGCGGAGCTGCCTGCTGATCATCCCCATCGTCGGCGGTGTGCTCCTCTTGACCATCGCGTTGGCGCTGATCATCTCCCTGGTGCTGCAGAACGACCAGTTCAAGGATCTGTTCAAGGTCGACACCAACCCTGGTATGCCCGTGGAGGTGGTCAAGCTCACCCCGACCACCGCTGCGTCACCCCTGCCGCCCCCGAGTTGTGAGACGATCATCAGCAGCGGTGACGTACAGGTAGCGGTGTCTTTGCCCATCTCCCTCACGGTGGGCGGCGAAGCGTTTCCCGTCGTGGCGGTCGTGTCCGAGGAAGGCGGGCTGACCTACACCCCGGACCATCCTGGGTCAGCCGCCTGGGTGTGTGGCACGGTGGTCAACTACGTCGTATTGCTGGAGCCGACGCCGGATAACGAGACGCTACTGGGGAGCTTGAGACCAGGGGACGAGATCAAACTACACCTGTCCAACGGTGTATTGCTTCTGTTCCGCTTTGCAGAGCAGCGGGAAGTGGCGGCCAACGAGAAGAGCGTTTTTGAGCAGATGCGTCCGCGCCTGACGTTGATCCTGGAAAGGGCGGGTGACGTCTGGCAGATCGCCACAGCCGACTACGTCGCCGAGACCGAGCCGGTCGAGCCGCCCTCGGGGACGCTGGCCCAACCCGGCACACCGGTACGCGTGGGCGACGCGCAGGTGACGGTCACCAGGGGCTATGCTGAGCGCGGCGGGGCGGATCTCCTGCCGGGGACCATGTACTACCTGGTGGAATTCTCGGTTGAAAACATCGGCACGGTTCCGCTGGATGCCAGCGCTTTCAACACGCAATTGGAGGACAGCGTGGGAAACGAGTACCTTCTGTCGCCTGCAGCCAGCACTGCAGGGGAGCACGGTCGACTGAGCGGTGAGATCGCTCCCGGCGCTACCGTGCAGGGCAGCGCCGGCTACCTGGTGCCGGAACCACTGGCGGGACCGAGCCTCATCTGGACCTTTGCCCCCAGGTCTGGATCAGGGCTGCGGGCCAAGGTGAGCATTCCTTATGAACCGGGAGAAGCGGAATCCGAGACAGCAGGCCAGGCTGAGGTAGACATCACCGATGCCTTCCTCAGCAGCGACGGCGTCGTGTTGGTCGTCGAGGGAGAAGTGACGAACGTGGGGCAGGCACGCCTCAACGTGGAGTTGAGCGACATCAGCCTGACCTCCAGCGCCGGCATCAGCGAGCTGCGCCTGGCAGCTCCGCCGCTGCCGTGGACAATTCAGCCAGGCGAGACTCAGGTGATCGAGCTGCAATACACAAAGCCCGACGCATCAGCAGCGTTGCTGGCATTGTTGGGGTACTCCTTCGAGATCCAGGGTCTGCAGCGATAAATCGCCGACTACGAGCGAAACCTGACGTTGTCAAAGTAGTTACGCTTTTTCCACGTAGAACGGGAAATCCGGGCGGACAGCAACCCCGAAATCGTCCAAGATAACGCGCGCCCGGGCGATGTCGTTGCGGATCTGCTCCACCAGCGCATCGGGACCGGAGAATGCCCGTTCGTCCCGCAGGCGTGCAACAAAGTCAAGCGCCAGCGTCTGATCGTAAAGATCGCCGTCAAAGTCCAAGAGGTGGGCCTCGACGACCAGTCCGTCCCTGACAAACGTGGGGCGCGTGCCCACGTTGACCACCGCCGGATGTGTCCCCTGATGCGGTGTGTGCGCCAGACAGGCATAGATCCCCCCGGCGGGGATCACTCGCCCAGGCGGGGGTGAGATATTGGCCGTGGGTATCCCGATGCGGTGTCCCCTCCCATCTCCGCGGATCACCACGCTGGCCAACCGGTAGGGACGCCCCAGGCAGCCTGTGGCCTGGCGAATATCCCCGGTTCTCAACGCCGCCCGCACGCGGCTGCTGCTTACCACCGCCCCCTCCCACACCAGCGGCTCAACGACGCGCACGCCGAACCCACGTTCCGCACCCAGGCGCCGCAGGAATGGAACATCCCCCTCGCGCCGGTACCCAAGGGCCAAATCGGGGCCGCCCCACAGCTCTACCAGACGCAGATGGTGCATCAACGCCTCGACAAAGTCAGTGGCCGAGGTGTGAGCCAGGGCCTGCGTGAAGGGAAGCACGACCAATACGTCGACCCCTAATGCATCCAGCAACCGGGCACGCGTCTCCACCGTCGTCAGCAACAGCGGGGGGGGGTAGCCGAGTGTGGTCGCCGGGTGAGGATCGAAATTGATGACGACGGCGAGATCCAGAGTGGAGTGGGCCGAGTGCGTCATCCGACCGATCAGTTGTTGGTGGCCCCGGTGGACGCCGTCGAAGACACCGATGGTGACGTAAGAGCGCAACGGCTGTGGCGATTTCTGTCGAATCGCAGAGCGGACTTGGACCAGGACTTCGGTGAAGTCAGACTCGGACGTTCTCAGTCGATTCGTGGAGCTGTCAGGGATGATGTGTATTGCCATGCTCAGGAAAAACACTCCGGCGAACAGAAAACCTTGCGCGGCCGCCACATCCTGGCCGCAGGGTCGTACGAGACGATGGCTAGAAAAGTTTCGTCGGGCCCATAGGCGCGGGCCAACTCCGCCCCCCCAGAGGTCGCATCGGCATCCCTATCCGCGACAGCCTGTCCGGAACAGAGTCGCTTTGCTGCATCTGCGTCCAAATGCAGTGCCACAAACCTGACCAGCGCTGCGTCGATGGGGTGTAACAGGCCCTGCCAGCGCCCGGCGGCTGCAGCCCGGGCGAAGTCGTCCAACGCGACAGCTTCCTCCAGATGGAATCGGCCGCTCGCCAGACGGACGAGGCCGGACAGGTGCGCTCCGCAGCCCAGAACCTGACCCAGGTCGTGTGCCAGCGAGCGCACATAGGTGCCGGGAGAGCAAGTCAGTTCCAGTGTGCACTCCGTCGGCTCCCAGTCAGTCAGCTCCAGGTGAAAGATCTCTACCTGGCGCGCCTTCAGCGAAAGCTGTTCCGGCTCGACGCCTCGACGGGCGAGGCGGTAGAGGGGCGTGCCTTTGTGCTTGATCGCCGAATAGATCGGCGGCACCTGCGCGATCGAGCCCCGAAAGCGTATCAGCGCTGACTCGACCTGTGCGCGGTCTACGTCAGCCGGCGCCTGCGCCGTCACCTGCCCCTCGGCGTCGTAGGTGTCGGTGCTGATGCCCAGCCGCACACGAGCGCGGTACGTCTTTCGCCCGGTCATCAAATACTCGGCCACACGGGTCGCCCGCCCGATGCAGATGAGCAACACGCCGGTCGCCAGCGGGTCGAGCGTGCCCGCGTGACCCACGCGCCGGACGCCGGTCAATGCGCGGACCCGGCTCACGGCATCGTGGGAGGTCGGACCGCGCGGCTTGTTGAGATTGAGAATCCCGTCAGGTGTAGACATACGATGTGCATCCCAGGGAAGCACCGGGGGTTGGGCGGATAGTACAAGGCGGTACTACAAATCTCCCTCGGGTTTTTCATCTTTGGCACGACGCTGGCGGGTCAGGTCAGCCTGGAGGGCAGTCAGCATCTGCGCTTGAGCCTCCTCCAACGGCCCAGGCAGGGTACAGCCGGCGGCTAAGACGTGGCCGCCGCCGCCGAGTTGAAGCGCGACCTGGGCGACGTCGAAGCCGGGTACGGCGCGTAACCCCACCTCAATACGACCATCCTCGGCCTCGACGAAGACAGCAGCGACGTCCGCGTCGTCCGCGCTGATGAGAAAGCTAGCCAAGCCGGCATCACCGTTGCCCGCATAGCCTACCGCGCGACGCATCGCCAGCGGTATACTGGCCCAGATCACGCGATCCTCGATCTGTAACGACGCCAATGCCGCTCGCCACAGGAGAATCACAGCGGTGGGGCGGCGGTCAAGACCGTTGTGTGTGATATACGGAAGCGAAGCCCCGGCCTTCATCAACCGCAGTGCTGCTTCCATCACCTGGATGGTGACGTTACTGGTGCGGAAACCGCGTGTATCGGTGACGATGCCGGTCAGCAAACAGGTAGCTACGTCGGCATCAATCGGCAGGCCCATATACTCCAGCAACCGCAGCACGACTTCAGCAGCGGACGAAGCGTGGTGATCCACCAGGTTGACCGTGCCAAAATTCAGGTTCGTCAGGTGATGGTCAATATTGAGCAGCGGCGCTCTGCCAAAAGCTGGCATCTGCGGAAAGCGGCCAAGGCGCCGTGGATCGGAGGAGTCGAGCGAGACGATGAGATCAAAGGGATCGTTGACCTCTTGCACGACAGACTCGACGGCAGGGACGTAATGGAAGCGATGGGGAATGGGATCCGAGCAGGCCAAGATCGGCTGCAGGCCCATCTGCCGCAAGGCCAATCCCAGGCCTGTCAGGCAACCGACGGCATCCCCATCCGGGCTGATGTGACATATAAGCAAGGGACGCTGGGAGGCCTGGATGAGTTGACTAGCCTGTTTCAGGTTCGCTTTCTTCTCCACCGAGTCTCAATTCATCGAGGATACTGGCGATGTGCTCACCACGCTCCAATGAGGGGTCATAATGAAAGACCAACTCCGGAGTATTCCGCAGCCGCAGCCGACGGCCCAGCTCGCGCCGCAGCCAGCCAGCCGCGCTATCCAGGCCCGCTTGTGCCTCTGCCTGCACATCCTCCCCGCCCAGCACACTGAAGTGCACATCGGCGCGGATGGCGTCAGGCGTGACCGCCACATCGGTGATGGTGACCATCCGCAGACGCGGATCGTTGACTTTCCGCTCCAACAGCTCCATCAGGTGACCGTGGATCAATTCAGAGACTCGACGTTGATACTTCTTACTCATTTGATTCTACTCAGGTTCTTGTCGCTCTTTCACGTAGAACTCAATCATATCGCCGATCTCAAAATCATCAAAGTCCTCGAGGCCGACGCCACACTCGAAGCCAGATCGTACCTCACGCACGTCTTTTTCAAAACGCTTGAGAGACGCGACGCGCCCGTCGTGTACTTCTTCACCGCCTCGCAGGACCCGTGCGTAGGCATTGCGCCGTGCCTCGCCGTGCCGGACATAGCATCCGGCCACGACACCCACTTTGGAAACTCTGAAGGTCGCACGTACCTCAGCATCACCGACCGCTACATCCGCGTACGTTGGCTCCAGCAGTCCCTTGAGGGCCTTATCCACTTCATCTATGAGCTTATAAATGATATCGTACGTCCGGATGTCCACGCCTTCACTCTCTGCCAGACGACGGGCGGCCGAATCCGGGTACACACGGAAGCCAATGACAATTGCCTGGGTTGCAATCGCCAGGTTGATGTCTGACTCGCCGATACTGCCCGCAGCAGCGTGTATGACGTTGACCTTCAGGTCCTCCTGCCCGAGCTTCTCCAGCGAACTGACGATGGGCTCGATGGTACCCTGGACGTCGGTCTTGATGATCAGGTTGAGCTCCTTCACCTGCCCGGCCTGGATGCGGCTGGAGAAGTCATCAAGCGTGAAGGCTCGCACCGGAGCAACCGCCTTCGCGGCCAGCTCTTCCTCGCGGTCAGCGACGATGGCCCGTGCCGTTTGATCATCCGACACGACCTTGAACACCTCGCCGGCCTCAGGGACACCGGAGAGACCCAGGATCAAGACAGGGGTGGAGGGCAACGCTTGTCCGACAGGCTGTCCGCCCTCGTCGAACATCTGGCGCACGTGACCACAGGCCAACCCAGCCACGACGGTGTCGCCCACACGCAGTGTGCCATTCTGGACCAACACGGTGGCGGTCGCGCCACGGGTGCGCTCCAGTCGTCCCTCCAACACCGTGCCAACCGCAGGCCGGTCCGGGTTCGCCTTGATTTCACTAGAATCCGCCACAAGCAGGATGGCCTCCAGCAGATCGTCCAGACCGGTCATTTCTTTGGCCGAGACAGGGACGGAGAGTGTGGAGCCGCCCCAGTCATCGGGAACAAGGCCCATGTCGGCCAACTGTTGTTTTACCCTCTGCGGCTGAGCAGTGCGCAGGTCGATCTTGTTAATGGCAATGACGATGGGGACACGGGCCGCTGATACGTGATTGACCGCTTCAACGGTCTGGGGCATCACGCCATCGTCAGCCGCCACGACCAGCACAGCGATGTCGGTCGTATGCGCCCCGCGGGCACGCATAGCAGTAAACGCCTCGTGCCCCGGGGTGTCGATAAAAGTGATCTTGCGCCCGTTGTGTTCGATCTGGTAGGCTCCGATGTGCTGCGTGATCCCGCCCGACTCACCGGCCACCACATCGGTGTGACGGATGGCATCCAACAGCGAAGTCTTCCCATGATCTACGTGCCCCAGGACAGTGACGACCGGGGGACGGGGCTGCAACTTTGCTGGATCTTCGTCGGCGTACAGGCGCTCCCACAGCAGCGTTGGCCCGACCTCAGCGCCCTCCTCCGAGATGGCCGGTGTCTCTTGCTTGGGCTCAAATCCCATCTCCTGAGCCACGATGGCGGCCGTCTCATAATCAATCTGCTGATTGATGTTCGCCATAATGCCGGCGTTCATCAATTCCTTGATCATCACGATGGGACTGACGTCCAGCAACGTGGCCAATTGACGGACTGTCACAAAATCTGGGATCTCAACTACGCGCCCTTCCTGTACCTGCTCGCTCATATAACTTCGCTCCCTTCGCTGTCTACCCCGTTATTTACGCGCTCTCATCGGATTTCGCTGCCAGAAATTGGGGCAATCTGGACGCGTACTCCCATAGATCGGCCTTGATCTCAGCCGATAACGTCATCTTAAGCGCCCGACTCAACTGCCGTTGTGACAGTGCTTTTTCCCAACAGTCACGCTGACGGCAGAGGTAGGCTCCACGCCCGCTGCGTTTGGACGTCTCGTCCACCATCACCGCGCCCTCAGGCGTTCGTACGATGCGCACCAACTCCCGCTTGGGCCGCACTGTGCGACAAGCGACACACGTGCGCTGCGGGACGTGTTTCCGTCGCCGAGGTCGTTTACCCATGCAGGCACTACCTCAAGAACTTGTCCCACTCGTCGACGTTTTCTTCCCGCTTGTGGCGGCGGCGAGCAATAACCGTGCCCAGTTCCTCATCGTAGACCAGTCGCCGACGGAGTTGGCGCTCGCGCCGGCGCTCCTCCTCGAGCTTCTCTAATTCTTCATCCTCTTCCCAGTGTTCCTCTTCCTCGCGGGACGCCTCCGGACGCTCCGCCGCATCCGTGGACTCCTCGGCCGCGGCCTCCTCAACCGGTGCCTCGTCCACCTCTCCCTCGAGGGGTTCCGGGGCAACCTCCGCTGCAGCTACTTCTTCCTCTGCGAGCGTGGCGTCCTTGGCCGCTGCCTGTTCTACGGCCACGCTTTCTTCCGCTGGAGCTTCCTCCACGGCTGCGGCCTCCTCAACCGGCACCTCGTCTTCCTCACCCTCAAGGGATTCCGGGGCAAGCTCTGCTGTAGCTGCTTCTTGCTCCGCGGGCGTGACCTCCTCGGCCGCTGCCTGTTCTGCGGCCGCGATTTCTTCCGCCGGAGCTTCCTCCACGGCTGCGGCCTCTTCAACCACCGGTTCCTCAACGGCCTCCGGCGCTTCAGCCTCGACGGCAACCTCCGGCGCCAGATCTTCTTCCTCTGGCTGTTCTGGCTCTTCCGCCCCTTCTTCTATCGCTCTCGCCTTCAGGGCTTCTTCCTCGCCCGCTCCGGGCGCGCCCGCTTCGGGCGCGCCTGCTTCGGGTAGTTCAGCGAGCGGTTCAGCAGACGGCTCAGCCTCCACCTCCGCATCTGCCTCCGCGACGGCTTCCTCCTCAGCCAGGACGGCCTCCTCGACCTCCTCCAAGCCCAACGCCTCGATACAGCTTTTGACCTCGGCCAGACTCTTGGGGCCAATGCCGTCGAGCTTGAGCAGCCCCTCATCACCCTCAGCAAACCGCTCCATCACGTCTCCGGCGTTCGCCAGGCCGGAGCGCTCCAAGTGACCGAACACTCGTGTGCTGAGCCCCATATCGGCCAGGGGGACGTCGTAGGCGCGATCAGGAATACGGGCACGCGCAGCCTCAATGACTGCCCGGCGCTCAGTCTCCGCAGCTTGAATGACTGCACGACGAGCCGCCTCCTCCGCGATAAGACGCGAGCGTTCAGCGTTGCGGACTGAAGCGTAGTATGCGCTAACACCTTCGAGCACCCGGCGCGTCGCAAGCAGTTCCTCACTCGCGTACGGCAATTTCTCCTGCTCGTGACGCCGTAAGGCGGTGGCGATGGTCGGGAGCAACTCGGCCACCGGTCCCAGTGCAGGCAGAACATTGGGATCCTCGTTGACTCGCTGGAGAGCCCACGTAGCTGCCTCAGTGACTCCCTGAATATCAATACGCCAACTGGTCAGTTTGGCCGCCAGCCGGGCATTCTGTCCAGCTCGCCCGATAGCCAATGAGAGCTGATCGTCGGGCACGACCACCTTCGCGGTCTTTCCCCCACCCGTATCCTCCTCCAGGTGCACGCTCAGCACTTTGGCCGGGCTGAGTGCCTTGGCGACAAAAGTGGCTATATCAGGGCTCCACTCGATGACGTCGATTTTCTCCCCACCCAATTCATTGACAATAGACTGGATGCGGACGCCGCGCATTCCGACGCAGGCCCCTACGGGGTCTACGCCGGGCTGACGAGCAGCTACAGCGACCTTAGAACGAGAACCTGCCTCACGGGCGATGGCTTTAATCTCGACCGCGCCGTTGAAGATCTCCGGCACTTCCAATTCCAGCAGGCGGCGCAGCATATCCTTGTGACTGCGGGATACGACAATCTGAGGCCCACGCCCGGTCTTGCGGACCTCCAGCACATAGGCTCGCAGGCGTTGATGAAGGCTGTAACGCTCGCCAGGTACCTGGTGGCGGCGGGGTAAAATTGCCTCTGTTCCTTCAATGTGCAATATCACAGCCCTTGGCTTTATACTTTGTACTGTGCCGTGGATGATTTCTCCTTCCTGCTGCACGTAGTGGGTATATCGTGCCTCTCGTTCAGCTTCGCGGATTCGCTGCAGGATGATCTGCTTGGCATTCTGCGCCGCAATGCGACCGAAATCTCTAGGGGTATTCTCAAGCAACAACGCGTCGCCCACTTCAACGTCGGGTTGAATAGCAAGGGCTTCGTCCAGTGGAATCTCCAGTTCGGGATCCGTAACTTCCTCGACGACCTGCTTCTCGACGAAAATACGAGCCTTCCCGGTATCCGGGTCAACCTTGGCAGTGACGTTTTGGTTTATACTACTACCAACGTTACGTCGATAGGCGGACACCAACGCTACCTTCAGGGCGTCAAGCACAACTTCACTGGGTAGACCACGATCGCTACAGATTTGGTTAAACGCCAGTAAGAACTCCGACTTCATCGTCTCTCTCCTGCTGACAGAGGGCCATAGTAGTCCCTATTCTGGCCACGGGCCAGATCGAATCAGCTGCACAACGAGTTATTATCTACTATTCAGTTGAAATCGCCGGGTTAGCCATTCGTGTGAGCAGTCGAGCCGAGGCTTTAATTCTCAAAGCCCTTAGACCGAAAGCTCATCAACAGCCCGGCGAGCAACCAGGACAGCGTACGTCATGGGCCTTATACGAAGAAAAGTGGGGCTGGCCCACTTCTCCAATGACACCCATATACTGGCTAGATTATAACATGGACACGGTGAAGATGCAAGTAATCGCACCTTCGGCACCCGCATTTCGGCCGAGGGCGGGTAAGAAACCTGCCTTACAATCGACCCCGGTCAGGCAGCCAGGCCTGCATAGTGCAATCGTCACTCTCCTTGCCCCAGGTCAGGCTGCCCCTCATCGCGCTGGTTCCTCGATTCGGGGCGCAGATGGCTGGGCAGGTCGTTCAGCGCCTGGGTGATGCGCTCGCGCAGCGTGCCGCGGTCCGGTTTCTTCTGGCCGAGGGCCATCAGTTGGTCCTTGAGGTAGTCGGTCACCTCGGCCACGGTGTTCTGCAGGCTCTCCTGGGTGGGCCGCTCGCCACGGCCAAACCAAAGCATGGCCGCGTAGCCGATGGCCACAGTGGTCGACGCAGCGATGGCGGCGCTCAGGATCCAGCCCGGCACCCCGCCCAACTTGGACAGTTGCTGGAAGATTGTGCGGGCGATCATGCCGATGCCGAAGGTGGCAATCAGCTCTTTGGCTCGGGCCAGCGTGATCTTGAACCCATAGATGCGGGCGATGCTCAGCACCAGCCCCGTTTGGATGCCCAGCAACGGGATCAAGTCGAAGAAGGGCAACGGGACCAGACCGACGACGCCCGCCCCGCTGGCCGCCGGCACGATGCGCTGCCATGCCAACCGGGCGCGGTACTCGGGCAGGCCGGCGCCGATGGCGGCCAGCAGTTCCGGCTCGGACTTGGCGATCGCCAGGATCACGCGCCCCACGTTGGTGCCCCTGGTGGCCACGGTCTCGATGATCTGGGGCGGCTCTAACCCCAGGTTGCGGGCAGCGGCGGCGTGCACCCTTTCCCGGTCTCGCCGGGGAATCAGGTCCATCTTGTTGAGCACCACGACGAACGGCTTGCCCAACGCCATCATGTCGTCGAACAGGTCCCTCTGGTAGCGCTTGATGCCCTGGGTGGCCTCGAAGACGATCACCAGGAAATCGGCTCGGTCGGCGGCATCGAAGGCAATCTCTCGCTCCCTTTCTCCCACCTGGCCCACGGCGTCGGCACCGGGCGTATCCACCAGGGTGAACAGGCCCGCGTCGCCCTGCTGGTTCTGACGGGTCGTGCCAGGCACCGGGCCGACCTTGGCCTTATCCTCTTCTTGAGAGATGAGCTGGTTGTACAGCGTGGATTTGCCGACGTTGGCCGGTCCGACGACGGCGATGCTGCGCTTGGTGCCGAAGACGGGCTTGTATTGGTCCAGGACGAGGGAGAGAATTTCTTTGAGCGGCTTGAGGGAAGCGGGGACCTCGCCGATCAGATCCTTCAGTTCCTCCCGCTGCTCCCGGGACAATTGCTCCCAGGCCTGTCCGATCGTCTCCCGTGCGGGATCGGGAAACTCCTTCAGAATTCCATCATTCGTTGGCATTGAGGTTCTCCTCGGCTTTCTGCAAGCTCCTATACGTCTTGGGGCGAAAGCTCTCCCCAAAGAACGCCCTGCCGTGAACGTACACAACGTTTGCTCGTCTGGAAACTGCCTATACCTCCGAAGCCCCCCGAGGTTTGCGCCCAAACAGAGGCGAGAGGTCCCGTTCTGCCCATAGCTACTGGATTTCTGACGCTTCGACTGTCGAAAACCTCGGACATCTAATAGCGGCAATGCGTTACGGATGATCTCCAGTTGCTCGTGAATTGCTATTCGGTCTGGTATGTGGTATCATAATTGATGGAGGGAATACTCATGCGCATTGTCACGCTTACAACCAAGGTCACGCCTGAACGCACCCTGACCATCCGCGTGCCGCAGGACATTCCTATGGGCACAGCGCAGGTTGTTGTGGTGTTTGTCGCCGAACCCAAGTCCCAGCACACGCTAGGTGATCTACGAACATCCGAATTCTTCGGCATGTGGCGCGACAGGACGGATCTGGCCGACAGTCCCGCCCTGGCCCGTACACTGCGTGAGCAGGCCTGGGAGCGTTCCTCGCAATCTTAATCCTTACTCCTCTCCAAACACTACCGCTGTGAAGGCATATAATAGGCTGGCTCCCTCCTCCCAACAGCCCTCCGGCAGCCCAGCCTTCTGGCACAGTTGCTCCAGAAACTCCTCCCGATCCCAGCCCTGCTCGACCGGCACCTGCGG
>Ga0180433_10004207_pt1 | contig 20404 bp, 17 predicted proteins | sample SS_ome_8_FD_132980 | JGI IMG/M metagenome (GOLD analysis project Ga0180433, IMG submission 132980) | Hypersaline lake sediment archaeal communities from the Salton Sea, California, USA - SS_1_D_1 metaG | ecosystem: Environmental > Aquatic > Non-marine Saline and Alkaline > Hypersaline >... | reverse complement strand
GGCTGAGGGCAGCGACGCCTTCTTCGATCTGGTCAACAGCTACAACATACCGCTCATAAACGTCTCTTCCCGCAAGTACAGGGACCGCTTCGGAGAGCAATGGCGACCGAAGTTCGAAGACGAGGCGATGGCGAAGCTGAAGCCCTTCCAGCCCGATCTCTGTGTCCTCGCGGGATACATGCTCATAGCCGGCGCCGAGATGTCCCAGCGCTACCCCATGCTCAACCTTCATCCCGCCGCCCCCGGCGGCCCCAAGGGGACATGGCCGGAGGTCATCTGGCAGCTCATCGCCGAGGACGCCGCCGAGACCGGCGTCATGATGCACCGCGCCACCCCCGTGCTCGACGAAGGGCCGCCGGTCACCTACTGCACCTACTCCATCCGCGGCGCACCCTTCGACCGGCACTGGGAGGCGCTCAAGGGACGTTCGGTTGACCAGGTCAGGGCCGAGGAAGGCGAGGACAATCCCCTATTCAAGCAAATCAGAAGGCACGGCCTGACACGCGAGTTCCCCCTCATCATCACTACCATCAAGGCCTTCAGCGAAGGGCGGGTCAGAATCGAGGGGCAGGGGGTGGTCGACCGGGACGGCAACCCCATCGAGGCCTACGACCTGACCGAGGAGATCGACGAGAAGGTGAAAGGGGTGCTCGCTGAATAGCCTCATCTTCTTCGACATGGAAGGCCCCCTGTCGATCCACGGCAACGCCTACGAGCTGATGAAGCTCCTTCCCAACGGTGAGCAGGTATTCGACGTCATCAGACGCTACGAACGCCTCCTCGCCCGGGAGCGCCGCGAGGGCCACGAGCCGGGAGATGCACTGGCCTTCATCGCACCCTTCCTCATTCACCACGCACTCTCGTCTGACGATATCGGCGACCAGGCGAAGAACGCTGTTATCGTTCCCGGCGCCCAGGAGCTTATCGCCAGCCTGAGCGGCTGGCAGGTCTTCTGTATCACCACCAGCTACGAGCAGTATGCCCGCCGCATCATGGACCGTGTCGGCATCGCCCCGGAGAATCTCGCCTGCACGGTGTTCCCCATCGAACGATACGGCCGCTCGCTCCAGGAGGAAGACCACCAGATAGTCGCCGACGCTGAGCGGGACATACTGGCGATTCAGGACGGTGATGACGGGACGATAGCGAGCCGCCTCGACCGCTTCTACGGGCGAGAGCTGCCCCCGACAAGCCTGGGACCGGCGCTGCGCGAGGTGAAGCCCATGGGCGGCACGAGGAAGCTGGCCGCCCTTCAGAGGTTTGCCGCAGCCCAAGGCCAATCCGTGGACAGGGCTGTTGTTGTCGGCGACAGTGTTACCGATGCAGTGATGCTCCATGCGGTGAACACGGCCGGAGGTCTTGCCGTTGCCTACAACGCCGACGAACGGTCGCTGCCCAGCGCCACCGTCGGCCTGGCCTCCGCGCACCTCAGCGACCTCAAAGCCGTACTCGACGCGTGGCGGGAGGGCGGCAGAGAAAGGGTTGAGAAGCTGGTCAGGGAGAAGGAGAAGCTCGGCGGCGCGGGAGACAGGGAGAACCTCCACTGGCTCCCCGGCCGAAGCGACGTCCAGGCTGTGCTGCAGACCCATCAGCGCGTACGTCGCACCGTCCTGCAGCAGGCTGGTAAAGCGCACTGGAGCGGACGCGGCTGCCCCCACATCTCTCCTGGATCCCCGCCGAAAAGGTCAGCTACCCGCGTCCAGCCTCCATACACCGCCGGTAACGCACCGTCACGACGCCCTGGCTGACAGCACCCGGCGGCGCCAGCGCGAGAGCCCCAGGGAAGCCAGGAACGCAACGCCGCTGAAGAGGATGATGCTCGCCCCGGACGCCAGGTCGAGAACGTAGGAGAGCAGCAGCCCGCAGACGACGAAGACGATGCTGAGGACCGTGGACAGGAGCATCATCTTCCACAGGCTGCTGACGAACTGCCGGCTGATCGCGGCGGGAATGGTGAGCAAGGCGATGAGCAGCACTATGCCCACAGCCCGTATCAACACCACCACCGACAGCGCGATGAGTATGACGAGGGTGAAGTACAGCCACCCCGTGTGCACACCCGAAACCCTGGCGAATTCCTCATCGAAGGAAAGGCTGAGGAACTCCTTGTACAGCACAGCGACGACCACAAGCATGACCACAGTCACGCCCAGCATGAGAGCCAGGTCGGAGAAGGACACGGCGAGGATGTTGCCGAAGAGGTACCCGAAGAGGTCTGGGGCGAAGCCGGGACTCAGACCGATGAAGATGACTCCCAGCGCCATACCGACCGCCCACAGTATGCCGATCGCCGTGTCTTCGGGCAGCCGTGTGCGGCGGCTAATGGCCCCGATACCCAGGGCGGAGATAATGGCGAAGACCATGGCTCCTATCACCGGGTCGATACCCACCAGGTAGCCCAGGCCGATGCCGCCAAAGGCGGAGTGGGAGATGCCGCCGCTGATGAACACCATGCGCCGTACCACCACGTACGTGCCGATGACGCCGCAGGTGATGCTCACCAGCACTCCCGCCAGCAAGGCGCGCTGCATGAAACCGTACTGCAGTATCTCCATTGCCGACCTACTTGTGGTCGCCGAAGACCCGATGCGGCACCCCATGAGCTATCAACTCCACGGGGCACTGGTAAGCCGCCTCAAGGTCCTCACGCGATATCTCCTTTGAGTGGTGATAGAAGAGCTTGCGATTGAGGCAACCCACCGTATCCACGTAGACCGAAATGGCGCTCAGGTCGTGCGTCACCAGGACTATGGCCATCCTGTCTCTGAGCCTGTTCAGCATCTCGTAGAACTCTTCCATCATCGGCGCATCGACGCTCGCCGTCGGTTCATCGAGGAGCAAGAGCCTTGGCTCACCCACCAGCGCCCTAGCGATGAAGACCCTCTGCTGTTGGCCCCCGGAGAGCCTCCCTATCTGCCGTTCCCTGCAGTCAGCCATCTCCACCGTCTCCAGAGCCTCGAGGGCCGCCCGTTTGTCCTCGGCGCTGTAGCGCCTGAGGTATCCCGCCCGCCCGACACGCCCCATGAGCACCACATCCCACACGCTCGCCGGGAACTCCCGGTCAAAAAGGCTGTATTGCGGAACGTAGCCCACGAACCTGCGGCCCCTCTCCGGGCTTGTGCCCAGGACGGCGACCTTGCCGCGGTCCGGCTTCACCAGTCCGAGGACGACCTTGAGCAGCGTGGTCTTGCCACCACCATTGGGGCCGATTAGCCCGAGGAAATCATTCTGGTACACCGTGAGGTTGACCCCTTCCAGAATGACCGTGCCATCGAGGTGTACCCACACATCCTCAAGCTTCACCACTTCGTCGCCAGCCACCTCATCTCCGTGACCAGACATAGCCATTACTCCTCGGTCTCAGTCTGCGAACTCCAGGGCAAGCGCATCGGCTATCCGTCCCATATTGGCGATGTAGTTCTCCGGCAGCGGGTCCATGGCAGCCGTCTGCCCGCCTATCTCGGCGGCAATGGTCTCGCAGTCGTCGGTAGCGAACTGCGGCGCCACGAATACGTAGTCCAGGTCGTGCTGGATGGCGCTGTCAACACACTCCTGTATCGCCTGAGGGGTCGGTTCCTTGCCGCCGTGCTCCACCACAAGCTGCGTCAGGCCGTACTCGTTGGCAAAGTATGCAAAAGCGGGATGGTATGTAATGAAATACCGGTTGGTGAAGTCGTCGAGCGTGCAGCGGATATAGCCGTCCAGCACGTCCAACTCCTTCACATAGTCGTCCCTGTTCCTTGTGTAGAAGGCGCCGTTGCCCGGGTCGGCCTGCACCAGTCCGTCGCAGATGTTCTCCACCATGGTTCTGGCGTTCACCGGAGAGTTCCAGATGTGAGGGTCGCTCCCCATCAACTCAACGCCCTCCGAGCAGTCGACAATCAGCATGTCGGGATTGACCTCAACGATCTCGCCCATCCATATCGACTCGAACTCCACTCCGGAGCCAACCATGACGTATACCTCGGCCTCACTGACCGCCGTCATCTGACTTGGCGTGAGCTCATAGCTATGAGGGCTCGATCCCGAAGGCACCAGCACCGCCACCTCCACGCTGTCCCCCGCCACGTTTCCAACAAAATCAGCCAACGGGGCCACCGACACCACCACCCCCATCCTCCCTTCGCCACCCCCTGCCGACCCGCACGAGACAACGGTCGCCGTGAGCACAAGGCTCAGCGCCACAACACAGAGCAGCAGCCTGTGCCGGGCAAAGCCACGTCTACGCACCACCCTTTTCCCCCGAAAGCCCGGCATCGCCGCCATTGTCACGACCCGCCGCGGCAGTCGAGCCAATCGACATAGTGACCTCTCCTGAGACGTCTCCACTCGCATCATCCGGGCCCTCCCCTGCGCCGGCGGCCTCCCCACCTCCCCTCACCCAACGAGTCTTCCACACAAGAAGCGCCACACTGATTATCAGCAGGCTGAGGGCAATAATCTGACCTTCATGGAACGGCCCAATGATGGCGTGCGTGTCCCCGCGCAGGAACCTTATTCCCAATACGCCCAGCGAATACAGTGCCACATACACGCCGAAAAGCGAGCCCGGCGGCCTCAACCGACCCCGGAATACCCAGAAGAGCAGGGCGAACACCACCACGTCCCACACCAGCTCATACAACTGGGTGGGGTGGACCGCTACCCCAACGGGAGCCATCGAATCGGGGTGAGTGTAGACAAAGGCCCACGGCAATGAGGTGGTCTGCCCGTGGCAGCAGCCGTTTATGGTGCAGCCGGCTCTCCCTATCGCCTGCGCCAGGATGACCCCCGGGGCAGCCACGTCGCCAAGCGGACCGAAGGGGATGCGCCGCACCCGGCAGTACACCCACACCCCCGCCACCGCCCCCAGTATCGCACCAAAAATCGTCATTCCCTCGAATCCCAGGATTGCCTGCGGATTGGACGCATAGATGTCGAGCCTGTCGACAACATGGATCAGCCGTGAGACGATTATCGCGGAAACGATGGCCCACGGGGCGGCGCTCAGGATGAAACCCCCGGTGATCCCGACTCGCCGGCCCATTCGCCAGACCCACAGGCAGATGAACAGGACGGCCACCACCACCAGGACTCCATACCATCTTATGGACACCGGGCCGATGGTGAAGGCAACGGGGTCAATTCCCACGACTATGGACAGTAGTGCCATTCTCAACCTCTACCTGAGCATTCTTCTCCACCGATAGGGCCGAAATGCAGCGCCGCTCAGCGAGCAGCGCCGGACCGACCTGCTACGAGAGTGCTTGCTGGCAGCCCGGGCAGCAACCGGTGAACTCGAGCAGGTGACCGTCGATCTGGAAGCCGGTCTCCCGTGATAGTCTTCTCTCAAGCTCACCCAGTCGGCACCCGGTGAAGTTCACCACCTTGCCGCAGTTGGAGCAAATCAGATGATGGTGATGCTCCGAAGGCCTGGTGAGCAGGTAGCTGCGGCCGCCGTCCTCGGTGCGCAACTCACAGATGAGTCCAAGCTCGGAAAAGACACCGAGCGTGCGGTACACGGTCACCAGTCCAATGCCGGGATGCCCGCCACGCACCCTGTGGTATATGTCCGCCGGGGTCAGGTGTTCATCGGTGCCAGCTATGACCTCCAGGACCGCCCGCCGCTGAGGTGTAAGACGGTAGCCTCGATGTCGCAGGGCAGCTATAGCTCTCTTCAATCGATCCCACTCCGTGCCCTAGATGAAAACCATTTTCATTTGCAATGCTAACAACAACAGCGGTCGTTGTCAATACCTGGGGAATCGCTTGGAAAGCAGGCCACGCAGCCGGCGGAGCCGGATGGGAGGCGGCGGCACACACCCCCCTGTCCCTCACCTTCACGCTCTCCCTGGCCGCCGCTCGTTCGCGCTCTAAGACTCGGTCTTGACCAGCACCTCGTCTATCAAGCCGTACTCTACCGCCTGCTCCGCACTCAGATAGAAGTCGCGGTCGGTATCCCTGGCGACCTTGTCATACTCCTGGCCGGTGTGGTCGACGATGATGTTGCGCAGCATCTCCTGCATCCGGATGATCTCCTTGGCGGCGATGGCTATATCGGCCGCCTGCCCCTGGGCGCCACCCATGGGCTGGTGCAGGTGGATGGTTGAATGAGGCAAAGCGTAGCGCTTGCCCTTGGCACCGGCGCACAGAAGAACCGTTCCCATGCTGGCCGCCAGCCCAACGCAAATAGTCGACACGTCGCACTTGACCAGTTGCATAGTGTCGTAGATTGCCAGCCCGGCGCTGATAATACCACCGGGGGAGTGAATATACATGATGATATCTTTGTCCGGGTCCTCCCGGTCCAGATACAGTAGCTCAGCGATAATGAGATTGGCTATCTGGTCGTTTATCGGGTTGCCCAGAAAGACTATCCGCTCCCTGACCAGCAAAGAGAATATGTCGAGAGTTCTTTCCCCTCGCGTGCTTGTCTCGGTTACAAAAGGTATTACGTCCTTTGGCAGACTATGCATCTTCCTCTCCCCCTTTCTCTGAGCCTTCTGTCGATTCAGCCTCACCTGCATCCTGCGTCGATTCGGTGGCGGCGGCTTCACTCGCCTGTGGCGGCTCCACGGAGCCGGCCTCTTCGCCGGCCATCTCCACCAACCGCCTGACCGTATTCCTCGTCAGCAATGTACGCTCCAGCGACTGCCGGCCCACGGGTGACTTGAAGAACTGCCGCAACTCATCTGCCTTGTCGCCAGCGGCCTGCGCCATCGTCTCGACCTCCCCATCCAGCTCCTGGTCAGCCACCTCGATCGCCTCATCCTCCATCACCTTGCTCAGGACCAGAGACCGGGTGACCCGCTTCGTAGCCAGGGGCCGCAGCTCCTCTCTCAGTTGCTCGGGGCTCATCTGCGTCCGCGCCAGGTAGTCCTCCAGGCTCATTCTGTTCGCCCTCAACTCGCGTTCCTGTTCGCCGATCATGCCATCGATATCACGCTCAATCAGGACCGGAGGAAACTCCACGTTGGCCTGGTCAACCACCGCATCGATGACCTGCTCTTCGTAGCCTCTCGTCGCCTGCTCCTCAGCCATGCCCCGCAGGTTGGCGGCTATCCGTTCGCGAAGCGCATCCAGGCTATCGAACTCCTCGCCGACGCTCTTGGCGAATTCATCGTCAAGCTCAGGCAGCTTCTTCTCCTTGATCTCACCGATCAGCACCTTGAACCAGCACTCATTTCCGGCGAGCTCGTCCCTCTCGTGGTCGGCGGGGAACGATATGGTGAACTCCGCCTCCTTCCCCTTCTCCACGCCCACCAGTTTCTCCGAGAAACCGGGAACGGGAAAGGCGAAATCGGCAAAGACCTGATACTGAATGCCCTCCCGTTTGTCCAGCGTCTCCTCGCCGATCTTCCCTTCCACATCCATTACCACCAGGTCACCGAGCTGGACCGGGCGCTCCACCGGCGCCCACGGCGCCTGCTCCTCACGTAGACGTTCGATGACCCGGTCAACGTCCTCGTCAGCGACCTCCACCGGCTCCCGGGGTATCCTGATTTCCTTGTACTCCCCCAGCTCCACCGTGGGGCTGAGCGGCACGGTGGCCTTGAACACCACCGGGTCGGTCTGTATGATCTCAACCTCCGGCTGGTCAATGGGTTCGAGCTCCTGCTCCTCGATGGCCCGAGCCAGAAGCTGGGGCACAAGACGCTCCATAGCCTCCTGCAGAAGGACATCTCTCCCGATGAAGCGCTCGAACATGGCCCGGGGTGCCTTGCCCTTGCGAAAGCCGGGGATCTCCGCTTTCTTCACCAAGCGACGGTAGGCCTCTTCGAGGGAGTTCTCTTCCTCCTCGGGGTCGACCTCGACCTCGAGTACTACCTGGCTGTTCTCAATCTTCTCTGCTTTTGCTTTCACTTCGTCTGATACAGATTATAGCATGGGAGTAGGCCGTTTCCAAGCAGGCCTACCTATCCACCCACACATCCTTGAGAATCGGGATGCCCATGGGGGCGGGAGAGTAGCCCCTGACGTAGGGCTTGACCAGGTAGTGGCTTGTCTGAAACCACAGCGGGAGCACAGCGGCGTCATCCACAATGGCCTGCTCCGCCTCGTGGTACAACGCCAGCCTCTGGTCAACGTCTGTCTCCACCCGCGCCTCTTCGAGCAACTGGTCCACCAACGGATTGCTGTAGCCACAATGGTTCTCCACGCTGTCACTGTGGAACAGAAGGTCGAGGAAGTTCTCCGGGTCGGGGTAGTCGGCCACCCAGCCGATCTCAAAGGCCTGGTACGCCCCGCCACGCAGCTCACCCAGGAAGGTGTCAAAATCCACCACCTCGATCTCCACCTCGATACCCAGGTTCTCCTGCCACATCCACGCTATCGCCTCAGTGTGCCCACCCACCGCCGCACCGGTCCCCGACACCGAGAAGACGACCGGCGGCAGTCCGTCCTGGTACTCCGATTCGGCCAGGAGTTGCTGGGCCAAGGCCACGTCGTAGGCAAGCCCCTCCACTCCCCCACTGTAACCCGGTAAGCCGGGAGGGAGGATTCCCGACGCCGGCGAAACGAGTCCTTTGAGCAGCACATCGATGAGCTTCTCCCTGTCCACCGCGTGACACAAGGCCTGCCTCACTTTCTCGTCGTCAAACGGAGGCGTGGTCGTGTCGAAGCCAACATAGCCCAGCGAAAGCTCGGGAACAATGACCAGTTCTTCGTTGAGCGGATTGCTGGGGTCAAGCACCCTTTCGATGTTCGTCGTCCCCACCTGGGCAATGTCAATCTGCCCCCTTTCGTACATCATCATCGAACTTCCGGTGAAGAGAAAGGTCACCGAGTCCAGCTTGGCAACGTCCCCATAGAAATCGGCGTTTCGCCCAAGGACAAGCCACTGCCCTTGCCCCCATTCCACAACCCTGAACGGGCCGGTGCCGACGGGAAGCCTCCACCAGTCCGCGGTGGACTCGACATAGTCCCTGTCCACAGCAAAGGCTGTGGGATGGGTCAGCTTGGCAAGGAAATAGGCTTTGGGGGCATCTATGGTGATTTCAAGCGTCCTGTCGTCGACCACCGTAACCCCACTGACCTCCTCCGCCTCCCCTCTCAGCTTCTCCTTGACACCAACGATATCGCCCAGATAGGCCTCGGCCACCGGGGAGCCGGTCGCCGGGTCGGCGGCCCGCTCGATGGAGTACTTGATGTCGCCCGCCACCAGTTCCTTCCCGTGGTGAAACCGCACCCCGTCGCGGAGATGAAAGGTGTACACCGTGCCCTCGTCGTTCAGGTCCCAGCTCTGCGCGATGTCGGGAACGACTTCAAGGTCGCTATTCAAGCTTACCAGGCCACTGAATATCTCCACGATGTAACTCGCCGATGCAGCGTCGGCACAAACGGCCGGGTCCAAGGTCGACGGTTCCGACCCATAGAGGGCCAGCACCCCAGTCGCAGTCCCGCCACAACAACTGAGGCCGGATAGCGACACAACAAACACCATTGCCACAAGGGCAATGGCAATAGCCCTACCACTTCTCATCATTTCACTCGTGCCGGCTCACCTCGGGCCAGGAGCCCCCTGTCGTTCCTGTTCCCACGTCTATCGATGCCTTCTTGCGCCATACCACCTCCGATGGCAGACAGTCCTCAAAGTATCTCGTGGCGATGATACAGCTATCATGCTGGCGTCCACCCCGCCTAAGAGCAAGACGCCGTCGGCCTTCATGTTTGCCACGGGTTCATCCAGCGGAGCCCTCAGGGGAGAAGCAGCTTCCTCAAGCTCCATAGCCCATGCCCTCAATCGAGCTGCAACCTGAGGTGAAGCTCCTCGAGTTGTTCGCCCGCCACCTCAGACGGAGCGTCGAACATCATGTCCACCGCGCTCTGGTTCTTGGGGAAGGGGATTACGTCCCGTATGGTCTCCTCCCGGGCAAGGAGCATCACAAAGCGGTCGATCCCCGGCGCAATGCCGCCATGAGGAGGCGCCCCGTACTCGAAGGCCTCCAGAAGCTGCCCGAACCTCGGTTCGATCTCCTCTTCCGGGTAGCCCAGCACCCGCAGCACTCTCTCCTGCAGTTCCCTGGTATGTATCCTGATGCTCCCGCTGCCCAGCTCGCAACCATTGCACACGATATCGTAGTGTTTGGCCCGCACCTTCTCCGGCGCGCTTTCCAGCAGCGCCGCATCACCGTCCTTCGGCGCCGTGAATGGGTGATGCATCGACTCCCAGCCACCGTCCGCCCTTCGCTCCAGCAGCGGATAGTCCAGCACCCAGCAGAAGGCGAGCAGGCCGGGGTCGGCCAGATCAAGCCGCCGCGCTATCTCGTCGCGCAGTGCCCCCAGCGACTGAGCGACAACGTCCGGCTCTCCGGCGACGACCAGCAAGAGGTCGCCTTCCTTCGCCTGGAGGCGTTGCGCTATCTCGCCGGTCTGCTCCTCAGACAAGAACTTGGCCGCCACTGACTTGCTCTCTTCTCCACCCAGAGGCAAGCTCACCAGTCCCTTCGCGCCGCGGGCCTGGACGAACTCGGCCAGTTCGTTGATCTGCCGGCGCGAGTAGTCCCCACAGCCAGGGGCGCATATCCCCCTCGCTGTTCCTCCCGCTTCCACGGCGGAGCGAAGAACGGCGAAATCGCACCTGGCGGCGATGTCCGACAGGTCCTCTATCTCCAGGCCGTAGCGGAGGTCAGGCTTGTCCGAGCCGTATCGCTTCATGGCCTCGGCGAATGACAGGCGGGGGAAGGGCTTCGGCACCCGGAAGTCCGGCGTCACCGTCTCCACCAGCGAGGCAAACAGCTCCTCGGTAAGGCTTATCAGGTCCTCCTCATCGACGAAGCTCATCTCCAGGTCGAGCTGGGTGAACTCCGGCTGGCGGTCGGCGCGCTGGTCCTCGTCGCGGAAGCACCTGGCGATCTGGTAGTACTTGTCAAAGCCCGCCACCATCAGTATCTGCTTGAGCTGCTGTGGCGACTGGGGAAGTGCATAGAACTTCCCCGGGTGGACCCGGCTGGGCACCAGGTAGTCCCGCGCCCCTTCCGGTGTGCTCTTGATGAGTATCGGAGTCTCGATCTCGATGAAGCCCCTGGCATCCAGGAAATCACGTATGTACTTGATGACTCGATGGCGCAGCATGATGTTGTCCCGCATCCTCTCGCGCCTCAAGTCGAGATAACGATAGCGGAAGCGGACGGCTTCGTCCACCTCGACGTCCTCATTCACACTGAACGGCGGTGTCTTTGCCGCGTTGAGAAGCTCGACCTCCTGCGCAACCACCTCAACCTCCCCAGTGGGCAGTTTCCGATTCTCCGTCCCCGCCGGACGCCTCTGCACCTCACCGCACACCTTCACCACGTACTCGTTGCGCAGTCCCGTAGCCACCTCATGCGCCTGCGGCGATTGCTCGGGATTGAACACCACCTGCACCACGCCTTCCCGGTCGCGCAGGTCGATGAAAAAGAGCCCGCCGTGGTCCCGCCACCGATGTACCCAACCGGCAAGTGTCACCCGCTCACCTACGTTCTCGCCGGTCAACCGGCCGCAATAATGAGTCCGATACATGCGTACAAACCTCACTGGATTATAGTCCATAAGCAGGCTCGAACGCCAGTGGCCTCGCCGCCGCGGCCGGCTGCCAACTGGTCCATGGACCGCCCGAAGTTGGCTTGCCCCTCCCATTTTGATATACTACCATCGGCGCACGCCATTCGACGTGCGCCACCCACGCCAACCCCTGCAGCCAGACGACACTCCACAGAGTCAGCGGTACGCAGAAAGGGGTCCGTCGATGAAGACGAAAATGACCGAGCTGCTCGGAATAGAGCACCCCATTATGCTGGCGGGAATGGCTTACGTGGCCATCCCCAGGCTGGTAGCCGCCGTTTCCAATGCCGGTGGACTGGGGATGTTGAATCCCGTCATCTATACCCCTGAGGGCACCAGGGAGGCCATCAGAGAGGTCAGGTCGCTCACCGACAAGCCCTTCGCGGTGAACATCACGCTCATCTTCCCCGGAGCCAGAGAGAATGCGATGGTAGCCCTGGAGGAGAAGGTCCCGGTGATAAACACCTCGCTGGGCAGAGCCGACTGGATTATCAACGCCGCCCACGAGTACGGAGGCAAGGTCCTGGGCACCGTGGTAATGCAGAGACATGCGCGGCGGGCGGAGATGGACGGAGCCGACTTCCTCATTGTCACCGGCAACGAGGCGGCAGCCCATGGCGGCGATATCACCTCACTGGTTCTGCTGCCCCTGGCCCGCACCTGGGTCAGTATCCCCATCATAGCCGCCGGCGGTTTCTCCGACGGCAGGGGGCTGGCGGCAGCCCTGACCCTGGGCGCGGAAGGCATATCCATGGGTACCCGCTTTATGCTTACCCAAGAGAGCCCCACCCATGACAACTTCAAGCAGCTCTGCCTTCAGGCTGCCGCGGAGGACACCATATACTCTGAGCGCATTGATGGCCTGCCAGGCAGGTTCCTCAAGACCAAGACAGCCGAGATCATGACCAGGCAGACGATGGCCTCACCGACAAAGGCCCTGTCCGAGGCCAGAGAGATAAGCCAGATGCTCAACGTCCCGCTGTGGCGGCTTTTCATCAGCGGCCTGAAGACGAGGAGCATCAGAGGCCTGGCCAGCCAGGCGGTTGGCGTCGGTGGCCTGCGGACGGCCGTAGAGGAAGGGGACACCGACCGTGGAGTCCTGCCAATCGGGCAGGTTACCGGCATAATCGACGACCTGCCTACGTGCAAGGAGGTAATCGAACAGACTGTCGCCGAAGCCGAGGAGGTGATAAAGGCGACGGCCGCCAAGGTCGCTTGATGCAAGGAGGCGTAGCCATGCTCAGCACACCGAGCGTGAGCCCGCCGTCGAATGTAACGGTAGTCGGGAACATCTAAGAAGGAGGGTATCAGTGAGAACAAGGATGACCGAGCTGTTCGGAATCGAGCACCCCATCATGCTCTCGGGGATGAACTGGCTCACCACGCCCAAGCTGGCCGCCGCCGTCTCCAACGCCGGCGGGCTCGGTGTGCTGGCCGGCAGCCACTACAACAAGGACACCATCAGAGAAGCCATCAGGGAGATCAAAGAGCTTACCGACAAACCCTTTGGCATCAATCTGACGCTTGGCGTGGGCACGCGAGAGTTGATCCCGGCAGTCATCGAAGAGAAGGTGCCCGTGCTGAACTACGCATTGGGAAGGCCGCCTCAGATCCAGCCCCTCATAGAGGCGGTCCACGAGTATGGCGGCAAGGTTATCGGGACCATAGCCTTCGTCAGACACGCAATGCGCTCCGAGCAACTGGGAGCAGATGCCGTCATAATCACCGGCTACGAGGCTGCATCGCACTCCGGCAATGTCGGCGCTCTGGTGCTGGTACCCAGCGTTTCCAGCGCGGTCAAGGTCCCCTGCATCGCCGCCGGCGGCTACACCGACGGCAAAGGGCTGGCGGCGGCTCTGGCGCTGGGGGCCGAGGGCATAGCCATGGGCACCCGGCTGGCGGCTACTCAGGAAGCCGATGTTGCCGACGCGGTGCGAGAGGCCTGGCTCAAGGCTACCATTGAGGATACGGTTATCGACCCTGCATTTGACGGAATAAACTGTCGCGTGCTGAGAAACAAGGCGGCTGAAGACCTGCTGAAGAGCAATCGCTGGGCCGCGATTGACGCCCTTCAGGCCGGCCTGCACATGAAGAGGACGCTCAACATGTCGTACCCCGAAGTGTTCCGCACCGCTTTGGCCATCAAGAACCAGGAATCTGGAGTTGGCGGCGGCAAGCGGAGCTGGGCCTCGACGATGCGGTTCGCCGTCGGCTCGCGGCTGTTCTCCAAGGCTACCATAGATGGCGACCCGGTGAACGGAATCCTCATGTGCGGCCAGGGCGCCGGCCATATAGAGGATATCCCCACCGTCGCCGAGGTCATCCAGCGGACCATCGCCGAAGCGGAGCAAATCATACGGGCATCAAACGCCAGACTGGCCTAGTATACGGAGGAATCAGCTATGTTCAAGACCAGAATCACTGAGATGCTTGGCATCGAGTACCCCATCATTCAGGGTGGCATGGCGTGGGTCTCCTGCCCCGAGCTGGTGGCAGCGGTGTCCAACGCCGGGGGCCTGGGCCTCCTCGTGTCCGCTATGTGCGCCGACAAGGAGGAGCTTCGAGAGGAGATCAGGAAGACCAAGAGCCTCACCGACAAGCCCTTCGGAGTGAACATCAGCCTGTTCCCGTCCATGCGGCCACTGGCGAACGAGGAGTACATCGAGGCGATAATTGAGGAAGGGGTCCCCGTCGTCGAGACCTCCGGTCACCGCGCCCCCACCGAGTACGTGCCCCGCCTCAAAGAGGGGAACGTCACGATCATCCACAAGTGCGCCGGCGTCAAACACGCCAGGTCAGCGGAGCAGGCGGGAGCGGACGCCGTGGCTGTGGTGGGCATGGAGAACGGCGGCGCCACCGGGCTGCTCGACGTAGGCACCTTCGTCCTCGTTCAGGCAGCGGCCAAAGCCCTCACGGTGCCACTCATTGCCGGGGGAGGTATCGCCGATGCCCGCGGCTTTGTCGCCGCTCTGGCGCTTGGCGCCGAGGGAGTGGTGATCGGCACCAAGTTCATGGCCACGCACGAGGCGCCGCTGCACCCCAACTTCAAGCAGTGGCTGGTGAGGGCCAACGAGACCGAGACGGCCATCGTGATGCGCTCCATCGGCAACACCCATCGCGCCCTCAAGAGCCCCACCGTCACCAGACTGCTGGAGATGGAGGCTCGCAACGCACCCCTTGAGGAGCTGGTGACCATAATCGGCGGCACCCATTCGGCGGATGTGCTCAAGGAGGGCAAGCTTGACGCCGGCGTGGGAATGGCCGGGCAGATCGTAGGCATCATCGACAATGTGGTCAGCGTCAAGGAGGTCATAGACGAGATCGTCGAGGGGGCGAAACAGCTAGTCCCCCGCCTGGAGAGCGTGGTAGCATCGGCGTAGCACAGGCTGGAGCAGCACCAGCCAGGGACAGGCCCCATGCCTGAGCAGGGCGGCTTCCTTTGGGACGCCCCGGGGGCCCCTCAAGTCTTGATATAGCACGGGCGCGACGGTTGGCATATGGCAGTGCCGTCGCGCCCGAAGTATTCCGCCGTTATAGACCGGCTAGCCCGCCTCCTGCAGCACCACCTCTATGATGCGCGGCAGCCTCGCCTCCACCTCGGGCGACAGCCCCAGGCCCCACTCCATCTGCGCCGGCTCCACCCCAATGATGACCACCTCCGTGTCTTCCGTCCAGTAGCGGCTCAGCTTCAGGCTGTCCATCAGGTCCCACTCGTGGAGCGACAGGGGGTCTCGATCGGACTCGTCGATGTCGTCGGGGGTCAGCCGGTACACGGTCCCCGGTTCACCTCCGCCTCTCACCGCGTCGACGATGACCAGCCTGTCCACCTCGCCGGCGTAGGCCAGGGCGTCGGGAGACGTCCCCCCGTCTATCACCAGCACGTTCGGGGGCAGCTCGCGCCGCTCCAACTCCTGTACCACGTGCACCCCCACCCCCTCGTCCATGAGGAGCAGGTTCCCCACACCCACTATCGCCACTTTCTCGTCACCCAAGATATCTCTGTCTTGCCGTCCTCAGCGAGTGGGGCCAGTGCACCCTCCTCCCGACGATTATACGATTCCCCCATACCCTGGGTCTAGTGTTAGCACTTGGGACAAACACGACCGCACCGCCAAGCCCCCTCGGGGGCCGCCGCCAAGCAGGGCTCCCCTGCAGAAGACTCAAGTACAGACAGCATCTCTTGACAACAGACCTGCCGCCCACTAACATGGCCGACAGCTAACGTAAGACCATCGTTGTCGATGAACGGCGGCGGAGGGCAACCAAGGCCATGAAGCCATCGCCACGAAAGGGAACATGAGCGTACACCAAGGAAGACCCAATCCCTTTGACTACAGCTTTCCGGTTGCAGAGAGGGCCATTTTCGCGGGGCGCACAGACGAACTGGTGCAGCTAGCGGAAGAGCTCGACAAGCTCGCTGGCGAGCACCGTATCGCGCCTGTTGTCGCCCTTGTTGGGGAAAGGCGCGTCGGCAAGACAAGCCTACTCCTGCGCGTGGAGGAGTTGTGTCAAGAACACGCGGTGCTGGCAGCAAGGGTGTCCCTGAGAGACGCGACGGCCAGCGACCCGTGGGAGTTCTGGCGGGAGGTTTTCGACGCCGTGCTCCGCGTTGGCGTCGCGGCGGGGGTGCTCGAGTATGCCAACGCGCCAGCCGATTTCGGCTTTAGGCCGCAAGCCGAGTCGCATGTGCACGACGCCTCGAAAAGCGTAGACGCGCTCCAGTATCCGTGGACTTACGTAACACGTGGCTCCCTAAGTCTACCCACCCCACCCAGCCATATGCTCGACGAAGACCTGGGTCTGGTAACCCAAGTGCTGCAGAAGCAGAACTACAGAGGGCTGGTCTTGCTCCTTGACGAGGCCCAGCAGCTCGCGGAATCGAATGAGGTCAAGCAGGAGCTGAGGTATGCAGCGGAGCGTGCACGTGCGTGTGGCCTCATCTTCGCAGGCCAGCCTCCCCTCGGGCACCTGTTCAACGACCCGGCTAGTCCTTTGTTCGGCCAAGCGCGCGTCATACCAGTAGGCAACTTCCTGACTAGCGACGACATAGCGGAATGCGCGCTGCTTCCGCTCGCCGAGGATGAGCGGCATTTGATGAGCCCAATGACCGTGGACTACTTGGCGCGTCTCAGCCAGGGCAAGCCGAACCAGATACGCCTCATATGTAGCTGCATCTACTCCCGATACCGTAGAGGTGACCAGACCGACTTGAACATAAACATCCAGACCTTGGATGAACTGCTTGACGTGATCGCCTCAACCTACACTGAATACGACCTGCGGAAGCAGGTGGACGGCATCCAGCGACTCACAAGCGTAGAGCTCGAAGCCCTGTACAACATGACCCGGTATCCCGACTGGGCGCTGGAGGACATTGTCGAACTGGACGAGTGCTTCCGCGGTCACACACGAAGTCCGCTCGCTGAGCAGAGACGTCGGCGCCTCTTGCAGACCAAGCGAGAGGAGTTCGTGGCCCGGGGCCTCATGGCCGACGTGTCGGGAAGGTGCGTCTTGGCTGGCGACGAGTTCCTTTACTTGTACCTCCGGTTCTGGTACGAAGTCCGCAAGTACGGTGACCTTTCCAGACGCCTGGAACTCGGCAGAGCGCCACGCACCCCGTTTCGAGAGAAAGTCGACAAGCTGCTGACATCCCTTGCCGTGGACCTCGGACGGGTACCGCGGATCCGCATATTCAACCACATGTCGGATGACGGCGCCGTACTGGAGCTTACAGAGCAGGTGCGGCGGCGTTTCGTGGTTCTTCAAGGGCTGCTCCAGCACAGCTTGCCAGAAGAGACGCCCCTTACCGCAGATGAGCTTGCCGACATCGTCGGCGAATGCCTTGGAATATGCGAGCTCGTCAGCGAGTCGGGCCCACATCACCTCTTGTGGCTTCTCGCACGCAACCTTGAAAGCCCGCGAGAGCTCCTCCGGGTCGAAGTGTACTTCGACCCGGTCGAGGTGGTTCCTCTCGTGTCGCCAGCTACTCTCACGGTCGTCGAGCAACAATCCCACGAGGCTAAGGTACTCATCGAGGAGCTCGATGACTTTCATGTGGCGAACCTCCCCAAACTCTCGGACCTCCTCGATGCCATTGGAGTGCCAACGATTGAGCAACTCATGGAGGAACTCGATACCGTCCCACGGTGGCAGGTAGCTGCTGTTCAGCACATACTCCACAGCGCGGACGACGAAGGCAGCGAGCTTGCGTCCAGTCACGTGCAGAACGGCAACAGTAGCAGCGACCGTACCGAGTGGGTGCAAATGTATGGAAAGGGTGACCTTCGTGGAGCTGCCGAACTCCTTACGCATCGACTCTCGCAGGGGCCGACGCGGGCCGAGTCGGCACGATACTACAACGACCGCGGCTACATACGTTACGGACTGAAAGAGTCTGACGCGGCACAGAAAGACTTAGAAAGGGCCCTTGCCCTGCACTTTCTGAACCTGCCGACTACCCTCCTCAATCTTGCGGTTGCCGCCATTGATAGGGGCGACTACTCGGCGGCTATTGAGAACATGGAGGATGCTCTTTTCCTCAGCTTCGGGCGGGAGACCATTGGCGCTGAGTACCTTAGACTGCGCCTTGCCCGGAGCCATCAAGCCTTCTTCGAGCGAGACGAACTCCACCCAGCGAACGTGCTCGAGGCATCCTACATCAATCTTGCCTACGCTCTGCTCCACTCCGACCGGCCGGGCCAAGCGGTTGATGCACTCGAAGAGGGCCGTCAACTGCTACCAGCCTCCGTGCGCCTGAAGCACGCTCTCGCCCGCGTCCACCTCTTCAGGAAACACGCCAACGAAGCGGACCCCATTTACCTTGAGCTTGCCGCGCTGCCGAGCGTCCCTGAGGCAATCAAGCACGAGGCCGACATTTACGTGCAGAGGATGCCCCGAGGCAAACGGCGCGGACGGCGCTGACCGGGGGGAGTGTTCACCGTAGGGTAGAGCTACGCTCAGGCCGGGAGCCTTTCCAGGGTGAAACCGGCTCCATCGGGCGTCTCCACGTAGTCCATCACCAGTCCCAGCATCGCCTGCGACAGCTCCGCGCCTATGAGCAGCACCTTTGCCCCGCCTTCGTCGAACACCACCTGGTCGCCGTGCCTTTCCGTGTCAAGGCTGAACTCCAGTTCCCTGGGCGCCTCACTGGACATAGCCATCCTCACCGCCATTGCCGGGTCCTGGGTAAGCTCCTGCAGACCCTCCACCAGTTTCTCCCTCGCCGCGTGAGTTACCGTCAACATTTCCGTCCCTCCATACGCCCGTGCCGAATCTCTATCCTCGCTGCCTCAACCATACGTGGGCAGGGTCTACTCCAGAGTCAGGGTCAGTGAGCCGGCAACCACGTTGACCTGGATCTCCAGTCCCGGGCCCTCGTGTCCGGTCCAGGCAGGCGTAACGTAGTCGCCGCTGAGCAACTCGAATCCCGCGTCGGCCTCGATGCTGGAAGCGCCTCCCGCGATGTCCACCCGGGCCGGGGTGTCCTCAGGAACGACGACCGTCACCGACGCCGCCCCGGCGTCGATGTCGACCACCCCATCACGGACAAGCTCGCCACCCAGGTCGAGCACCAGGCTGCCGGCACCGCCGTCGTATGACAGACGCTCGAAGTTCGCGTTGACCACGTCGAGCAACCGCATGCTGCCCGCTCCTGCACCGATATGGAGACAAGCCATCGCCTCCGGATTCGCCGCCGAGAAGCTGTAGGTGCTACTGGCAGCACCTTCGGTAACGTTCAGTGCCGTCAGCGGCAGGCCGCCAAGCTCCCAGTTGCCGGTGTACGCCCCTGCCTCTATCTCGAGGCTGAAGGGCATCTCCGCGCCGAAGTGCAACACCCAGTTGTTGATGCTGCCGCTGCCAACAACGCCGGCCGGGCCACTCTGCTTGATGTGCACCCTGTCGTCAGAGACCGTTATCTCGGGCTCACGCCCCAGCGTATTGTAGGTGATGTTGCCCTCGACGAGCTGGGTGCCCGCGGCGTCGGCGTCTATGTGGGCCACGCCGAAGTCCAGCTCGATACTGGCCTGGGAGAAACCATCTGGATAGGGCACGGAGACGGGCGCTGTCACCGGTTCCATGCTCCCGGCGCACGCCAACGCTGCAGCCAGCACAGTGGTGATTGTCACTAACACAACGACCCGAATGCTCACCGTCGTCACCTCTCGTTCGGAGGACTCGACCCCTCGCCCCAAACCCGGACACCTCCCCAATGGCTACGCCGGGCAGCACCTCGTGGCCTCCTCGGGCCACATACGGCGGAACATGTAGTACTGTTCCGGGTAGCGCCTGATGTACGGCTCGAGGGCATTCATGATCGCCTGCGTCAGCGCCTGAACATCCTTGGTCAGTGAGCCGCTGGGCTGGAAATCAATGCATTCGGCGAAAGAGGTGAGCAAGGTATTGTCAGGACGACGCACGCACGCCATGGGGACGACGCTGGCCCCGGTCTTGAGTGCCAGGGTTGCCGCACCGCGGGGCATCGTGGTGAGAGCATCGCCAAACCTGACCTCCACCCCCCCATCCGAATTGGGAATGTCGATCAGAAGCACCAGGTGCTCGTTGCGGCGCAGCGCCCTCAGCATCTCCTTGACCCCGTTCTCCATGGGGATGACGTTCATCCACATGCCCCGACGACGATCCTGCATGAAGCGGTCCAGCCTCGGCGATGACATGCTTTCGACAACCACGTTGAGCGGATGACCACCGAGAACCATCGCGCCACCGGTGATCTCCCAGTATCCCTGGTGCAGGCCGACGAGGATCGCCCCTTTCCCCCCTTCGACTCCCTTAACCATATTCTCCCACCCTTCGAAGGCCACCCTTCTTCTCACCTCTTCCGGCGTCAGCCGCGGCTGGCAGACATAGTCCAGAAGGTACTTCAGGT
>Ga0180433_10004206_pt1 | contig 20405 bp, 10 predicted proteins | sample SS_ome_8_FD_132980 | JGI IMG/M metagenome (GOLD analysis project Ga0180433, IMG submission 132980) | Hypersaline lake sediment archaeal communities from the Salton Sea, California, USA - SS_1_D_1 metaG | ecosystem: Environmental > Aquatic > Non-marine Saline and Alkaline > Hypersaline >... | reverse complement strand
GCCGATGTCGACTACGTCGAGGCGCACGGCACCGGGACGCCACTCGGCGACCCCATCGAGGCCCGCGCCCTCGGCGCCGTCTACGGACGGGGACGGCAGCCCGAGGCACCGCTGCTCGTCGGTGCCGTCAAGACCAACCTCGGCCACCTCGAGGCCGCCGCCGGCATCGCCGGACTGATCAAGACCGCGCTGGCGGTACAGCGCGGCGAGATTCCGCCCAACCAGTCCTTCGAGGAGCCCAACCCGCACATCCCGTTCGACGAACTCCGGTTGAAGGTAGTCGACGAGCCGACCGGATGGCCGGCGACCGGACGTCCGCGGTGTGCGGCCGTGTCGGCCTTCGGTTTCGGCGGCACTAACGCCCACGTGGTGCTGGAGCAGGCCCCGCAGGCCCCGCTGCGACTGCCGCCCGCGGAGCCCGCCGTGACCACGCTGGTGGTCAGCGGGAAGAGTCCCGAACGGCTGGCGACGACGGCCGCCATGGTCGCCGACTGGATGACCGGTGCCGGCGCCGGGGTTGCGCTGGCCGATGTAGCGCACACCCTCAGCCACCATCGGACCCACCACCCGACCTTCGCCACGGTCTGTGCGGCGGACCGCGACGAGGCAGTGGCCGGGCTACGGGCTCTGGCGACCGGCGAGATCGCGGCCGGCCAGATCGCTACCGGAGTGGTCGGCCCCCATCAGGGGGCGTGCGGTCCGGGAACCGTTTTCGTCTATTCGGGTCAAGGTTCCCAGTGGGCCGGGATGGGCCGTCAGTTGCTCGCCGACGAGCCGGCATTCTCCGAAGCCGTCGCGGCCCTGGAACCGGACTTCGTCGCCGAGGTCGGATTCTCCCTCTATGAGGTGCTCGCAGGTGGCCGCGAACTGACCCGGATCGAGCAGATCCAGCCGGTGCTGGTGGGCGTCCAGCTGGCACTGACCGCCTTGTGGCGTTCCTACGGGGTCGAACCCGATGCGGTGGTCGGGCACTCGATGGGCGAGGTCACCGCATCGGTGGTGGCCGGTGCGCTGACTCCGGCCGAGGGCTTCCGCGTCATCGCCCGACGGTCGCAGTTGATGTCGCAGCATGCCGAGCAGGGTGCGATAGCCCTGCTGGAACTCGACGCTCCCGCCACCGAGGCGTTGATCGCCGACCTGCCGGAGGTGACGGTGGCGGTATACGCCTCACCGCGCCAGACCGTCGTGGCCGGGCCGGCCGAGGCCGTCGACACCGTCATCGCCCGGGCTACCGGGCAGAACACGTTCGCTCGCAGGGTCAACGTGGATGTGGCTTCCCACCACGCGATGATGGACCCGATCCTGCCGGACCTGAAGGACGCCCTGGCCGATCTGATGCCCGGCTTCCCGGTTGTCCCGCTCATCTCCACCGTCGAGAATGCCGGTGAAGCACCGTTGTTCGATGCCGACCACTGGGTGGCCAACCTGCGCAACCCGGTCCGGTTCACCGAGGCCATCGCCGCGGCCGGGGCCAATCACTGCACCTTCATCGAGATCAGCCCGCACCCACTGCTGACCAAGGCGATCTCCGACACCCTCGACGATCCGGAAATCGGCAACACCCACCACCACAGCCTCGGCACGTTACAACGCGACACCAACGACACAGTCGCATTCCACACCGCCCTCAACGCGACGCACACCGCTAGGCCACGGGTAGGCCCGCACCCACCGGAGCCGCATCCGGCGCTGCCGACCACACCGTGGCGCCATACCCGGCATTGGATCGACTTCGCCCCCGCCACCCGGCCCGGGAGACCAAGCGGCGCAGGACCGTCCGCTGCCGGTGACAGCCCCGTCCCGGCCGACTGGCTGTACGAACCCACCTGGCCGATCCGGCCCCTACCCGAGCACCACACCGGCATCGCCGGATCGTGGCGGGTGATCGGCGACGACGACCTGGCCGCCGAACTCGGCCACGGCCCCATCGATAATGTGCTCCCCATCGACTCCGTCGATAATGTGCTTTACGCCCCTACCGGCACCGGTTCGCCTATCGACGTCGCCGCGGCCTACCGGCTCTTCGCCGAGGCGCGACGAATCGTCACCGAACTGACCACGCTGCCGTCACCGCCGAGGCTTTTCTTCCTGACCCGCAACGCCCAGCCCGTCACCGACGGCGACCGGGCCAACCCCGTGCATGCCGTGCTCTGGGGCCTGGGCCGCACGCTGGCCCTCGAGCACCCGGAGATCTGGGGCGGCTGTATCGACATCGATGAGTCCATGCCGGCTGTGCTTGCCGCTCGGCACCTGCGCCGTGAGGCCGCCGCCGGCGACGGTGAGGACCAAGTGGTCTACCGGTCCGGTTCCCGTCATGTGCCGAGGCTGGAACCGACGGCCGCAACGGCATCCCCTGGGACGGTCGCCGCGGAGGGCAGCCAGTTGGTCATCGGAGCCACCGGCCATATCGGTCCGTATCTCATCCAGCAGCTCGCCGACATGGGTGCGGGGACGATCGTCGCGGTATCGCGCAACCCGGGTCAAAGATTGGACGATCTGGGCCGGCGACTCGCCGCTACCGGCACCACCCTGGTCCAGGTTGCCGCCGACGTCACCGACCACACCGCGATGGCCGCGCTGTTCGACCGGTTCGGCACCGACCTTCCGGCGCTCGACGGCATCTACCTCGCGGCGTTCGCCGGCGGCCCGGTCACCTTGTCGGAGATGACCGACGACGACGTCAGGATGATGTTCGGTCCCAAGCTGGACGCGCTGGGCGTGCTGCACGAGCTGTCGCTGAAGACCGAAGTGCGCCACTTCGTCCTGTTCTCGTCGATCTCCGGCCTGCTCGGTTCGCGGTGGCTCGCGCATTACACCGCCACCAGCGCGTTCCTCGACACCTTCGGCTACGCACGGCGCAACCTGGGGCTGCCGGCCACCGTCGTGAACTGGGGACTGTGGAAGTCGTTGTCGGACCAGCAGTCCGACGCGGGCGCGGTGATGGCCAACGCCGGGCTCGAGCCGATGCCCGACGAGGTGGCCATCCAAGCGTTGCCGCTCGTGATGGGTTCCAGCGCACCGGTACGCACCGCTGTGGTCGACGCGGACTGGCCGCTGCTGGCTGCTGCCTACCGCACCCGCGGGTCGTTGCGCATCGTCGATGACGTGCTGGCCCGCGAGGCTGCCGCCGCCGAGTCGGCCCCCGAGAGTGAGCTGCGCAGAGCGCTCCGTGAAAGCCCCCCGGAGGGGCGTCGCGACCTCCTGGCCGACCACATCGCCACGTTGGCCTCGACGGTGATGGGACTGCCGTCCGGCGAGGCGCTGGACCCCGAGGCGGGATTCTTCCAGCTCGGCATGGATTCGCTGATGAGCGTGAAGCTTCAGCGCAGTCTCGGCGCAAGCCTGGGTATCACACTGCCGGCGGCGCTGATCTACGAGTATCCGACCATCTCGTCGCTGACCGGTGCGCTGTGTGAGCGGATGGGCTACCCACCGGCGGATGACGCCCCAGCGGGCCGGGGCAGCCTCGGCGCGCGTGCTCAGCAACGCGCCCGGGCGCGCCGGGGAGCCCAGGCCGGCAGACGGAAAGGACATGTGGTGTGACCACCGACAACGCCCGCACGGATACGCCGAATGAATTGCCCCCCAACGCGATAGCGGTCATCGGTATGGCCGGCCGATTCCCGGGCGCGGACTCGCTGACCCAGTTCTGGGACAACCTGCGTCGCGGCGAGGAATCAGTGACCACGCTGTCCGAGGAGGCACTCACCGCCGCCGGCGTCAGCGCCGAGACGCTCGCCGATCCCGCCTATGTCCGCCGCGCTGCCATGCTCAACGGGATCGACGAGTTCGACGCCGAATACTTCGGGATCACCCCCTACACCGCGCGGATGATGGACCCGCAGCAGCGGCTGTTCCTGCAGACCTCCTGGCATGCCCTCGAAGACTCCGGATATGACCCCGCCACCTACGACGGGGCGATCGGCGTCTTCGCCAGCAGTACCGCCAGCGGCTACCTGATGGACAACCTGATGTCGCACCGCGACACCAGGAAGCTGGTCGGCGAGGGAATCACCGTCGAGATGTTCAACCTGGTCCTGCTCAACGACAAGGACTACCTGGCCACCCGGGTGTCACACGAACTGAACCTGCGCGGGCCGAGCCTGTCGGTCCAGACCGCCTGTTCGTCGTCGCTGGTCGCGGTGCACCTGGCATGCCAGAGCCTGCTCGCCGGCGAGTGCGATATGGCTCTGACGGGCGCCTCGGCCATCCGGGTGCCGCATCACGTCGGCTACACCTTCGAGCCCGGTGCGATGGTGTCGCCCTCCGGTCACTGCCGGCCGTTCGACGTCCGGTCCGATGGCACCATCTTCGGCAGCGGCGTGGCCGCCTTGATCCTCAAACCCTTGCAGGCCGCACTCGACGACGGTGACCGCATCCACGCCGTCATCCGCGGTTCGGCGATCAACAACGACGGTTCGATGAAGATGACCTACGCGGCCCCGGCGGTTGCGGGCCAGGCGGAGGTCATCGCCGAGGCGCAGGCGGTCGCCGAGGTCGATCCCTCGACCATCGGATTCGTGGAGACCCACGGCACCGGCACCCCACTGGGCGACCCGATCGAAATCGAAGCCCTGCGGCAGGCTTTCGAGCTTTCCGACATACCCCGGTCGGGTCCCTGCGTCCTGGGTTCGGTGAAATCGAACATCGGCCACCTGGATGCGGCATCGGGAGTGACCGGCCTGGTCAAGACCATCCTGTGCCTGAAGAACAAGGCCATTCCCCCGACCGTCAACTACACCGCCCCCAATCCCGAACTGCGCCTCGATGACACGCCGTTCGTGGTGGCGAACGCCTGCACGCCATGGGAATCCGACGCACCGCGCCGGGCCGGGGTCAGCTCCTTCGGCGTCGGCGGCACCAACGCGCACGTCGTCGTCGAGGAGGCACCGCAGCATTCCCCTGCCGGTATGACTCCGGACGGCCCGCAGGTGCTGTTGCTGTCCGCGCGCACCGTCGAATCACTCGCCGATGCCAGGGCCGCGCTGGCAGACGAACTCGCCCGCGACGAGCACCTGGGCCTGCCTGACGTCGCCTACACCCTGGCGGGCCGGCGCGAGCACGAGGTCAGGATGGCGGCTGTCGTCGCCGACCGTGCCGACGCATGCGCCGTGCTGGCCGCCGCCGAGCATGAGAACGTCGCGATCGGCCACCGCCCGGCGGGCGCCTCGCCCGGTGCCGCGCAGGTGGCTTTCCTTTTTCCCGGTCAGGGGGCCCAGCACGTCGGCATGGCTCGCGGTCTCTACGACACCGAGTCCGTGTTCCGGGAGAACTTCGACCGGTGCGCCGCCGGATTCGCCGCCGAACTCGGAATCGACCTGAGGGCCGAGGTGCTCGGCAGCGGCGAGCAGGAGCCGACCGTTCTGGAGCCCACCAACCTGGCGCAGCCGGCACTGTTCGCGGTGGAATACGCCCTGGCGCAACTGGTCATGTCCTTCGGGGTGGCCCCGACGGCGCTGGCCGGACACAGCATCGGCGAATTCGTGGCAGCGACCCTGGCGGGGGTCTTCGACCTGGAGACGGCCATCAGGGTCGTGTCGGTGCGGGCACGTCTGATGCATGAGGCACCTCCCGGCTCCATGGTGGCGGTGGCGGCAAGCCCCGATGACATCGGCGTCCACATGACCGCCGACGTCGACCTCGCCGCCATCAACGAATTCGGCAGTTGCGTGGTTGCCGGACCTGTGGAGGCCATCCGCGAATTCACCAATCGCCTTGCCGCCGAAGGCATCGTGGCCCGACGGGTCCGAACCTCGCATGGGTTCCACTCTCGGGCGATGGACACGGCTCTGGAACCCTTCGCCAGATTTGTCTCGAGTATGACCCTGCAGGCGCCGCGGATCCCGCTGCTGTCCAACGTGACCGGAACCTGGATGACCGACGCGGAGGCCACCGATCCGAATCGCTGGGCCCAGCACATCCGATCGACCGTCCGGTTCGCTGACAACGTGCAGACGCTACTCGGCGATGCGCACCGGGTACTCGTCGAGGTGGGACCCGGAGGAAGCCTCACCGGCTCGGCGGTGCGACTCCCCGGCTGGGCCGAGACTCATCGCGCGGTCCGCCTGATGCGCCATCCGGTGCAGAACCGCGACGACCGGGACGCTTTCCTGCTCGCGCTGGGCCAACTATGGGCCGCCGGAGTTGAGGTGGACTGGACGCGGCTGTACGGCGAGCACCCGCGGCGCGTAACGCTGCCCGGCTATGCCTTTGCACGCCAGCGGCACTGGATCGAACCCGACACCGCCGCCGTCCGCACGGCCGGTGGTGGCGGCCACGGCGGCGCCGCGATCACCGAGGTTCAGTCGGTCAACGGCCAGGGTGGCGCCCCGGTGGACGCCCGGGCACAGATGAGGGCGACCCTGCAGCGAATCTGGTCGCAGTGCCTCGGGGTGGAATCGGTCGGGCCGGGAGACAACTTCTTCGAGATCGGCGGCGACTCCCTGGTCGCGATCGGCGTCGCGATGACCGCATCCCACGAAGGTGTCGAGCTCACCCCCCAGGACCTCTACGACAACTCCACTCTCAGCGCATTGGCCGACACCCTGGCTGCCCGCCACGCCGCCGGCGGACTGGCCAGCCAGGACATCGGCGACCTGGATCCGCAGGTGCCGCCGAACATCCTGCGCTTCCTCGACGGCGGACTCGCCGATCGTGGCCGCTGGCGGGTGCCACTGGTGCTGAGCCTTGATTCCCGGGTGAGTACGGCTGACGTCACGGCGGTCCTGACCGCGGTGGTCAACCACCATGACGCACTGCGGATGCGGGTGGCCGACCAAGCCGGGATCTGGGAGCAGCAGATCGGTGAGCCCGGCGACTTCACCGATCTGACCGAACGGGCTCTCCCGGCCGGCGCCGGACCGGGTACCGCCGAGGCGCGCGAGGCACTGCTCGGACTCGTCGAGGACGTCATCGCCGGACAGGATCTGAACAGCGGGCCGCTGACGGCCACCTACGTCGTCGACGCGCAGGCGCAACCACGGTTCCTGGTGCTGACGCTCCATGCGATGGTCGATGACCCCACCACACGGGAGGTCCTGGTCACCGACCTGCTGACCGCATTCGGGCAGCGGCTGGCCGGCAGCGATATCGCCCTGGAACCGGCGACCACGAGTTGGCGGGAGTGGTCGCAGCGGTGTGCGGCCCTGGCCTCCCATCCCGCGGTGCTCGAACGCCGAAGCTACTGGATCGACACTGCGACGAAGGCGACGCTGCGGCTGGCCGGGACCGGCGCCGCCGCCCCGGGGTCCGCTGATCTGCTCAGACTGCCGACGGCACTGACCCCTGAGCAGACATCCCAGATCGACAACGCCCGCCGGCTGCTGCAGGCCTCGACGGAGGAGATCCTGTTGGCCGCGCTGGCGCGGCGACTGGCGCTCACCCTCGGTGAGGGTGTCGCAGCCGTCGACCTGGCCGGCGCCGGACGCTCGGTGCTGCGCCCCGAGGTGGACTTCCGCCGGACGATCGGGGGGTTCTCCACGGTCTACCCGATCGCACTGCCGGTGATGGGCGTGTCCGGTGCCAGCGCCGCCCAGCTTCTCGCCGAAGTCAGCCAGATCGTGAAATCCGTTCCCCACCATGGAATCGGGTACGGTTTGCTGCGTTATCTGCATGCCCCGACCGCCGCGGTGCTGGCAGCCGCCGGCGACGCGCAGATCTACCTGTCCTACCTGGGCATGATCCCGGAGTGGCAGCAGAGCGACGCACCGGTGCAGTTCGACAGCGATTCCGAACTGACGGTTCGACAAACCCTGCCGGGACTGGGTCATCCCCTGGAGTTGCGGGCTTATCGGCATGGCGGCGTCCTGCACGTGGACTGGTGGTACGACAGCCGACTGGTTCCGGCCGAGACCGTGGCCGCCCTCGCGGAGCAGTTCCCGGCCACCTTGATGACGCTGATCGGCGAAGCGGTCGAGGGTGACGAGGATGGCGACGACGATGACGAGGAACTCGCCCTGGTTGATCTTTCGGCGGCCGTTTCCGACGACGACGAGTAGGTAGTTCAGCCATGGCAGAGTCCGGCAAGGGTGTCGATATCGCCGTCGCGGTAGAAGGCATCGGCAAATCGTTCGGTTCGGTGGATGCGTTGCGGGACATCTCCTTCGACGTCGGCCGTGGTGAAGTCGTCGCACTGCTCGGCCCCAACGGAGCGGGCAAGACGACCACCGTGGAGATCCTGTCGACGCTGACCAAGCCGGACCGGGGTCGTGCCCGAGTGGCCGGCCACGATGTCGTCACGGACCCGGCGATGGTCCGTCGGTCGATCATGCTGACCGGTCAGCACGTGGCGCTCGACGAAATGCTGACCGGGTACGAGAACCTGGTGATGTTCGGCCGGTTACAGGGACTCACGAAGCCCGACGCCCGCGCCCGCGCCCGCGATCTGCTGGCGGAGTTCGACCTCGAACATGCGGCGGAACGGCGGGTCGGCACCTACTCGGGCGGTATGCGCCGACGCGTGGACATCGCCTGCGGGTTGGTGGTCCGCCCCGAGGTGGTGTTCCTGGACGAGCCGACCACCGGGCTGGATCCGCGGAGCCGGCAAGCGATCTGGGAGCTGGTCACCACCTTCAAGGACGCCGGTATCGCCACGCTCTTGACGACCCAGTACCTCGAGGAGGCCGACGCCCTCAGCGACCGGATCATCGTGATCGACCACGGCACCATCGTCGCCCAGGGCACCGCCGACGAACTCAAGGAACGCACGGGCGGCACGTTCTGCGAGATCGTGCCGCGTGATCCCGCTGACGTTCGTGCCCTGGCCGACGCTTTGGGTCCACTGCTGCCGGAGTTCAGTCGGGCCGCGCTGACCCCGGAGTCCGACCGCGTGAGTCTGCCCGCCCCCGAGGGACCCGGCACGTTGAGCGCCGCCCTGTCGCGGTTGAGCGCCGCCAACATCGAACTGGCCGATATCGCACTGCGACGGCCCTCGCTCGATGACGTGTTCCTGTCGCTGACGGGATCGCCTGCCGGTGACCGCGACGGAGAGCGGGTGGCCGGCGAGGTCCTGTCGTGACGGCACTGACCGCGATTCGGCCGGTCCCGTCCAGCCTGCAGCAGTGGTGGGTGCTGACGGCGCGCCTCATCACGCCCTCGCTGCGCAACGGTGAAGTGGCGGTGGGCGTGGTCGTGTCGGTGGCGGCGACGGCGAGCCTCTACATCCCGCTGAATCGGCTGATGGACGGCCCCGACCTGAAGATGAGCAGCTACGCGCAGTACCTGATACCGCTGATCGTGTTGCAGGCCATCGCCTTTGCGTCGATCTCCACCGCGTTCCGGGCCGCGACCGACTCGGTTCAGGGGATCAACCGCCGATTCCAGTCGTTGCCGATCGCCCCGCTGACGCCGTTGGCGGCCCGGATCACCGCCAGCGTCTACCGCTGTGTGATCGGTCTGGTCGTGGCATTGGCTTGCGGATACGTCATCGGCTTCCGGTTTCACCGCGGGCCGGTGTTCGCACTGGGCTTCTGTCTGCTGGTCCTGCTCACCGGCCTGGCGCTGGCCCTGCTCGGCGATACCCTGGGCACGAGGTCACGAGACCCCGCGGCGACGGCGCAGTGGCTGCTGTTGCCGCAGCTCATCTTCGGGTTCCTGTCGGTGGGAATCCAGCCACTGCAACGGTTTCCGGAATGGATCCAGCCTGTCGTCGACAATCAGCCCATCTCCCGACTGGTCTACGCCCTGCAGGCGCTCGCCGGCGATTCCGGTGACGGGGTTCCGCCGGTCACGTGGTCGGTGATCGGGCCCGCACTGGGCTGGGTGTTCGGAATCATGGCCGTGACGTTGCCATGGGCAGCCATCGTGTACCGGCGGAGAAGCTGATGGCGGTTCTGGACGGCCCGGTGGTCGGGACTGCCTCGGCCGATCAGGGCCGGTTGCTGTCGCAGACCGGGGTGCTCACCCGTCGGCTGCTCGTCCGGTCGGCCCGCACCCCCATGACCCTGGTCCACGCGGTGCTGCTGCCGGTGGCGTTTCTGCTCACCCTCAAGGTCGTCTTCGGCGACTCGATCACGACGATAACCGGCGAGAACGCGCTGTACCGCAGCGTGCCATTGGTCGCTCTGGTGGCGACGATGTCCGGGTCGACGACCGGGATGGTCGGGATCAACGCCGAGCGGCTCGACGGGTTCCTGGCCAGGATGTGGTCGCTGCCCATCCACCGCGCCGCCGGCCTGCTCGCGCGACTGGGTGCGGAGACGGCGCGCCTGCTCTTCACGACGCTGATCATCCTGGCGACAGGATTCATCCTCGGATTCCGATTCCATGCCGGGGTGGCGGCGGCGTTCTTGTGGATCGCGATCCCGGTGATGTTCGGAATAGCGTTTGCGGCGCTGGCCACCACGGTCGCGCTGTACTGGCGCAAGACCGTCATGGTGGAGGCGATGCAGCCGGTGATCATCCTGGGTTCCACGTTCTGCACCGGCTTCGTGCCGGTCGATCGGTATCCGGACTGGGTCCAGCCGGTAGTCCGGTACCAGCCGATGTCCCCGGCCGTCGATGCGATGCGTGGACTGTCCGTGGGCGGTCCGGTGCTTTCGCCGATGATCAGCACACTCATCTGGTGTGCGGCGATCTTCGCGGTATGTCTGCTGCCGCTGATAGTGGGCTACCGCCGGGCCAGCACGAGCCGATAGCCGTCGTGCAGTGACCATGCGTGGAAGGGAAGGTTAACCACAGTGTTTGGCTCAACGCCGATTCGCTATCTGGCGCCCAGCGAGGAGTTCTACGCGAAAGCCGAGAGCTTCATCAGTCTCACCGTCACTCTGCGCGGTCCGGTGGACGTGGGCGCGATGGCGGATGCTTTCGAGACGCTGTTGCGGGTACACCCCGCCCATGCCGGTTACCTCGAGCGGGGCGCCGACGGCAGGCACCAGATCATGGTCGATGAATACGAGCATGAAGGAATGTGGCTCGAGAAGATCGGCGACCTGTCCAACGGGCGGCTGCCGAAGCAGTCCGAGGCACTGGTCAACCTGCGACTCAGGCAGGGCGAGGAACGGTCCGAAGTCACCCTTTTCACAAACCATGCGCTGTCCGACGCGCACCACTCGTTCGCGCTGCTGGAGCAGCTGTTCGGCTGGTATACCGACATCGTCGACGGCACCGGCGTCGGGCCGGTCAAGCCTGAGCCTGTTCCGGAGTCGTTGGAGGCGGTACTTGCCGAGCGTGGCATCGTCAAACTTCAGCGGTTCGGCTTGGAGCGCTTCCTGCCGGCGATGTTCGCCTACGAGCTGCCTCCCTCGAGGCGGAACGTCGGACGGGTTGGCCCCCAGTCGGTTCTGGTGCCGGCGGCCGCCTGTCGACTCTCCCGCGAGGAGACCCAAGCCCTGGCCGGTATCTGTGCCGACCGAAGGGTCAGTCTCAACGCACTGACCGCCGCTTCGATCCTGCTGGCCGAGTGGAGGATTCGGGAGACCCCACACCTTCCGATCCCCTACATCTATCCGGTCGATCTGCGCTTCCGCCTAAACCCGCAGGTCGGTGCTACCGAGGCCACCAACCCGGTGGGGATGGCGATGTACCTGGCCGAGATCCGTTCGGACACCGATATCTTGGACTTGGCCCGCGATATCGTCGAGGCGTTCCGCGCCGATCTGGCCGACGGCGTGATCCAACAGTCATTTCTGCACTTCGGTGAGCAATACCAGGGAAACCCGCCCGGACTGCCCGACGTCGTGATGGCGACGGACGGCGGGAAACTGCCCCCGCTACGCACTCCGGGCGATCTGGTGGTCGAGCAGTACGACCTCGACTTGCTGTTCGCGTCGACAGCGGCGGGAGTCGACATGTATTCGGCCGGTACGTTCGATGGTCGTCTGATGGTCAGCTACCACAGCCACGGACCCGAACCCGAACGGTATGTCGCCGAGATCCACAAGATCCTGGCCGGTGTGCCGTCCCGGTACGGGCAGGGGAGCGACTAGCAGACTTCCGCTAGACCGCGGCGGAAGCCGTTCCTGGGCTGTCGATCCCTGTGCCGTCGATTCTGCTGAGCAGTTCGCCCAGGACCGCGTTCAGGCCGTCGCCCAGGTCTGACAGCGCCGGTATCACACCGGGATTCGAGATCAGCCCGATGTGCAGTGTGCCGTCCACCGACCACAGCGTGAAGTTTATGCCCGCACCGAGCAGCACCGGCCCGAACGGGTACATCGCGGTGACGGCGGCGCCCAGAAAGTAGCGAGCCGGGTCAGGGCCCGGCACGTTGGACAGGATGACGTTGTAGTTCGGGCGGAACTGGGTCAGCCGGGCGTAAACCCGCTTCGCGATACCGAGCAGAACCGAACCGACCACCTCGCCGAAGTCCTGCAGAAGCGTCGGGCTGATCGCCGAAACCTGCTCCTTGGCAGATGTGTTCGCCATCGCAACTGCCTTGAGCCGGTCCACCGGATCCGCGATCTGGGTATGCAGCGCGACGAGCATGCCCGAGACCTGGTTGCGCGCGGTGCGATCAGACCGCCCGTGCACCGAAACCGGTTCCAAGGCCACCAGTGAGGATGTGGGCAACTCGCCCCGGTCCAGCAGGAACTGGCGCATCACCCCGCCGACCAGGGTCCCCACCACATCATTGACCTTGACCCCGAAATGGTCCTTGACCCTTTTCACGTCGTCGAGGTCGAGGCGGGCGAAGGCGATGGTGCGCTGGGCGCTGAATCTGGCGTTCAGTGCCGTGCTGGGGGCGGTGAACGGGGCCGCCATGGCGTGCCCGGCGCGTGCCCGGCGGATGGCGTCGAGGACTGCACGCGCGGCCGCGGGCAGTACGCGGGTCGCCAGGTAATACGGCCGGGTCGCCAACCGGGCCGCACCGAAGAGTGCCTCCCGCAACGGGCCGGTCGGCGCCGGCGCCTCGATCAGGTCCGGCGTTGCCGGTGCGGCTTCGGCGCTACACAGCCGGGACACCATGTTGGCGAAGGTCACGCCGTCCGCCGCGGCGTGGTGAACCTTGAGCAGGACGGCCTGCCGCCCGGTGTCGGGAGAACCATCAAGGCCCTCGATGACCCACATCTCCCAGAGAGGTCGGCGACGATCCAGTGGCAGCCCGGCCAGTCGGCCGCAGACCTCGGTCAACTCGTTCCGGGTACCGTTTGCGGGCAGGGTGATCCGGTGCAGATGCCGGTCGATGTCGAAGTCGTCGTCTCGGACCCACACCGGATGACCGATGGTCAGCGGCGCGTCGGAGAGCTTCTCCCGGAATTCCGGGATCGCCCTGATCCGCGCCGCGAGAGCGTCGCGCAGGCCGCTGAAGCTGTAGCCGCCGGGAATTGTCGTCGAGTCCAACTCCAGCACCGAAAACACTTGCATGGGTTGGGTTGTGGTTTCCAGGGAGAGGAAGCTGGCGTCGAATCCGCTGACTCGCTGCGGATGCCTCACTTTTCCGATGGTACCCGGCCCACAGCGGGCCTCTACGATGTCGCACGTGGACGGACTCGCTGATCGGCGCACGGTCACCTTGATCACCGGGGCGTCGACCGGGATCGGCGCCGAGTTCGCCCGGCAGTTCGCCGCCCGCGGCCACGATCTGGTTGTGGTGGCCCGCAGTGCAGACCGGCTCGACGCGCTGGCAGCACGGCTGCGCGAAGCCCACGGCGTGGCCGTCACCGTGATAGCGATGGACCTCTCCGAGCCGACCGCGGCCGCCGACCTGTGGCGACGGACCAACGAGTTGGGCCTTGAGGTCGGCGTGCTGGTCAACAACGCCGGCTTCGGAACGCACAGCGACGTGGCCGACGCCGACCCGCAGCGCCTCGAGGACGAGGTCGGACTCAACTGCCGGACGATGGTCGGCGCCACCGCCCGCTACCTGCCGCAGATGCGGGTCCGCGGTGCGGGCGCGGTCATCAACATCGCCTCCACCGCGGCGTTCCAACCGTTGCCGAAGATGGCCGTCTACGGTGCGACGAAGGCCTTCGTGCTGTCCTTCACCGAGGCGGTCTGGGCCGAGGAACGCAGCAACGGCATCCGGGTGCTGGCGGTGTGTCCCGGGCTGACCGACACTCCGTTCTTCGAACGTGCCGGCGAGGCGGCGGCCGGGGCGGCCTCTGGCACGGCGGCGAGGGCTTTCACCCGCACGCCGGAGCAGGTTGTCGCCCACACGATTCGGGTGCTGGCGAGGCGCAAACCCAGCTTCGTCGACGGTGTGGCCAACGCGTTCGTCTCCAGGGTGGTCACCCGGGTGTTACCCAGGCGGCTGGCCATCGCGGTATCCGGGCGACTACTGGGCGGCTGACGAGCTGAGGTCTTCGCTCCAGGTGCATCCCTAGGATCGGTGGATGGCATCCTGCGACCCTCTGGGTCCACCGAACGATCTCCCGGCCACCCGATCCGATCCGGGTCCGCCGTCAGCAGCCCCGGCGCTGCCCTGCCGTATCTCTCCGGGAGGTCGCCGCGAGCTGGGATGGTTCGGCTGGATGTTCTGCCGGTTTGCCGCGCGGGTTTGGGGCGTTCCGCAGATCCACCTGTTCACCGTGCTGGCCCAGCATCGCCGGTTGTTCTGGACTTGGGGCCCGTTCGCCGGGGTGCTGCTGCGCCGTGGCCGGCTGCCCGAAGCCGACACCGAACTGGCGATCCTGCGGGTGGGCCACCTGCGTGGGTGCGAGTACGAGCTCCAGCAGCACCGCCGGATCGCCCTCACCCGCGGACTGGACGCGGACGCCCAGGCCGATATCTTCGGCTGGCCCAACGACGGCGGCCTCTCCCGGCGTCAGCAGGTGCTGCTCGCCTGTGTCGACGAGCTCGTCACCCGCCGCGCGCTGTCCGATGTGAGCTGGCAGCGGCTGTGCGGCTTTCTGGATCGTCGTCAGCTGATTGAATTCGTGACGCTGGTCGGCCAATACGATGCTCTGGCGATGACGCTCACCACGCTGGGCGTGCCGATGGATTACCCGGACCAGGTGATAGCGCTGTCCGTAGGATCGACTGAGCCGGCGGCATCGGGCGGTCGGCCAGACCCCAGGAGCCCGAAGGTGAGCGACGCACGGACGAGGGAAGCCGCCCGGGAGTCCGGGGCGGCGATGGGCGAAGCCATCAGCCTGTTCATGCTGCACCCCGAGACCTTCGCGGGCAGTATCGCGGCCGGCTACCAGAACCCGCTGGCCGGCTACGTCGCTGGGCGGGGCGGCGTGCTGGGGGAGGCCACCGGCACCACGGTCGCCTCGGTGTTCGCCATCTTCGAGCCGAACTTCGTGGCGGCCATGTGGGACGAGGGTGTGGCGGTCCGCGGTGCGCTCGGCGCCGCGGCGGTCTACTGGGAACAGGTCGGGGAGTTCGGACGCAAGTACCTGGCCGGTGCGCAAGGGCTGGACCGCCTCGCCGAACTCGGCGAGAAGGTGATCGCCGCAGCCCCTACCGGGGGTGTGCCGATGTTCGCGGGGTGGCGGAACATGCCGCTGGCCGACGACCCCGCGGCCCGCGCCCTGCAGGTGATGTTCGTGCTCCGCGAGATGCGCGGTGACGTGCATTTCAACGCGCTGGTCAACTCCGGTATCAGCCCGGTGGAGGCGCACATGCTGCACGGCGGCGTGGAGTACACCCGGATGTTCGGGTGGCCCGAGCCGTTCGCCGACGGAGCGGACAAGAAGCAGCGCTACGGCGAGGTGGAGGAGGCGACCAACCACCGGATGGCGGAGATCCTCGGCTCGGCGCTGACTGCCGAGGAGGCCGCGGAGCTGGCCCGGTTGACCACGGCAGCGCTGGAGACCCTCAAGGCGAACCTTCCGGCGTGAGGGACTGGCCGACCGGTTTCGGGTTGTCCGAATGCCGCTAGCGGACGGGCAGGTTTTCGCCGGGTACACCGTGGAGCGGTTGCTCGGCGCCGGGGGCATGGGCGAGGTGTACCTGGCCCGGCATCCGCGGCTGCCCAGACAGGAAGCGCTGAAGGTGCTCAGCGCGGCGGTCAGTGCCGATGATGAGTACCGGCAGCGGTTCAATCTCGAAGCCGAGATGGTCGCCGGCCTGGTCCATCCCAACATCGTCACCATCCACGATCGGGGTGACTTCGAGGGGCAACTGTGGATCGCGATGGAGTTCGTCGACGGCACCGACGCATCGCGGCTGCTGACCGACAAGTACCCGAAGGGCATGCCGGCCGCCGAGGTGGCCCGCATCGTCGGATCAGTCGCCGAGGCGCTGGACTACGCCCATAGCCGCAAGGTTCTGCATCGGGACATCAAGCCCGCCAACATCCTGATCGGAAAGCCGGAGTTCGGCGACTCCCGGGTGCTGCTGGCCGACTTCGGGGTCGCCCGGTGGATCGGCAAGCCGAGCAATCTGACGGGGTCGGACATGACGGTCGGCACCGTCAACTACGCGGCCCCCGAACAACTGCGCGGGGATGAGGTCGACGGCCGCGCCGACCAGTACGCGCTGGCTGCCACCGCGTACCACATGCTGACCGGTTCGGCGCCGTTCGTCGACACCAATCCCGCCGTCGTCATCAGCAACCACCTGAGTGCCACACCCCCGCAGATCGGCGCCGGTCATCCGGAACTGCGCACGCTGGGACCGGTTTTCGCCAAGGCGCTGGCCAAGAATCCCTCCGACCGGTACCGGCGGTGCCGGGACTTCGCCGACGCGATGCAGGCCGCGCTGGGATCCGGGACCTCGGCGCGGCACCGAAGGGGCGGCGCGGGGCGGTCCCGGCGCGCAGCCGGCATCGTCGCCGGTCTGGGTGTTCTCGTGGTGGCCGGGGCGGGGGCGGCGGCTGTGGTGCTGCTCGGGCATCAACGCGGCGAAGGCACCACCCCGGCGGTGCCCACCACCTCGACACCACCGCCGCCACCGGCCGTCGCGGGCCGGATGGATCTGCCGGTCGTGGTGATCGGCGCGGACTGCGCGGTGCTGGGAGCGGCCGCCGTCGACGAGGCGGGTGGTCCGGCGTACTGCGCGCGGGCGAATTCCCTGACCGAGGAGACGGTCTGGTCGGTTCAGCCGGAGCGGCTGCGAACCGCAGAGCCCGCCGTGCCGGCCGAGCCCCCGGTGCCGACGGTGCCCGACCAGCCCGCCGCTGCCGTCGTGCCCGCACCCTGAACCCAAGGCCTGTGATTTCGGGTCCGGCCGGTTGGCCGCGCGGTTACGATCCAGAAGCCGCGGCCCTGCCGGCCGGGCCGTTCGTATCAAGGGTTGGGGTCTGCATGTCTTCCAGTACCGCTGCCGACATCGTCACCAAACTCGGTGGTCCGGCGAATATCGAGAGCCTGTCGCACTGCGCCACCCGGCTGCGCTTCCAGTTACGCGACGCCTCCGGTGTCAACCAGTCCGACGTGGAGTCGGTGGCCGGGGTGATGGGCGCTGTGCCCCAAGCCGGGGACCGCTATCAGGTCGTCATCGGCGGCGGCGTGCAGACGGTCTACAACCAGATCAAGGCCCTGCCGGGAATGGACGGTGGCGGCGGGGATGATGCGGCCGCGATCAAGGCCGCAGCCCGCGCCAAGGGCCCACGCGGGAAGTTCGCCTGGATGGACTCGTTCTTCGAGTTCCTCTCCGACTCCTTCCGGCCCATCCTCGGCGCGCTGCTCGGAGCGTCGTTGTTCATCACCTTCATGGCACTGATGAGCACGCTGGGTGTCATCCCCAACTGGGCCGACCCGCGGGAGGCCAGCCAGCTGTCGCCGACCTGGCAGTTCCTCAACCTTTGCTGGCAGAGCGTGTTCGTGTTCCTGCCGCTGATGGTGGCCTACAACGCCGCCAAGAAACTCGGCGCCGACCCGTGGGTCGGGTTCGCCATCATGGCTGTGGTCATGCTGCCGGGCTTCGCCGCGCTCAAGGACTTCACCGACGCCAAAACCGTGTTCGGCTCTCAAGTCGACGTCGTGCAGGTGTTCGGGCTGCCTCTGACGATCTTCAACTACAGCTCGCAGGTCTTCCCACCGCTGCTGATGGCCGCCGTGCTAGGCCCGCTGTACAAGTACCTCAAGCGGATCATCCCGGAGAACGTGCAGCTGATCTTTGTGCCGTTCTTCTCGATGCTGATCATGATCCCGCTGACCGCGTTCCTGATCGGACCGATGGGCGTCTACACCGGCGCGGCCCTCGGCGGATTCCTGAAGTCGATCAACGATTTCTCGCCGTTCATCTTCGCGATCCTCATACCGCTTGCCTACCCGTTCATGGTGCCGTTGGGTCTGCACTGGCCGATCAACGCGATCATGCTGGTGAACATCCAGACCCTCGGCTACGACTTCATCCAGGGCCCGATGGGCGCGTGGAACTTCGCCTGCTTCGGCGCCACCGCAGGCGTGCTGTTCCTGGCCTGGCGGGAGCGCGACAGGCAGATGCGTCAGACCGCGATGGGCGGCTTGGCGGCTGGTCTTCTCGGCGGTATCTCGGAGCCGTCGCTGTACGGAATCCATCTGCGGTTCAAACGGATATACCCCCGGATGCTGGTCGGCTGCCTGGTCGGCGGCCTGATCATCGGCATCGGCGGCGGTGTGACGACGAACGCCTTCGTCTTCACCTCGCTGCTGACCATTCCGGCGTTCAGCAACATGGGCCTGTATGGTCTGGCGATCCTCGCGGCGTTCCTCACCTCGATGATCCTGGTGATCATCTCCGGTTACCGGACCCCGGAACAGGCCGCCGCGGCGGTGGCCGCCGGTGTGCCGGTCGCCGACCTGGAGGGCCCGATGTCGGAGGCCAGCCCCGACACTCTGGTCGCCGCGGCGCAGACCAAGGCGGCCGGTGAGGCCGGCGTGGTCAACGAGGTCTCCTCGCCGCTGGACGGCACCGCCGTGCCGCTGTCGGAGGTCGACGATCCGGTGTTCGGCAAGGGCATCATGGGTCCGGGTGTGGCCGTGATCCCTTCCGGCGACACCGCTTACGCCCCGGGTGCCGGTGTCGTGGTCGCCGTCCAACCCACCGGCCACGCGTTCGGTCTCCTGCTCGACAACGGGGTCGAGGTGCTGATCCACATCGGCATCGACACCGTCAAACTCAAGGGTGAGGGTTTCGACATCAAGGTCACCAAAGGCCAGCGGGTGTCCGAGGGCGCGCCGCTGGTGACCTTCGACCGGAAGGTCATCGAAGCTGCCGGATACCCCCTGATCACACCGATCGTGGTGCTCAACGCCAAGAAGTTCGGCGGTGTCGAGCAGGTCGCGAACGGCGATATCGCCGCGGGCGCACCACTATTGGCGGTGCAACCGGCCCCGGCCCCGGCCGAGGCCGGGCTCTGACACACCGCAACGGTCCCACGGCTAGCCGGGGTCGTCGGCGGGTCGCAGGATGTCTTCGGGGTGGTGGTAGAGATTGATCCGGGGTTGGCCGCGGTCGAGGCCCGGTGGTGGGATCCATTCGGTGCGGTTGTCGGCAGGCCGTTGTCGGGTGGTCCAGCCGGTGGGGGTGTCACCGACCAGACGGTTGTCGCAGCCGCAGGCCAGGGTTAACTGGTTGACGTCGGTGCGTCCGCCGTGTTGCCAGTCCCGGTGGGCGTGGTGGACCTGGGTGCGGTTGGGTGGGGCGTCGCAGCCCGGTTTGGTGCACCCTCTGTGCAGGGCGGCGAGGGCGAGACGCTGGCCGGGGCTGGCGGTGCGCCGGCGGCGCCCGTGGTACAGCCGGATCTTGGCGGGGTTGTCGAACAGCGCCAGATACGGGTTGGTGCGCCCGGTGGCGGCCATCCGGATCAGTGTGCGGATCGGCAACCGGGTGCCCCCGCCGGTGTGGGCCACCCCCGCTGCCGCACTGAGTTCAGCGAGGCTGGTGGTGGCCACGATCGTCACCGGCAGCCCGTTGTGATGACCTAGCCCACCGGAGGCCAGCACCTGCCCACAGATCTCCCCGAGGGCGTCGTGGTTGCGCTGGGCGGGGCTGCGGGTATCGCCCTGGGCATCGCGATGGGTATCGCGATCACTCCGGTCCACCGGGTGGTCGGGGAGGCTGTGTCCGGGGGCGGCGAGTTTGGCCAGTAGCGCGTCCAGGGCGGTCCGCACCGCAGGGGTGAGCCACCCGGTCAGCCGGCTCATCCCGTCCAATCCCTGCGGACTCAGGCTGAGTCCGCGTTTGCGGGCGTGTTCACCCTCGTCGTCGGGGGTGCCGTCGGGGTCGAGGTAGCCCAGCAACTGGCGGGCCACCTGACGCAATCCCTCCGGAGTGAGCCCGCCGGCCAACCCGGCCAACTGGCTCTCGGCGGCCTCCCTGGTGCCCGCGTCGATGCCGGTGGGCAGGGCGGCCAGGAAATCGCGGACCACCCCGACGTGTTCGGCGCCGATCTCCCCGCGGGCCTGCGCGGCCGCGGTGGCCGCCAGCAGCGGCTCCACCGGCTGGCCCGTCACCGTACGCCGCGGCCCCAGGTCGGCGGCCTCGGCCAGCCGCCGCCCCGCATCGGCGCCACTGATCCCCAATCGCTGGCAGAGCGCCGCCCGCCAGGACTTCGCACCGATCTCCTTGGCCGTGCCCTGGGACTGCGCCTGGACCAG
>Ga0180433_10004205_pt1 | contig 20406 bp, 18 predicted proteins | sample SS_ome_8_FD_132980 | JGI IMG/M metagenome (GOLD analysis project Ga0180433, IMG submission 132980) | Hypersaline lake sediment archaeal communities from the Salton Sea, California, USA - SS_1_D_1 metaG | ecosystem: Environmental > Aquatic > Non-marine Saline and Alkaline > Hypersaline >... | reverse complement strand
CCACGAAAATAGCCGTTTGATTATAATAGGTAAGCTGATGCCGATAAAGAACTTCTTCTCCACCAACAGTACATGCACGATCTCCTACCCCTAATATAACTGGCTTTTGAGGAGGCATTGTAATTTTAATTAATTTCTCCCGATTTTTCGCTTGTTTTGGATCTTGCATTAAATGAGTACAATCTGTTACTTTAATTTTCCTTTCGAGAAGATCTGTAGCAAAGGCCATACAAGTGTCATAACCACAGTCTTTACAATTAGATTTATCAAGAAGCGCGTATATTTCTAACGGGCTTGGTCTAGCCATTTCAAATTCTCCTAAATAGTAAATTGTTTAATATAATAATAAATAGTCTAATTGTATTTTACATTAAAAATTTGTGAAAGGATATGAATCACATATTTAATAACATGTAGCTTTTCACAGAGATTCCATTTCAAAAAACATAAAATACCTCTCATATTTTCTAAAATAATGGATTCTATATTATCTGATTTTGATTCCCTTTTTCATCCAAAACATATTGCATTTATAGGAGCCTCTGAAAAATCTAGATTTGGAGCTATGCTTTATCTTCCAGCATTCAAAGAATCAATATGGGCAAATACATTTTACCCCGTAAATCCTAAATATGATACTATACTAGATTGGAAATGTTATCCTTCAGTTTTAGATATACCATATCCCGTAGATACCGCCTATATCTCGGTAAAAACAAAGTTTATCCCTCAAGTTCTTAAGGAATGTGTTCAGAAAAATATTAAATGGGTTATCATTTTCTCTTCAGGGTTTTCAGAGACAGGAGATGAAAAGGGGTTAAAATTAGAAGGTGATATAAAAAATATCATCAAGAACTCTAACACTCGTGTAATTGGTCCTAATTGCTTAGGCCCTTTTAATGGTTCAATTGGAATGGCATTTTCTTTTAACACTCATAAAGGTATACCCGGAAATGTTTCTTTTATGTCACAATCTGGAGGCCATTTAAATCAGTTAATAGATGCAGGATTTAAACGTGATATTCGATTTAGATATGGAATTTCATTTGGAAATCAAATCGACATAAACGCTATTGATTTTTTGAAATTTTATCGAAATGATCCGCAAACCAAAGTGATCGCTGGGTATTTGGAATCTTTTGGCTCTGGTAGTGGTTATGAATTTTATAAAGAACTTAAAAAAACAACTATACAGAAGCCTGTTATCATTTGGAAAGGCGGTTATACTGAAGATGGTTCACGTGCTGCTTTTTCCCATACGGGCGCGATATCTAGTGATTCACGTTTATGGAATAGCATGATAAAACAGACTGGAGCTGCGATTGTACGAGATAATGAGGAATTTTGGAATGCTATTAAAACCTTTGAGCTTCTCTTTCCTAAATTCCTCCCAAACGGAAGAAGATTCGGTATTGTGACCCCGGGAGGGGGATCTTCCGTAAATACAACGGATTTATTTAATTCTCATCAATTAATTGTTCCAGAATTAAGTAAAGAATCACAAGAAAAAATTAGTAAAATTTTACCTTATGAAAATGTAAATATTAGAAATCCGGTAGATTTAGGAGCATTAGGATTCGTTGTGGATGTCTTTGTCGACTGTATTAACATTGTTAAAGAAGATCCTAAAGTTGATATTTTAGTTCTTCCTTTATGGCCTCACTTTATTTATAGCCATGTATTTAAAAGGTTGGCCGAATTACAGAAAACCACTCCAAAACCACTCGTAATATGCATGCCCAGTATCTCAGACTCTATTAAACTTGCCCAAAGGTTTTCTTCAGCTAAAAAGCATCTGCATAAAAATAGAATCTTATATTATTTTAATTTGAGAAACGCAGCTAAGAGTTTATCATTGTTGTGCGATTATGTTGATTTTTTACACAAAAAAAGGAAGTTTTCGTAATATATTAGATATAATTTTTCTTTATAATCGTTTTTAAATATAATTTAATATAATTTCTTTCAATCTTACATAACTCCAGTTTTTCTTCATTTGATAAATCTTCATTTCTTAATAATAATAAGTGAATTTCAAATGCTTTATGATAGGAATCATTAAAATTTTGACTTATTCGCGAAAAATCGGTCAAACTAGAATCCCATGTAGTTTTCCAATTAATTGTGGAATTAAGGGCACCTGAATACACTTTTATTGAATAAAATTTATCATTTCTCACACCCACACGAAAATCTAGTTTTCCAGAACTCATTTCCTTATTCTCATAAACCGATTTGATTATGTTGAATTATATATTTTAAGTTCCCGATCTCAGCTGTCCTCTTATAATTTTGTCGGAAACAAATATATCTTAACGTATTTTATACATTTTTGAGGTAATTTCCAGCTACTTCATCAAATTTTACATATAGTATTATTTTTCTATTATTAAATTGAGCCTAATATATATATTAACACGTTAATACCAAGTTGTTATTGTGATAAAATCACTATTAAAAAGAAGAAAAGATTAAAAGAGAAATTAGCAAATATTCAATAAAATAAAAAAAAAGGGAAATGAATTTGAGCTTTATATCAGGATTAAAAGGGATTTTTAAACGACCCATTTACATTATTATCATTTTTTCATTTATATCCATATGGATTGGCATTCTTCTTGAAAGAGAAATGATCCATAATATCATTTTAAGCAATATCCTTATCTTTTTCGGTGCTTTATTGATTGGATTTAACATAATCTTATTCATTTTCTCCTTTTTTAAACCATTTGATAAAATTAGGAAAATCTATTTTATTATTGCTATTATTCTAGCCCTTTTTGTTGCCATTTTCTTTAGGGAATCCATCTTTCTTCCTACTTTCACTTTATTTTATTTGATCTCTATTAATGTGAATCTTTTTTTCACTGCTTTTTTCGCATTTAAAGTATGCATGGACACTTCAAATAAAGTGGATGATTACTTATATAAAAAGAAGAAACTGGGGAAAGTTTTACGAGTTTTTGAGTTTATTTTATTTGGAATAACATACTGGTTAGTAGGAATATTTTTTGTACGTTTTTTCACAATTAATATAACTCCCTTTACTCAAGTAGCAATAAATATTTTGCGAATAATCCTCTGGACGAATATATTTTTGATAGTAATTGTAATATTGCGTTTCTTATTTACAAAAAAGTTCGCCGCTTACATAACATTGTTTTTCCTATTAGCTTTTTTCTATGTTATTTATATCATTTTCGATTTTCTACTCGGGAAACTTTATGGTACTGAATCCGAAGCCCCATTCTACGTTATAGCTTCCTTCTTTATAGATCTTATTTTGTTTTTCTACATTATTGGTTCGATTTATGATAAGGTGGACTTTTTAAAGAATAGGTTAAAAATATTTCGCGCAGATACTATTGCAATCTTTTTAATTATTATGAAATTATACGTACAGGTCTCAAAAGTTTTTGATAGAGCAGATATTAACGATTTCCTTTTGTTTCAAGAGGCGGGATTATTTTTTATATTCATTTTCTTTACTCTATTCTTCGGAATTTATTATATATTTAAACATAAGCATACTGATAGGAAAAAATAGCTTAAATCTTGAATAAAGGAAATAAAAAAATGAGAAAAATATAATAATTTTTTTAATAAGGTTCTATACTGGCAAATAATAAAGCAAATGTCCCATAGAAAATCCCATTTACGACTCCACTTAGTAAGGAAAGAATAAAAGTGTCTATCCCGGGTAATAAGCCATAGTAAGACAATAATAGTGGATCATTGAGAAATACTAATAATCCGATAGCAAGACTACTTAGAATTGAAGTTAAAAACCATCCACCTAAACTTCCAACTTTATCTTCGCCTGTTTTTCCGGCTATAAAGGAACCTATCAGTGGTGCAATGATATACCCAATGAGTGCTATAAGTAATCCGATAAATGTAGCATCATATGGGCCTGAAGCAATTGATCCATATATCAACTGAACTACCTCTCCAGGCATGAAGATAATTGGACCAAAAAAGACAAATAATAACACCAAAGGATTAGTCGTTATATCCGAAAATAATGTGTTGAGATCTCCAGTTATTGTCTGTGTAATTATAACAAATAGGAAATTTATGCCAATAAACGCAATCAAACTAAATCCAAAAGCTTTTCCAAAGCCCATTATGTTTAACCTCGATAATAATCGTTAAAATTCTTATTTTTTCTATCTTTATGTATATACTAGAAAATAATATTTATTTAAAGATATTTAAAGTTATTAAGTTTAAGTCATTTTTTTATAAGTATTTCGAATATTCAGTAATAAACAGCAGTTTAAATAAAACCTATGAACGCCCAGAAAAATCAAAATTTTAAAGTTGGAAAACTCAGACATGACACAATAGCAAAAATTATAGAAAACTATATTTCTGATTTGGAATTAAAGGATCCTCGATTAATACAAGGATCTAAAATCGGAGAAGATGCTGCAGTAATTGATATGGGAGATAAATACCTCATTAGTAAAACTGATCCCATCACATTTGCAACTGATGCTATTGGATATTACGTAGTTAATATAAATGTCAATGATATAATCTGTATGGGAGCAACTCCAAAATGGTTTCAATCTACAATATTATTACCTGAAAAAGGTACAGACAGCAATTTAGTTGAGGCGATATTTAAAGATATCCATGATACGTGCCAAGAATTCGGGATAAGCGTCATTGGAGGGCATACGGAGGTAACAAGTGGATTGAATAGACCACTTATTATCGGATCATTACTAGGTGAGGTAGAAAAGGACAAACTAGTTTTAACCTCAGGAGCTAAACCAAAGGATGCCTTAATATTAACAAAAGGGATTTTTATTGAGGGGACTTCGATCATTGGTCGAGAAAAGGAAAGGGAACTCTTAGAGATGGGTTATGATAAGACCTTTGTTGATAAATGTAAGAATTATCTCTTCGATCCAGGTATTAGTGTTTATAAAGAGGCCATTTTAGCGAACTCTAAGTTTCATATTCACTCTATGCATGATCCAACTGAAGGGGGATTATATTGTGGAATTGCAGAGATATCTATTGCCTCAGGCAATGGAGCAATTATATATCCGCAAAATATAACTATACTACCTGAACCTAAAGAACTTAGTCATATATTTAAATTAAATCCAATGAATACAATATCTTCAGGGTCCCTACTTCTCACTATCGATGATGATACATCATTGGAATTACTCGAATATTTGAGAAAAAATGGAATTGTTTGCGAAAAAATAGGGAGAATAGTTAGCGATAAAAATTTGGTAGTAAAAAATAAGAATGGAAAAACTGAGCCACTTAAGTATTCAGAAACAGATGATATCATAAAGATCTTTGACTAATTGACGTTCTTTCTTTGAGTTTTTTTTTCACAGTAATAATTTGATGGATTTTTAAGAAGTAGCTAATATTTTTATTTCCTCAATTTCATTACATATATATCTTTATCATATAATAATAGGGTTTATTCTAAATAGGCTTTTATTTCAATTAAAATCGATAGGAATTATAGTGGTCAAGAAGGAACTTAAAAATATCTTAGAAATTATTGGAAATGAAGCGAGAACCAAAGGATTAACGCTTAACATTAATTCTAATATATTTTTCGAGATTTTAAATCAAAATAATATCAATTTTAGTAAATTTAAAAGCATTATTATCTCAGAATGGGAACAATTTCAAGCTAAAAATCAAAATCGCTTAATAAAAAAGTCATACACGACCTTTTTTTACCAAACATTCGATAAATATTTCAAGAACTATATTCATGAGTTTTGTGGATTAAACGGAAATCACCTTGCATTAATAAATCGAGAAAAAATTTCCGATGATGATCTATTTTTTGAATACGATTATACTCTATCTCTTGAAGAAGTTTCGCAATTTAGTATATTTTCAAAAAATCTAGAAGATAATCTTAATGGAATAACCTCTCCTTTTAGTTATTTTTTTTTAATTATATCGATTTTAGGAGTTGTAATAAGAAAATTACTTCAAGAAAAATTTTATATTATGCTTGATGGAGCGGTAATACATAATGGAGAGGAAGGAAAAACTATTAGCTTCTTCATTGTAATTAAAAACAGTAAAGATGAAACTTTTCAAAATTATTATTATATGTTTCTTTTCTACTTTCTTAAATATTTTAAGGAGATCCCCGATGATTATACAGAAAAATTATTGTTAGGTCGAGAAAGGCTATATCAATTAGCTTTAGAGCGATATCCCCTCGCAAAGGAAAAACTTGTAGATTTATTATATTATTTCTATAAAAAATGCAACCTATTAGAAAATTTTTCACCACTTTTAGACTTTCTAAATTTTGTCTGTTCTCGGGTTGAGGATTCCATTTATTCAAAATTAGATATTATTAAAAAAGATTTTTTAGCTAATTTCAATTATACTGAGGAAAAAAAAAGTTCTCTACTACGAATATTTGATTTTTTAGATAAGAAATCAACATTATATTCAACTTTTCAAGCAAATAATTTACCATCAACAAAAAATCAATTTAACTTGTTTTTACTTTATATGAAATATTACTTCGGTGGAGGAAGTCTTGAAGCATTAGAAGTAGGGGATTTATTACTATTACCAAAAAAATTTAAAACTGAATTGAATAAACGAAATAAAGAATCTCAAATTACTATTAGTGCAAATTCAATAAAAGATATTCAAAACATAATGGATTATATGTCCTTAATTTCGAATATGGATGCATTAAGTATAATTATCGAAAAAATATTCAATTTAGAATTGGCTCAAATTAATTATGATTTTTTTAAAACCTTTTTACGAAGTCTTAATTTGAACATTTCTATGCTCATAGAAAAAGAAAACCAAATTTTATCCGAAAATCCAAAAAATACTCCCATCACATTTGATATAACAATCGATCATATCTGCCGTATGCTCTATACTCTAATTGACAAAATTTTTATCAGAAAAATGCCAGAACAAGCCTCTACTAATTTTATTGACCCTCGAAGCAGATATGTAGGTAAAAATATTGCTTTAAGGGTCTTAGAGTTATTTATCTTTCAAGATTTAAATGTTTCGGATGATGTTTGGCCAGATTATTTGATCAGTCTTAATAAAAATTCACTCAGAAAGGAATTAGAACCATATAATATTAGCATCCCCGAGAAATACTTCTATAGTTTCCAAGATATCATTAGGTTTGTTATCACCTATAATTTCCAATCTTATAGTGATCAACAACTCTTTGAAGAATGGTTAATAAATGAAATTATCATTCCAATAACTGGATTTATACAAGAAATTCGAAAGGCGATTAAAAAGGGAGGAAATTTAGAAGATGCTTATGGAGTAATAAAAGAATATTTCTTATCAAACAACTCAAAAACGGAATTAAATGATGATCTAATATTTGCTTTACGCCAATTAGCACCATTTTTTGTCAACAATAACTAATTTTTAATACTTTTGAATCGCAAAAATTTCTAAAAATCTTTCAAATTCACTCTCTATATTAATTATGGGAATTTTTTTGACCAAATTTTCTCTTTCTTTCTTATTTGAGATTAAACCAGAGATCATTTTAATATTTGAATTTAATTGAGGCTCAATTTCTTCAAAATTCTTTGCACAAAGGACTCCTGGAACTTTTAAACCTCGAAAACCCTCAAAAAAAACCAGATCAATATTGTCCAAAAGTTTAGAGATCCAATCAATTATTTTCTCGAGGGACATATTTTTTTTGAAAAATATAGCTATCTCATCATTTTTATTCTTTATAATAGAAAAATCTGCTCCTGCATTAGAGAATTCAAATGAATCTTTCCCTGGTGTATCCACACTATGAATATGAACGTTTTTAATTACAATAATGGAAAGATCTAAAGATGATTTCAATCTATTTATTGCAGTAGTAATGAAATGCGTTTTTCCTGAACCTGAATACCCAATTAGACTTATGAATTTCATAAATTATCAGTTAAAAAGTGAAATATTATATCTACTATAATTAAATAAGATAAGAGTCAATAATAATCCTAGATTTTTTTTTAATTGTTTTCAATGGGTATTCATTAACAAAACAATAAAAACAATAAAAATATAATATAAGCAAATAAATCCATTCCACTTAAGATTGGAATTAGTAATAGACTCTAGAAAAAAATGCCTAAAAAAGAATTAATCATTTTCGATGCCAATTTTTTCATTATGCTACTATCTGTAAGAGTACGGCATACTGTAGATAATTTAGAAAAAGTTGCGGAGAAGCTAGGTTTTGAATATTACATTTCTGAGACAGTATTTAATGAGATAAAAGCACCCCATACGTATAAAGAAAAATTAGATAAAATTATGAATGTTGAAAAAATCCTTGATTCAGAAATCGAGCTTATTAAAACTGAGTTGATAAACCAAAATATACGATTCCCGGCCCAAGATCCCGATTTATCCCTTTTAGTTCTTGCAGATCGTTTAATGGAAAACGATGAGAAACCAGTCATTTATTTAGTATCCGATGACTTCAAACTCATAAAGAATGCAAACCTAGTCTTTAGTGGTAAAATTGAAACCTTGTCGCTTTCAAGTTTTCTCTTGAAAATTCAGAGGTCTGTTCCCAATAAACAATTACGTAATTATTTCAATAATTTATGGAAAAAAAGCTTAAACTATACTCTTTCATATATGATTCAACGATCAAAAATATATCCTGCTGAATCAAAAATTACATGGCTACTTGAAAAGGCAATTAGTGTTACAGAAAGCTCTATTCTAACTAAGGATACCCAAGTCATAGATGAAAAGTCCAGAAATGTTAAATTTCAGGTGGGAATGAAGAAATTTGAGAAAGAAATTAAAATTGCAGATAAATATATAGAAGATAAACCGATCTCCTCTAAGGAGGAAGAGAAAGTCCATGAGATCATTAATTTTCTCGAGAATTTGAAAATCTCACGAGAATATTTAAAAAGAGCACGAGAAGCAATCATAAAAAACGATTCCAAGGATGCAGCAAGATTTTTAAAAAAAGGAAATGGTTTTTTAATTTCCTTACTCCAATTAGCTGCTGGGCAGCTAGAAAATAAGAAAAATTATGAAATCGTTGAAAAATTAATATGCTCTGAAATAAGTAAGATGGAATTTCTTCGAGCTTTTATTTTAGTGTCCTTAGGAAGAATAAATTCAGCCATCGATTCAATAGAGAGAGCCGCTTTATTTTCCACTATTATTCTCAATCAACAGACTTGTTTAACTTTAAATTATGTAAAAGCCTTGATTCTTCTCTTTCATGGTCTCTATGACAATGCAATTATGGCATACAATTTTACTGAAGAACTAGCAGATATCTATAACGATGAGAAACTCAAATTAAAATGTTTAATAGGTAAAGCAATTTCTTTATACATTCAAGGTGAAGAAACCGAGACAGCTATTACTATTATGGAAGAAATCTCAAATTTAAATTTCGAAAAAGACTTTTTGGATGCAATCATTGTATTTAGTGAATTAGGGGATTATTTTCTAGCATTGGGACACTCGCAGATAGCAGCTAATCTTTATAATGAAGCTCTTGAATTAAGTATTGATTACAACTTAAATGTGAGAAGTGATATCCTCATTGAAAAATTAAAACGAGCTTATATCGCTACAGTACTTAATGGTTATTCAGCAGAAGATATTATGGTCGATAAATTAGACATTTTATTAGATAAAGCCTATTCGGTTAAAGATGTGGAAAAATATAATGACCAAATTAAAAAAATCTCAAGTTTCAATTTACTCTTCTATACTGATTTTCCATATATATCTGGGAAAAAGAAAATCATTCCTTTTTCAAAATTGCCAAAGGAACTACAACAGGATGATTTAGAAGTTGTACATTTCGAAAAACTTCAAGGCGAGAATGAAGATAAATATCTATTTATTGTTTCCCATTATGAATTAGGATTATTAGGCATTAGACTAAGAACAGATGAGAATATAACAGGAATTGCTGAAAATTACACGTTGAAATTGAAGCCTAACTCAAAAGTTAAAATATATAAACCAAATGAGGAGTTAAAAGATACTTTTTTAATTAGAGCAATAATAGAAATAACTGCTAAGGATATGTGTGAAATAATATACTCTCTGCCTTCTTTCTTTAAAACATTAAATATTTAGTTGTTTTTGGAAAGAAAATTTCATTGAAATTATGAAAACTAGATTTAAGTTTTTCGTAAACTCTTATCTCTTTGACTTATTTGATGTCCATGAACGGCACAACTAATACAATAATATTTAGTCTTAACGGGTGCTTGGATAATCGTTCCAGATTTCTTTAATTCCGCATACATACGTCCATCAACTAATGAAACCTTTTTGGTGACAGCCTTTGCCTTACTTCGAGGAACAAACCTTCCACATTTACTACATTGAACACGGGCATGATGGCCTTTACTAGAACCGCTCTTTCCACCACTTTTTCTTTTCTTTGGAATAATAATCAACTTTAACTTATTTTTTTTGATTTCTTCTTTAATTCTAAAATTTTAAATAATGCAAACCTTAAAAAATTTATTCTTAAACGCAAAATGACTGATTTTGTGAATTATTTATAATATGCTTATTTTTTATTTATTTTCTTGAGCATCTAATTCTCTTAGAGATTTGATTGAAAAAGAGATTCTTTTTACAAAAGTAAGTAGCAATAAGAATATAAAGATTATAATAAAAAATGGAAAGAAAATATTTATTGGAAATCCAAGAAATAAATTTGATAAGTAATAAACCCAAAATTCAATAATAAAAGCAAACCAAAGTATAATCAAGCGCTCGGCTCTTTCCATCAAACCAACTCCTCTCATTTCTATGCTTTCATTCTCTGCTTTAGCTCGAATATAAGAAATCATAATCATTAAAAATAAAATCAGATATCCAATATAATAATCAATATAATTTCCTAAAATCAGTCCTATGATTATGAGCGCATCAGAAAGTCTATCTATGTTTGAATCTAAAAATGCTCCTGCTTTTGACTTCTGATGAGTTCTTCTCGCAACCTCGCCGTCAAATACATCGAATGCACCCGCCCAGAACAGAAAGAACGGGACGATCCAAGCAAACCAAATAGAAAAATGCAATCCATCGATCGCAATAAAAAATGCAACGCAGAGTGAACATAAGAACCCGATTAATGAGAGGATATTGGGAGATATTTTGTGTTTTACTAAGAAACTCACTGGAGAATCAATGAATTTTAACAAAAGTTTTCTCTGATGCTTTCTCTTCTCATTTGTAAATTCTTGTTCGCTCAAAATTATCTCAGATTTCAACACTAATGATATTATAAAGAAAAAATGTTTAGGAATTAAAAACTTTTCATATTATTAACCTTAAATTGAGTTTTATTAACCGAATAACTGAAGAGGCTAAGTATGATTGACTTCCTAAACTTATTCTTGTGAAATTAAAACGCATTAAATCTTCTGAGCTTATCATTTCACCCGTTTGATTACCAATAATGAATAGTAAATTACTTTTATGGTTAAAATTATTAAAGAAGGAGTAAAAGTCTTGCCCCTCCTCCTGCAATATAAAAACTTGAAAATTTTGACTAATAAATCTTTCAAGAGCGTTAAAAATATCAAGTTCTGTACGCTCTACCATCTCTAATGGATTTGGTTGTTTAAAATTGAGTATATAGTTTACAAAATAATCTGATAGTAAGATTTCGTTTTTAGGGAAATTTTCATAATTCAGATTATTGGAATTAAACATAAAAGTCCCGTAATTATCTAAAAACACCCAAATCTCAACATTTTTTTCGAATCCGCGCTCTCCTAACAATGCTGCTAAGACTGATCTGGATATAACATCTAATCTGCCTGAAGACCCAGGAATATCTTTGATCGTATATTTCTCAAGATTTATCGTGCTGGATTTTATAAAAAAAACGATTCTCATTGTAGTATAAGTTCCTTCGATCTCTAAATGTCATCTTATTTTTTTCTATAATTAAATAGTATTTAATGTATATAATGATAAAAATTTTTAACTAGCCAATATATACTAATAATGGGAAAATGATGACGGAATAACTTGAGCATTTTCGAGGACAATTATGATAACCCATGAGTAATTGTGCAAAATAGTGCTTACATCCTGAATTTAATAATCAATATATTTCCAGAAAAATGGGCTCTTGACCTAGTAAAGGTGAATACCAAAGCGATGAGGTCAGAGTCAGTACCCAGATGGAAGACATGATTGTGTTCCCAAAAAGGCATAGAAATTAGTGCCTAACACGAGAGAACTTTTTTGATTTTAAGGGTATATCCTAAAAATGAACAAAAGGAGTTAGTGTTTTAGGCAACAATATATGCTGATTATATCATATAATAATTCAAAACATACCAACCGTATCGGAACTAAACAAATCTTTTAATTCCTTGTTAATCTCACCTTGATCCGATTGGAGATAATTATTCAAAATTTTCGCGATTACTGGCGCCCATTTTTTCATCAATGCCCGAATATAGCCTATTTGAATATTAGTATCTGTAGCAATACATAATACTCCTTTTCCAATCTTAAGAGAAAAGAGAAATCCTTTATCATACTCAGTGATCTGAAGGTTAATATCTCCATAACCTAAAATATGCCCTTGTTCTTGACCTGCAGTAAAAACAGCTCCTCCAATAGCTCCAATTTTTTCTACTGAAATATCTTTATCGGATGGAAAATTAAATTTTGATTCACTTATTATGGTAATACCTGTATCATCAATGATTATGACATTTTTTAGTCCGGCAGTACTATTAATTATCTCCTTGAGAATTTGTTTTAGCTTTAACTCATCTTCAGAATAACTCACTGGTAACACCAAATTTTTCCATGAAAAAGGATACTTAATTAATAATTTTCATCAAATATTAGCAAATATAGTATAAAAATAAACTTTTATCTATAAAAATTTAATGAGGCGATTTAATTAATAAATCACTTAATTTTTTTCTTTTGCTATTTTGGAGATTATAATCAGATTTCATTAGAATAGCTTTTGAGATTTTAACATTCGCTTCAATATTTTCAGTTTTGCTTTATGGTTTTTAGATTTTTCAATCAGTATAAATAATTTATACCTTTTGCTCTTATCAATATCAAACTTCAACTGGACTAAATTTGGCTCTCTTATTACTAATTCTTTATTTTTAGAAACTGCCCATAGTGCTAAGGTATTTTCATGAACCCAAAGTCGTTTTGAAATTTGTGATCCTATCGGAAATCCGTTTCGATCTGTTATAACGCCGGCCACAAAATTAGGAAAATTTTTCTTAACACGATACAAAAAGTAGTTAACTTCTGTTTGATTAATTAATCTTGGGCTTTCTGACTTCATATAATCTAACCTATCACAATTTAATCTAGATAAAATAAAAGTATAAAAATGAAATCTTTAAATGGTGTGATATGAAGATATTACTATTCTTCCCCTTTATGGCGAATATAATATCATCAAAATATAGTTCAATCTAATATAAGTAAAAAAAGAAGAATGGGGGTTATTTGCTTTTAATATTTATCCCTAAATCTAAATTATCAATTAATTCAGAAAATCTATTTCTTACAGTAACCTCTGTGACTTGACTAACTTTCGCAATCTTTCGCTGAGTTCGTCTTTCTTTTGTCAGAATTGAAGCAGCATAAATGGCTGCCGCACAAACTCCTGTGGGCCCCCTTCCTGACGTTAAGCCTCTTAATTCTGCCATAGTTATTACTTTTTTTGCCATTTTATGACAATATGAAGATAATTCCAACTCTGAAATAAAACGTGTGAGAAAATCTAAAGCTTTAGTGGGATTTAAATTAAGCATTAATTCATTGGAAATAAATCGAAATGATCTTCCAATCTCTTTTTTATCTACTCTTGCTACTTCAGCAATTTCATTGAGAGTACGGGGAATCTTATGCATACGACAAGCAGCATATAAACTTGCAGCAGCTACACCTTCAATACTTCTGCCTCGAATAAGGTGAGCCTCAACAGCATCTCTATAAATCTTTGCTGAGCACTCTCTAATATTTTTATGAAGATCTAAATTAGACGCCATTCTATCTAATTCACTCAAAGCAAAAGTAAGATTTCGTTCAGTTGCATCGGATACCCTGATTCTACTTTGCCATTTACGAAGACGATAGATTTGACCTCGTAATTTAGCAGGAATTTCTTTTCCAAAAATATCTCGATTTTTCCAATCGATCATAGTCGATAAACCTTTATCATGGATCATATAAGTCATGGGAGCCCCTGTTCGGGTACGTTTTTTCTTTTGATCCGCATCAAAGGCTCTCCATTCTGGACCATGATCAATATGGTTCTCTGAATGAACTAGTCCGCACTCTTCACATACTAATAACCCCCTATTCTCATCGAACAAAATGTTTTTCCCACATTCAGAACAAAGATTATTCTCTGTATTTATTCTTTCGGGGAGAATTGCCTTTATATTGTTGCGACTTGAAATAATTTACACCTTTACTAGAATGATTATCGGGGATTTTAATAATTTTTTAACGGATTTTTACATAATAATTATTATTCGAATTCATTTGGGTCTTATGATGAGTTTTAACTGAAATGAATGGCGTTTTAATCGGACCAAATATTTCTTTTATAATACCAATCTCTTCATAGTTTTCGGTAAATATTGGCTTCTTTGTAATTTTTTCAAGATTTTTATTCCATCTTTTTGCTCTAAAAATGCAATTCTTTTTAGAGTCCCCGAGATAGAATAAGTTTAATTTGACCCAATTTTTCAAGGTTTACCCTAACTAATTATTAAAATTTAAAATAGAAAATTGAAGGCTACTATTTAAATATAACTTTTTTTAATGAGTTTTTTACATTTTTGAATGCTATATCAAGGGTAATTGACAGAAAGCTTCTTGATAATAAAGGATTTGATAAATCAATGCCTAGAATACAATATTTTTTGAAATAATTTTAATTGTTTTCATCGATTCGATGTTCGGTTTCGAATATTCTTTTTATATACGAGAAATGCAGTTATCGTTCTCTTTAAAAATTATATAAATAATTTCTTTAACCTATATTCTAATTTGCATTCACATTGTGGTATATCAACAACTAACTCTTCAGGGTTTTGAGTTAGTACAAAATTTCTCAATATAGTTATCATTTTTTCATTACATTCTCTTTTTAGGCAATTATGAATCCCTCTTTTTGTTCCTGCTCCAGAAGGTTCAGAAATAATACGAGTAGAAATTCCTTCTTTCCTATTTTTAAGTATTTTTCTTAAAGCTTTGAGGAGGGAATAAAACCAAGGGGGGCGGTATCGCTTTTGGTACCACAGATACTCTACGTATGAACCTTTTTGGATATTTACTGGATTAATTGAAATTGTATTTACAGGCAGGTCGATCAATTTATTTACAGAGCGGATGCAATCATCAATAGCTGCTTGTTCATTAAGAAATGGTGGTTTAAAAAGAAGATAAACTCTTATTCCTAAATTAAATTTTTTACACATATGTATTGCATCTAAAAAATCTTCATATGACAACCCTTTATTTATATAATTGTTCCTAATATGATTATCAATGCTTTCAAGCCCGATTGCGATTTCAATATACTTTTCTTTTAAGGTATCCCGCATAGCTCTTAATTTACTCTCTCTAAGATATTCCACTCGAGATTCAACAACAATTTCCTTTATCTTACTAAACTGCATAATCTTATTATAGATGTGACTTCTTATTTCCTCTGAAATCTCCTCATCATCAAAAAAACTACCTGAGTTAAAAATTTTAATAACAAAATCATCCTTCGATGACATGATTTCATTTGCTTTTTTATCCATAGCATAGTCAAATTGATGGATGATTTGTTCGGGATCGACAGGATCAATATTTGAGTCTCCAATATATCCACACATTGAACAACCTCCAGATTCTCCTAACGCCCAGCTGCATCCTTTAGTACGTAAAATTATAGTTAATTCTTTTCCCTTCTTATTTAATAGTCTATCATCCTTAATCCAATATGCAACCGGTTTATTGAGTGCTATTTCGGTTCTTTTATTTTTTCTTTGAATAAATTTCTTCCTAATTTTATTAATTTTTAAAATTAATGAAGAACTCGCATCAACGTTTCTCATAGATTTCAGCAACTATACCTCTTTTAATATTTCTAATGTTATTTGAACCAATAATTGCATTGCCAACAGCAATTATTTTCTGCTTATTTTTATTTAAAATGAAAACATTACTTTGGGGTAAAATATTTGGAGTAAAATCGATTATACCTGGTCGGAATAGATTATTTCCCCTAATTTTTTCACCATCGAACACAAGAACATTCACATTATTATTAAAAGGAAATAATAATTCAGCTCCAAATATTTTAAGTTCAATTTGTCCCTTATTCAAGTCAAATATCCCAATAGATTCATTACTTTTTTTTTCGATGATATCAATTTTTGTTCTAGTCCGATTTCTTCTCATTTTGATTCCATTTTCAAAAAGTTTCATCCCAGAACCTATTCCATATTGATAATCTGCGATCTTAATAAATTTTCTTACCCATGAATTTGTATAAAAGGTTTGGGGAGATTCATTTTTTTCTATACTTTTTTTTAAATCTCTTATTTTATCTTCTAATGAATTTAAAGCATCTTTAGAAGTGAGATTATCATCAATATCAGTATAATAAAATTCATTATCAAGATTTCTGACCGCATTATCTAAAATTGAATAATATCCCTCACCTTTTATATGACAGATTACTGGAATAGAATTATCATACTTTTTTAATAATTTAGTTAGCATCTGTGCCGTAATATTAATCTCTTCTTGATCCCAATCTCCTGTAACAGGGATATCATAAGAATTGACGGGATAAATATTTTCTAATTGTCTTGGAATTGCACCTAACGGAGAAGTTAAAATAATTTCTTGAAAGTCAGGAAATTCGGGAAATTTCCTAATGACCTTATAAAACTTTTTATGAGACTTGGACTCAGAATAAGGTTTTTTAGCAGAACAAGGTAAAATTATTATCAGCTTGGTCCATGATTCTGGTAGAAAATTCCTAATAACTCTCTCTCTAAACTCCTTAAAATCCGGCCTATAGTACGAGATTGATCCTATACATTTAATGAATGTGTTTTTTGCTGAGATTGGGGTTTCTAATCTGAGATTGTCAAAATATTCTTTATCTAATATTTTCAGACTTGAATAAAATAATGGATCGTCATGAGTTGTCTTTTCTAAAAATGATCTATAATCTTCAGTATCTAAAAATTGCTTAATCTTATTCATATAGATCTTAGCTGAAATTAGATTATGAAGGGTCAACAGTAATATCTTTTCTTGGGAATATTTATCTTTTAGGAGCTTTTTTAACTTTCCTGAACAAGCAATACATGCACAAGGAAGATCTTTAAGTCTATAGATGGGTAATAGTTCTTCAGTAGTATTATAAAAATTCTCTGCTGACAGATACATCATATATGAGCTATCGATTAAATCAATTCCTAAATAAATTAAGAGAGGATAAAACTTCGGAATCAATCGGCCTGAAGTCATTAATACAAGATTATTATTGAGTTCAAGCTTAATTTTATCAATTACTCTAAGAATTGTCCTAAAATTGTTTAGATTATCAAACAAATCTGCAATATTTAATATTTTAATATTATTTTTTTCCTTTATTAATGGAATATATAAATCTATTAATTCTGAATAATCAAAAATCTTAACAGTAATTCCAAAATTACTATTTGGATAAGATTCTAAAATAGATTTGGCATGGTGAATATAATTTTTGATCTCTTGCATCGCAAAGTCTTTATCTAATGAAGTAGTAGGCACATTAAAAGGAATAATTGAAATTACATTATTCTGGGAAAAAATTTGTCGATTTTTATCGAGCATTTCATTAAATTTGGTGATTGTGCCACTATGGGAATATATAAAGGAAGTATTTTTGAATTTGTCGCGTAAGAATCCAATTTTTAAAAATATCTGTTTAGTAATAAAAAAGATTGGATGATTTTCGAAGTATTCTAGAAAATTAATATTACCAATTAAAGTGTTTGTCATTGGAATGACAATATTAGGAGTATTAAAATATGTTTTCTCCTTGGATGACAGATAAATTCGCCCGATTCGGGAGTAACCAATTTTTTTACTTTTAAGATCAAAAAATAAGTCCATGCTCTTCAAATGAAGAAATTATTTAATATTAAATAAATTCATGTAATTTACATATTTAACTCATAATTAGAATAGGGTAAAATTCGTAAATCTTTTTAGCTCATCCAGGGCGAAGTTTGTGAATGTGTCTTCAATCTCTTCCGTTTCATAAAGATTTTTTATAAAGGTCCTATAATCATCTATTTCTTTAACTCTTACTATGGCTAATAATCCAAATTGTTCTCCAATTCTAAATAGATCGGTTATATACTTGTTTCTTTCAATTTTTTCAGCGATCATATCATACCTTGCTGGATTTTTTGGTTTTATTCTTACATAAAACTTTCCTTTATATCCAATCAACTTTGGATTAAATTTAATAGTATAGTTTAAAATAACTCCATCCTTCTCCATATCTTTTATTCTTTTGTGAATGGTGGATTGAGAAATTGTAATATTATAAACCTCTTGAAGAATTTCCTTAATCTCATAAGTAGAAAGTAATTTAGATTGTTGTTTTTCCCGTAGAATTTTTAATATAAGAAAATCATTTTCATCAAGATCCTTTAGATCATGTTTTATTTCATTTAGTCGAAAGCTATTAATTTTGTATATCTTAATCGTTTCAATAAATTGATATTTTTTAAAATAAGAATCAGCCATTACAGAATCGATTTTACTTAAAGACTTATTGAAATCTCTTAAATTTTTAAAAATAAACATTGCTATTAGAGAAAATTCACCAAGTATCCCATCTAACATTACCAACTGTGGTATTTCACATAATTCTTTAACTAAAAACGGTTCTTGTGGATTAGTTTTTATTTCCATAAATACATATTTCAAGTTTGGGCTGATATTTGGATTAATGGTAATTGTAAAATTAGAAATGATTTGTCTTTCTCTCAGATTCATCATTCTATTTTGAAGAGTAACTCTTGTGATATCTAACTCTTCTGCAACTTTTGAGAATTTGATTTTAGAATCATTACTTAGCTTTTTGATTATTTTGATGGATGGTAAAAGTCCATTTTGAGGCATGATTTAACTAAAAATTATTTTTACTGGTAAATTGCTTAAAAACGATATACTCTAATATACATGTTTCCAAAAAAACATTTATATTTAACTCAAAATTAAAAAGTTTAATATTCACAAAAATGTGAGAATAAAACAATGGTAAATTACAAAGTTGCTGATATTTCATTAGCAGAAAAAGGTAAAGAGGCGTTATATATTGCTGAAAATAAAATGCCCGTTACCGCAAAAGTTATTCGAGACAGATTTTTAAAAGAAAAACCTTTACAAGGAATAATTATCGCAGGCTGTCTTCATATAACAAAAGAAACAGGAAATCTTGCACGAACTTTAAAGGCAGGTGGCGCTGAAGTATATCTTTGTGGTAGCAATCCATTATCAACTCAAGACGATGTCTCAGCTGCATTAGTGGAGGAAGGAATCAATGTTTTTGCTTGGCACGGTAACACTGATGAAGAGTTTTATTGGTGTATTCACCAATGTCTGAATGCAAAACCCAATATTCTTATCGATGATGGAGCAGATATGATTGTCACCGCACATAAGGAATTTCCTGAATTGGTTGAAAATGGTACGATAATTGCATGTCAAGAAGAAACCACCACAGGCGTTAAAAGATTCAGAGCAATGGATAAAAAAGGAGTTTTGAAAGTTCCTCTCTATCCTGTCAATGATGCAAGATGTAAAAATCAATTTGATAATGAACTAGGAACAGGTCAAGGGATAGTTGCGGCTATTTATGGAATGCATGTACTCTTTGCGGGTAAGAACGTAGTAATTGCGGGATATGGACACTGTAGTTCTGGAATGGCTTTACGAGCTCGTGGTTTAGGGGCTAACGTGATTGTAACAGAAGTTGATCCTATTAAAGCACTACAAGCCGTATTTGCTGGATATACAGTAAAACCTATTGAAGATACGTTAGAAGAAGCAGATATTATTCTTACTGCAACAGGATGCAAACATGTTATTCCTCCTAAAACAGAAATATTTGATAAACTTAAAGATGGGATAATCCTCGGTAATTTAGGACATTTTGACATCGAAATCCCTACTAAAGAATTATACGAATATGCTAAGGAAATTAAACCAATTCGAAGTAATGTCGAAGAATTATTAATGCCAAATGGTAAGAAAGTGTATTTGCTTGCCAAGGGGAGGTTAGCTAATTTAGTTTTATCTGAAGGACATCCTAGTGAAGTG
>Ga0180433_10004204_pt1 | contig 20408 bp, 24 predicted proteins | sample SS_ome_8_FD_132980 | JGI IMG/M metagenome (GOLD analysis project Ga0180433, IMG submission 132980) | Hypersaline lake sediment archaeal communities from the Salton Sea, California, USA - SS_1_D_1 metaG | ecosystem: Environmental > Aquatic > Non-marine Saline and Alkaline > Hypersaline >... | reverse complement strand
GATATCGGCCGCCGCTCCAAAGCCTCGTTCGAGCCGGGCGACCGAGCGGCAATCATGTGAAGCAGGGAGAACTATACGCATCCTGTGTCTTCCTCAGCACGGCAGGACATCACACCGGAGTCAGCCGCACGGTATCCTGGTCGAAAGCCAGGACGGCTGCCCCACCCCACCAACGGGCATGAGTAGACGAGGCAGACCGGGCACTAGGCCCGGGAGAGCTCCTCTTTGCTCCTGGCCTTCAGCTGCTTCTGCTTGCGCCGGTGCTTCTTGATGGCTACTCTTCTTGCCTTGTTCATGTCCGCAATCAAATATAGCCCAAACTGCCGGCCGGTGTCACCCCCCGAGCTCGTCCGGTCCATTTCCTGGACCCAAAGGTGGGCGTACGCCAGCAGAAGGCGAATCAGTGCAGTACCGCGGCGCTGTTGCGCCCCCGACCCAAAGAAACCCAAAAGGTACCCTTGCGCGGTGGAAATTGCCTATGGTATACTTCTGTTTGGCTTGTGAAAAGGGGGTAGCAGTTGCTCGCTGATTACGGCTTCGTCGCGCTCTTCCTCATCGTAGCCATCCTTTTCAGCAGCCTGCTAGTCATCCTGCCGGTTGTCTTCCGGTATCTCAAGCTCGTTCCACACAATCCCAACCCCGTCAAGACCGCCCCCTTCGAGTGTGGCATGGAGACAATCGGGAAGACCTGGGTGCAGTTCAACTTCCGCTACTACTACTATGCCCTGGTGTTCCTTGCCCTGGACGTGCTGGTGGCTTTCGTCTACCCCTGGGCAGTGGGCGTGAGGGACCTGGGCGTTTCCGGCCTGGCTGCCGTGATTGTCTTCGTGGCCATTGTTCTGCTGGGGTATCTCTACGCCTGGAGGAAGAAGGTCCTGGAATGGAAGTAGGCAGACTCAGGGATGAGATCTACTCCTCTGCCGACCTTGACCGGAAAGAGAGCCGGGTAGTCGAGGACCTGAAAGGCAGTGCTACCGAAGCCATAGCCGACCCTGATGCCTGGCTGGCCGAGGAGCTTAGCCAGAACATCCTTCTGACCACTGCGGACTGGATAATCAACTGGGGACGTCGGTCTTCCCTGTGGCCGGCTATCTGTTTCCCGGCGTGCTGTGCCTTCGAGTTTATCTCGGCGATGGGCCCGCGGTTTGACCTGGGCCGCTTCGGTATGGAGATTTTGCGCGCGTCGCCGCGGCAGGCAGATGTCATGATCACCGCCGGTACGCTGACCTGGAAGATGGCCCCCAACGTAAGGCGTATCTATAACCAGATGGCCGAGCCGAAGTGGGTCATCGCCATGGGGGCATGCGGAATCAGCGGCGGTATCTTCCGCTCTTCCTACAATGTTGTCCCCGGCTACAACCGGATCGTACCCGTGGACGTATATGTGCCCGGCTGCCCGCCAAGGCCCGAAGCGCTTATCCACGGTATCCAGATGCTCCAGGAGAAGATTGCCAGAAGGAGCAACATCAAGCTGTAGCCGCTCGTGGTTGCCTGCGAAGGAAACACGGCGGCACCTCAAGGGGGAAGGTGATGGTGAAGTTCAATGTAGGTGACAAGGCCAGGGTCCTGGACAGACCGGGCTGGCCCGGCGGATACAAGATAGCCAACTGGGAGGGCCAGATAGTGGAGGTCAAGGAAGACCCGGCTGGCTACGTCATCATGAAGGCGGACAAGACCGGCTACAACATGGCCTTTCCCGAGCACGAGCTGGAGAAGGTCGAGTAGGCCGGGGTCACTCCCGAAGAGACATATGACACTAGCTCTCTCCACTTGGGAGGTATCCAAGCAGATTGCCGAGTGCCTGCCGGGGGCGGTTATGGAGACCGGCGATTCCGCCATTCTGGTGGACGGCGAGGCGCTGGCTGAGGTGGCTTCGTTCCTGAAGGACACCTCCGGCCTGGACTTTGACTACCTTTCCACCATAACTGCGGTGGATTATTACGCCTACTTTGAGGTGGTCTACCAGTTCGTTTCCTTACAGCACAACCATACGGTGGTGGTGAAGGCCCGCTGCTACGGGCGGGAAGATCCCACTCTGCCCTCGCTGGTCCCCCTGTACCGCAGCGCCGACCACCAGGAGCGGGAGATCTACGACCTCATGGGGATCACTTTCAAGGGCCACCCGAATATGAAACGTATCGTCCTGTGGCTGGATTTCCAGGGGCACCCGCAGCGGAAGGACTTCCTGTAGATGGAACTGCGAACGGAGCCGTTTGCCCTCAATATCGGCCCGGTCCACCCCAGCACTCACGGGGTGTTCCGGATGCGGACGGTGCTGGACGGAGAGGTCGTCCTTGACCTGGACCCGGTATTCGGCTATCTGCATCGCGGGATTGAGAAGCTGGCGGAGGAGCGTACCTGGGACGGGGTCATCCCTCTTACCGACCGTCTCGACTACGTGGCCTCGATGAGCAACAACCTGGCCTACGTCCTCGCCGTGGAGAAGCTCGCAGACATCACTGTTCCCGAGCGCGCCGAGTACCTGCGCGTGATCATGGCCGAGCTGCAGCGCATTGCTGCCCACCTCATATCTGTCGGCTCTTTCCTGAATGACTGCGGGGCCTATTTCACCCCCTTCCTTTACATGTACCGTGAGCGTGAGAACATCGTGGACCTGTTTGACATGGTGTGCGGCCAGCGTCTGCTCTACAACTACATGCGCATCGGTGGTGTCAGCCAGGACATCCCTGACGAGTTCCTGCCTGCCCTGAGCAAGACCATACCTCGCCTGCGGAGCCGCATCGAGGAGTACGAATGGCTCCTCAAGGAGAACGAGATACTCCTGGCGCGCACCAAGGGGGTGGGTATCCTGCCACGGGAGACGGCTATCGCCGTCGCCGCCAGCGGCCCGGTGCTTCGCGGCAGCGGCGTGAAGTGGGACATCCGCCGCGCCGACCCGTACCTGGTCTACGACCGTTTTGACTTTGAGATTCCCACGGGGCAATCAGGGGACACCTACGACCGCTACCGGGTGCGGGTGGAGGAGATGAAGCAAAGCCTGCGCATCGTGGAGCAGGCGGTGGAGCAGTTACCGGCCGGACCGATACGCGCAGAACTGCCCCATCTCATACGTCCGCCTGCAGGGGAGGCGTACGGCCACATAGAGGCCCCCACCGGTGAGCTGGGGTTCTACGTGGTATCGGATGGCTCCATTGCCCCATACCGCTGCCACATACGGGCGCCCAGCCTGATGAATCTCACTGCGCTGAAGGACATGATTGTCGGCTGGAAGATCCAGGACCTGATCGTCATCTTCGGCAGCTTCGCTATTACCATGGGAGAGGTTGACAGATAGTGGCCATTCTTGACACCGGCCTCGCCGGGGCCGTGCGCCGTCTGGATGCCGTGCCACCAGATTGGCCGGGCCACCCCTGGTGGCACTGGCTTGTCTTCACCGTCGTGCTGATTGTCTTTGTCCTCGTCATGGTGATAGTCGTTATCTACGTGGAGCGCCGGGGAATAGCCTGGTTCGCCGCCCGCCGTGGCCCGAACCGGACCGGTCCTTTCGGCGTGCTCCAGGCGATCGCGGACGCCATCAAGGTGCTCCTCAAGGAGAACATCACCCCGATAACAGCAGACAAGGTAGTGTACTGGATGGCGCCCGTGGCTGTGTTCGCCCCGGTGATAATGGTCTTCGCGGTGGTGCCATTCCAGGATGGAGCACTGCTGGCGGACCTCAACGTAGCCGTGCTCTTCGTGGTGGCCATCGGGGCCATATCCACCATCGGGGTCTTCATGGCAGGCTGGAGCTCGGGCAACAAGTACTCCATGCTCGGGGCGATGCGAATGGTGGCCGCAGTGGTCAGCTACGAGATACCGGTAGTGCTGGCACTGGCATCCGTCGTCCTGCTGGCCGGGTCCCTCTCCCTGAACGACATTGTTATTGCCCAGGAGCGGGTACCGTTCATCATCCTGCAACCACTGGGGTTCCTGCTCCTGTTCGTCGCCGGCTGCGCCGAGATCAACCGCAGTCCCTTTGACCTGATGGAGGCGGACTCCGAGCTTACCGCCGGTTTCCACACCGAGTACTCCGGCATGAAGTTTGCCATGTTCTACCTGGGAGAGTACGGTGAGGCGGTGGTGATGGCTACCCTGATCAGCACCGTCTTCCTGGGAGGGTGGCAGGGCCCGGTGCTGCCACCCTGGCTCTGGCTCATCATCAAGATAGTGGCTGTCTTCTTCTTGATGGTCTGGACAAGGGCTACCCTGCCGCGTGTCAGGATCGACCAGCTTATGGCAGTGGCCTGGAAATTCATGTTCCCCGTGGCCCTGGTCAACCTGCTGGTCATCGCAGCGGAGACCCTGGCCTGGCCGGATGCTCTGCCGCTCTGGCTGATCCCGGTCAACTTGGGCATAACCGGCGCGCTGATTCTGCTGGGAAGCAAGCTTTACCGGATAGGATGGGGCAGAGTTGAAGTTTGAGCACTACGGCCTGGGCATCGGCAAGGGCCTCACGATAACGCTGAGGAACCTTCTCCGGCGTCGTATTACCACCCAGTACCCGGAGCAGAAGCTGGTGGTATCACGCCGGACCCGGGCCAGCGAGTTCGTCTGGAGCAAGCAGAAGTGTACCGGCTGCGCTACCTGCGCCAAGACCTGTCCCCAGGGGGCGATCACGGTGGAGACCTCCAGAGGCGAAGAGAACACGTACAGTGTTGACCGCTTCGAGATTGACACCGGCTACTGCATCTCTTGCGGTCTGTGCGTGGAGGCCTGCCCGTATGATGCCCTCACCTTCGGCTATTCCTTTGAGCTGGCCACGTACCGGCGCGGGGAGTTGGTGCTCTCCCGCGAGGATATGTCCCCTGAGAAGAGGCGGAGCAGCGGCTACTACCATCCCGAGATTGCCGTAACCCTGCCTGAGCAGACCCTGTTGATAGAGCGGAAGGAGTAAGAGCCTAGTGGCGTTTGACATCGCCTTCTGGCTGCTGGCGGTGGTTGGTGTGGTGGCGGCGCTGGCCGTAGTGGTCCTTCGGGACGTCTTTCGGGCGGCGCTTGCTCTGGTGCTCTGTTTCATCACCGTGGCCGGGCTCTACATCACCCTGAGCGCGGATTTCCTGGCGGTGGTGCAGGTCCTGGTGTACGTGGGAGCCATCTCAATACTGCTGATTCTGGGCATAATGCTCACCCGTGACGTTCAGCACGGCAGCACGTCCAACCGGCTGCGGCTACCGGCAGTGCTGGCGGCAGCCGCCTTCCTGGGGGCAATGCTCTTCGCCGTTCTCAATACCCCGTGGCAGATATCCGCGGTGGCGCCGGTGGAGCCGACCACCGCCGAGCTGGCGGGCAAGCTCTTCGGCGATAGCGGCTATGTCCTTACGGTGGAGATAGCCGCCGCCCTGCTGCTGGCCGCGGTTCTGGGAGCGATCGTACTGGTGAGGGAGAAGTAGGCACGATGTCGGTGGGTCTGGAGCACTACCTGGCTCTTTCCGCGGTGCTGTTTGCGATCGGGCTCTACGGGGCGATCACCAAACGTAACGTGATTGTCATCCTGCTGTGCATCGAGATCATGCTGAGTGCGGTGAACGTGGCCCTGGTGGCCTTTTCGCGGTTCATTACCCCGGTGGCACTCACCGGCCAGGTGTTCGTGGTCTTCGTGATGGCGGTGGCCGCCGCCGAGGCCGCAGTCGGTCTGGCGATCATCATCGCACTCTACCGTCGGCGCGGGACGGTTGACTCCACCGAAGTGGACCTGATGAAGCGGTAACGGGCAATGTGGATTGAGATAAGGAAAGCACCTAACCTGGTGATGGCGGAGATGTGGAAGGAGTTCCTCGAGGGCGAGGGTATACCCTCGCGGATCATGCCTGAATCAGGCCTGCCCATCGGGCAGGAGGCAGCCATCTACCGGGTCCTGGTGCCAGATGATAAGGCGCACGTGGTTAGAGAGGTGCTGAGAAAGCTCTGATGTCCAGTCAGCTCTACTGGCTTATCTTCCTGCTGCCGGTGATATCCTTCGGGGTGATATCACTGCTGGTCAGGCCGTTCATAGACCCGAAGTCCAGGACGGCGGGGCTGATCGCCATTACCGCTATCGCGGGGTCGGCGGTGCTCTCCGTCATCGCTCTCTTCGAGGTCATAGGAGCGCCGCACCACGAGATCGACATCCCGGACATTACCTGGGTGACCATCGGCAGCTTCACCATCAGGCTGGGCATGATAATGGACTCACTGACCGCCGCCATGGTGGTGGTGGTCTCCACCGTCAGCCTGATGGTACAGATCTACTCCCTCGGCTACATGGAGCACGACGAGGCTGGCTACACTCGCTACTACGCCTGGATGTCCCTCTTCACCGCCTCCATGCTGGGACTGGTCCTGGCGGACAATCTACTGCTGATGTTCGTGTTCTGGGAGATGGTGGGGCTGTGCTCTTACCTGCTGATCGGCTTCTGGTTCCACCGGCCGTCGGCGGCAAATGCGGCCAAGAAGGCGTTCATCGTCACCCGGTTCGGGGACTTCGGTTTCCTGGTAGCCATCCTCCTGCTCTACGCAAATACGGGCACGTTTGATACCGCCGAGCTCAGCGGACTGGCAGCAGCGGGGGCACTCGCCGGTGCCACTCTTACCTGGGCGGCGATCGGCATATTCAGCGGAGCGGCGGGCAAGTCCGCCCAGTTCCCCCTCCACGTGTGGCTGCCGGATGCCATGGAAGGCCCGACGCCGGTCAGCGCCCTTATCCATTCCGCCACCATGGTCTCGGCAGGCGTATTTCTGGTGGCACGCACCTTCCCGATATTCGCCCACTCCCTGGAGGCAGTGACGGTGGTGGCGGCGGTCGGGGGCTTCACGGCCATCTTCGCGGCCTCGATGGGCCTGGTCATGAACGATATCAAGCGAGTGCTCGCCTATTCCACCATCAGCCAGCTGGGCTACATGATGCTCGGGCTGGGGGCGGCCGGTATCGCCCTCTTCCACGAAGGACACGTCACCACCGAGGCGGCCAAGGCGGCTACCACCATCGGTATATTCCACCTGGTTACGCACGCTTTCTTCAAATCCCTCCTGTTCCTCGGTGCCGGCAGCGTGAACCATGCCACCGGCACGTTTGACATGCGGCTCATGGGGGGAATGCGCAAGATAATGCCGTGGACATACGTTACCTTCCTCCTCGGCTCCCTGAGCCTGGCGGGAATATGGCCGCTGGCAGGGTTCTGGAGCAAGGACGAGATCCTGGTCACGGCGCTGGAGGGCAACACCGTGCTCTTCGTGCTGGCGATGATCACCGTTTTCATGACTGCCTTCTACATGTTCCGGGTGATATTCATGACCTTCCACGGCGAGTACCGCGGCGGAGACCCCGAGGCGCGCACGCACCCGCACGAGTCACCCTGGGTGATGGTAGGGCCGATGGTTTTCCTGGCGGTGCTGGCGGTCATCGCCGGGTTCTGGAACACCTTCGGGCACTTCGGGGAGCTCATGGGACACGGGCACACCAAGGGATTCGTCGACGGTCTGTTCGGGATCTTCACGCACTCACCGTGGCCGATAGTATCGCTGCTTCTGGGACTTGGGGGTATCGGGCTGGCGTATCTGATGTACAGCGCCAGGCGCATCTCGGCGGAGCGAGTGGGGGCAATGTTCAGGCCGCTCTACACTATCTTCTCACGCAAATACTGGTTCGACGAGCTCTACGAAGATTTCATCGTGCGCAAGCTTCTGCTGGGCACGCTCTTTGCCGGTTTCCAGGAGATTGACACCAACGGCGTTGACGGAGTCGTGAACGGGGCCGCCGACGCCACCCGGGCGAGCGGTGATACCGTGCGCCGGGCACAGACGGGCCAGCTTCAAATCTACGCCCTGGCGATTGCCCTGGGAGCGGCGCTTATCGCCATAGTACTGTACATCGCGGGGTGAGGTCAGTAGCGAGAAGACCTGACAGGGGATAGGAGACTTGGAGTTCAACTATCTTAGCACGATCATCCTTCTCCCGGCAGTGGGGGCGCTGCTGGTGGCCTTCTTACCCGGGCTGTCGGAGCGGCTCGTCAGGTGGGTTTCCGCTCTCTTCACCCTGGTATCCTTCATACTGGCAATCGTGGTCTTCTGCGGGTTCGACCGTGCGATCGGCGGCATCCAGTTCGAGGAAAAGGCCGCCTGGATCCATGCCATCGGTGCCAACTACCACGTGGGGGTCGACGGGCTAAGCCTGCCGCTGGTTCTTCTGACCGCCTTCCTCGGCTTCATGGTGGTGCTCATCTCCTGGAAGATCCACGAGCGGGTCCGGGAGTACTTCGCCTGGCTGCTGCTCCTGGAGGCGAGCATTCTGGGTGTGTTCTGCTCCCTGGACCTGCTGCTCTTCTTCGTCTTCTGGGAGATCGAGGTCATCCCGATGTACTTCCTGATCTCCATCTGGGGAACCGGCCGCAGGGATTACTCGTCTATCAAGTACGTCCTGTACACCCTCTTCGGCAGTGCCTTTATGCTCGCGGGTATCCTGACCCTGTACTTTACCACCGGCAGTCTGAGCATGGTGGACATCGCCCGCGGCGGGCTCGCCATGGTCCAGTCCATCATGCCCGCGGCGGTCATCTTCTGGCTGCTGATAATCGCCTTCGCGGTGAAGCTGCCGGTGTTCCCGCTGCATACCTGGCTGCCGGATGCCCATACCGATGCTCCCACCGCAGGCAGCGTGATGCTCGCCGGCGCTCTCATCAAGATGGGCGGCTACGGCATGATTCGCGTCTGCGTGAGCATATTTCCGGACACGGCGCGGGAGTTCGCCCCCCTGCTGATGACCCTGGCGGTGATCAGCATACTCTACGGGGCGGCGGTGACTCTGCAACAGACCGACCTCAAGCGGATGATTGCCTACAGCAGCGTGAGCCACATGGGATACGTGCTCCTGGGTATCTTCGCCCTGGCCGAGGTCAGCCTCACCGGGGCGGGCCTGCAGATGTTCAGCCACGGCCTGCTCACAGGGTTACTGTTCGCCATGGCGGGCCTGACCATGCACAACGTGGAGGAGCGTGACCTGCGGAAGCTGGGCGGTCTGGCGAGGCAGATGCCGGTGGTAGCTATCGTGTTCTCCCTGGCCGGACTCGGCTCCCTGGGTCTGCCATTGACGTGCGGCTTCGCCGCCGAGTTCATAACCTTCGCCGGCGCCTTCTCCAGTACTGTGGTCGGTGGCGTGGAGGTCTTCACCATTCTGGCCGTGCTCGGGGTGGTGCTCGCGGCGGGCTACATCCTCTGGATGCTGCAGCGCACCTTCTACGGCCCGGTGCTGGCGCAATACGACGGCGTCAAGGATGCAGACAGCCTTGAGAAGGTCTACATGTTCGCCTTCGTCATCCTGATTATGCTGGTAGGAATATACCCGGCGATACTAACCGACATGATCCAGCTGGGCACCTCACCGATAGTCGGCCTGATAGGTGGCTAGCGTGGTTACGGGGCATGGCAGAGATACTCATCGGGGCGGGGGCGGTTATTGAGGACGAGGCCGGCAGGATACTGCTGGTCAGGCATCGGGTGGAAAGGGGCGGATTCTGGCAGGGCAAGTGGATATGCCCCGGCGGCCGGCTGGAGCCGGGCGAGACGATAGAGGAAGCAATCAGGAGAGAGGTAAAGGAGGAGACCCAGCTAGACATTGACCTGGTAGCGCCACTCCACCCCTTTGACCGGGTTGTCAGGGCGGAAGATGGTAGGGTCACCCTTCACGTCATCTACATCGACTACCTGGCCAAGGCGACCGGCGGCGAATTGGAGCCGGGCAGTGACGTCGGAGAGGCACGCTGGGTACCCAGGCAGAGCATTGAGGCAATGTGGGAGGAGCTGCACGAGGATACCAGGAGGCTCCTGCAGATTGCAGAGATTGCGGCAGTCCCGAAGGAGTAGGCCTTGAATCTTGACCTGCTGGCACCAGAACTGAGCCTGGCAGTAACGGCGGTAGTGCTGATACTGCTTGACCTCTTCGTGGAGAAGAAGGGAATCCTGGTGGCCGTCAGCATAATCGGGCTGGCGGTATCCGCCGGGTTCTCTATCGCTCTCTGGGACACCTCGGATACGGCCTTCAACGACGTACTGGCGGTGGATAACTTCGCCCTGTTCTTCAAGCTGGTATTCGTCGGTGTTGCTGCCCTGGTCATCCTGGCATCAGTGGACTACGCGTCCAGGTTCAGTCGCTTCCAGGGAGAGTACCATGCCCTGGTGGTTATCTCCGCCCTGGGCATGAGCCTTATGGCGGCCAGTGCCGAGCTGATAACGGTCTACGTCTCCCTGGAGCTGGCCAGTGTGTCCCTGTACGTCCTGGCCGGATTCCTGAAAGACCCCAAGTCCACAGAATCGTCCATCAAGTACATGCTCCTGGGCGCGACCTCCTCGGCGGTGCTGCTGTACGGCATGGCGCTGGTTTTCGGGTCAACCGGTACCACCCAGCTGGCCGAGATCATGCGGGTGGTGCAGGGCCTTGGTGGTGCCGGCGCCGCCGATAACCCCGCGCTCGTGCTTGGAGTGGTGCTGCTGATTGCCGGTTTCGGCTTCAAGATTGCCGCCGTGCCTTTCCAGATGTGGGTGCCAGACGTCTATGAAGGGGCGCCCACCCCGATAGTGGCCTACCTCTCGGTAGCAAGCAAGGCAGCCGGATTCGCCATCATCCTGCGGATGTTCCAGACCGCCTTCGGGGCGCCTTACTGGCTGAGCCTGAACTGGGGGCTTGTCTTCGCCGTGCTGGCGGTAATCGGCATGACAGTAGGGAACCTCAGTGCCCTGCCCCAGACCAATATCAAGCGCATGTTCGGATACTCCAGCATTGCCCAGGCCGGCTATCTCCTGGTGGGCCTGGCAGCAATTGGTGTGGCCTCACCGGCGAGCGCCCTCGGGCAGAGCACGGTGCTCTTCTTCCTGGTAAGCTATGCCGCCGCCAACATGGGGGCCTTCATCGCCATCATCGCCATCACCAGCAAGATGGACAGCGACCTCATCCAGGACTTCTCGGGCATGATCAAGCGGTCTCCGGTGCTGGCCCTGGCGCTCACTCTGTGCCTGATTTCCCTCATCGGGATGCCCCCGGCGGCGGGCTTCATGGCCAAGTTCTATATCTTCAGTGCCGCGGTCAACAGTGGCTTGCTCTGGCTGGTGGTCATCGCGGTGGTCAACAGCGTGATATCCGCCGCCTACTACCTGCGGGTGGTGAAGGTGATGTGGCTGGGCGAGCCTCCTGCCACAGAGCAAGTCCCATCCTCGGGAGCATTGAGGGTGGCGCTCTCCCTCACCTGCCTGGGCGTCCTCTTCATCGGGATACTGCCGGGGTTCGCCATGAAAGCCGCCGAGTTCGCGGTACGCGTGTTCGGCTCCTAGCCAGCCGGTTCGCCGTGCTTCCTGAACCTAACCGTGTAGCTCCAAAGGTTGCCCTCGCTGCTGTCAAGCACGAACCCGGCTCTCTCGCAGGTCCTGATGGTGGTTGACCGCAACGGGTAGTCAGGATCGGGGAGGAACTCGGTCACCGCCAGAATACCCCCCGGCCTGAGCACCCGGTGCACCTCACCGAGCGCCCGTACGCGGTCCGGTATTTCCGGGAGTACGGTCACGAGCAGAGTCATGTCAAGGCTTCCGTGGTCGAAGGGCAGGCAGTAGGCTCCCGCCTGGACAAGCTCCACGTTCTCCAGATGGCAGTACCCATTCCCGGCAAGCCTGCGCTGCAGATGCCTCAGCATGCCCTTCTGGAGGTCGACCGCATACACCCGGCCTTCCTCGCCCACTGCCATTGACGCCTCCATGGTGAAGCAGCCGCTGCCGCAGCCAAGCTCGAGCACCTTCGTTCCCGGCCTGATACCGCTGCGGCGGACGACGCTATGCGGTGACTGGAGGAACTGTCGAAATGAGCTCCTCAGGAGCCAGCCGAGCCAGGGCGGCGCCGGCCGGGAGCGGAGCTTGTGGTCGAGCCGGTACCACACCATGATCCCGAGGAACACCCCGACGATAATGATGGCCAGGGTGAGCATGCTCATTTCTGGATGAGATTATAGGGGAAGTAGCGCGGGCAGACAACCATCTGGCGCCCAGGGTGTATAATGGTACGAGCACGAGCATCCGAACGGAGGCCAAGATGGAGATAACCGGGATTATCACCCTTGCCCTTGTGGTAGTACTGGTCATCCTCTTTCTGTGGGACCGGATGCGCCAGGAGAGGAAATGGCGGGAGCAGGGGGACGCACTGTCCAGGACAGTCGGGGAGCGCATTGCCGATACCACCCGGGTGTTCGGCGAGGTGAAGCAGAGCCTGGGTAAGCTGGAAGAGGGGACGAGACAGATAGAAGCGGTCGGGCGGGACCTTACCAGCCTCCAGGAGGTCCTGCGCGCCCCCAAGTTCCGCGGCGGTCTGGGCGAGCTCATGCTGGAAAGGCTTCTGGAAGACGTTCTGCCGCGGCGCAACTACCGGCTCCAGTACCCGTTCCAGAGCGGTGAAGCCGTGGACGCCGTGATCGAGCTGGGCGAGCGCAGGGTACCCATCGACTCCAAGTTCCCCCTGGACGACTTCCAGCGCATGCTGTCCGCCGGGTCGGACGCTGAGCGAGCATCCCTCCGACGGCAGTTTGTCCGCACCGTGAGGAAGCACGTAGACAACGTGGCCAGGTACATCCGCACTGACGAAGGTACCTTCGACTTCGCCCTGATGTACATACCGGCAGAGAACGTCTACTACGAGACCATCCTGCGCGAAGGCGTAGAAGAGGGCGGGGTCTACTCCTACGCCCTGGGAAAGCGGGTGATCCCGGTATCGCCCAACAGCTTCTACGCCTACCTCCAGGTGATCATACTCGGGCTGCGGGGTCTCCACATCGAGCAGGCCGCGCGCGAAATCCAGGGGCAGCTCGGACGACTCCAGGGAGAGCTCACGAGCTTTCAGGACGACTTCGACACACTGGGGCGGCACATTCGCAACGCCGCGGGCAAGCACGACGAAGCCGCCAGGAAGCTGTACCGGCTCGGTGACAGGTTGAAGCTGGCGGGGGAGACGCCGGTGGACCGGCTGTCCGAAAGCACGGGGGGGCCGTCCCATCAACCTGACGATAGCTGAGCGGTGCTTCGAACGGCGCATGGCTCTGCCGGGGTAAGGCCCCTGGCACGGGGGCACAGGCCCAAGCTGTCTACCAGGCAACCGCCCCCCTGTGCCGGGTGGAGGAGGTGGCTCCCAGGAGTAGGGATGCGCCATCGGCCAACCGCCCCCCTGTGCCGGGTGGAGGAAGAAGGTCTCTGATCCGTGGGCTGTGCTACAATTGGGATAGGAAGATGACGGGACTGGTTGACTCCTTCAGCCGGCGGATTGACTATATGCGCGTCTCGGTTACCGACCGCTGCAACCTCAACTGCATCTATTGCACCGACCGGTCACTAGCGCACCTTTCCCACGATGATATCCTCCGCTACGAGGAGATTCGTGCGATCGTTCAGGCCGCGGCACACCTGGGCGTCACCAAAGTACGCCTCACCGGCGGGGAACCGCTGGCACGATTGCACGTCAGCCGGCTTGTCAAGATGCTGGCTGAGCTGGATGGTATCGAGGAGGTCTCCATGACCACCAACGGTACCATGCTTGCCCGCCACGCCGCCGAGCTCAAGGCGGCCGGGTTGAGGAGGGTCAACGTCAGCCTGGACACTTTCAGGCCTGACAGATTCCGGCAGATAACCGGCAACGATAAGCTCTCTGACGTGCTGGAGGGAATACAGGCCGCCGCAGAAGCCGGACTGAACCCGGTCAAGCTCAACATGGTGGTGCTCAGGGGCGTAAACGACGACGAGGTGGTAAACATGGCCCGGAAGACGGCCACTGACGGCTGGCACGTGAGGTTCATCGAGCACATGCCGTTCGTGACCGCCACTGCGAAGGCTAACGGCTTGGTAGGCGTGGGTGAGATCGCGCGCATGATCGAGGATTCTCTGGGCAAGCTCACCCCCTACTTTCCCAGCTCCGGTAACGGGCCCGCGAAGTACTACCAGATCGCCGGTGCGGCGGGCACCATCGGCTTCATTGGCGCGGTCACCGAGTGCTTCTGCGCGCAGTGCAACCGCTTCCGGCTCACCGCCGACGGCGGCCTTCGGCCGTGCTTGCTGGATGATGATGAGATCGACGTCAAGGGGCCGCTACGCCGCGGCGCCACGACCAGGGAGCTGGAGGACCTGATCCGGAAAGCGGCCGCCGCCAAGAAGGAGCAGCACCACCTCGGGGAGAACCACCTGCCCGAGAAGCGCCGGATGCGCCAGATCGGCGGCTAGAACGGCCGCTCGTCTCAATCCGGGGCCGGGATCCTCACTTGCTGCGGGGTTGACTCCAGCCACGGCCGGCTCGCCTCCAGGTTTTCCCGGGCCATGCCGGTCTGGGCAATGCCGCCTTTTTCGTCACGCGGAAGCTCTGCATCACGCAGCTCGGTGGCGATGAAGTAGTTCTGGTAGGCCACCTCCACCTCAGCGGTGTAGCCCATGGTATCCAGCATGTGGTTGACACTGAACTTGACCGTCCGCAGCCGGGCGGGGTCGCGCACGTAGTTGCTGGCGACCCGGCGGGCATAGGCCATGGTCTCCTCCTCCAGTCGCTCGCGCGGGAAGACGCGGTTCACGAAACCGTACTGGCAGGCCTCCCAGGCGGTCATGAAGCGGTGTTCGAAGAGGATCTCCTTGGTCCGGCGCGGGCCGATGTCCCACGGCACCGAGAAATACTGCACGTGCGAGGGCAGGAAGAGGGCATCGTCCGAGGCAAAGAGCACGTCCATTGCAGCGGCGAAGATCCACCCCCCGAAGATGCAGTAGCCGTGCACCATGGCAATGGTGGGCTTGGGCACATTCCTCCAGCGCAGGCTGTTCTCCATGCAGATTGCCCGGACGCGCCGGTAGCGACCCAGCCTGGTGGTGGGGAAGCCCCGCTCTTCCCGCTCGGCCAGCTCCTCCGGCGTACCCAGGTCATGCCCGGCGGAGAAGTGCTTCCCTTCGCCGGAAAGCACGATTACCGCCACATCATCGTCCTCGGCAGCGCGCGCGAAGGCGTCGTCCATCTCCTCGCGCATCAGCCGGCTCTGGGCATTATAGTAGCGCGGCCGGTTCAGCCTTATCCGCGCCACCTCGCCCGGCTCGTACACTATGTGCCTGTATTCCATCGCGGTACCACCTCCTTATCCCGCAGCACCCATGAACGAACACCCGCTCCGAGGCAGGTGCGGTGGCTCTGATGTTGCGGCCATCTTACGGCCCTGCCCGGCGGGTGTCAAGGCGCGCGGGGGCGTACCCGGGAGACGAGCACCTGGTGTCCTGTTTCTAAAGTTCGCTGAGCAATTCCGGTGGTTCTAACCGTGGGTCTTTTGCAAATCACCATTCCGGCGCAAGCCGGAATCAACTTTCCCCACCCCATCTGGCTTCCGAATCAGGTTCGGAATGGTTATCCAATAATGGTCTCGCCTGGAACAATCCTTCCACTTATTTCAGTTACAGGACACTAGCGCGTCCGATCCAGGGAACGGAGGAAGGCGCGGAACCGCCGCAGATTCTCCCTGGGCCCGGTCAGCTTTCCCGACGCGGTGACGGACAGCCCCCAGTAACGCTTCAGGCCCTCAAGACACTCCTTCTTGTGAAGTCCGGCCTGCCAGTCGCGACACGCCTGCGGTCGTAGCGGATGAATCTTGCAGGACGCTGGCTTGCCCTCCGAGGCCGGCTCGAGGAAGACGCAGGCACCGGTGTCAGTGTCAAGCAGGAAGCGCCCGGGCTCATACCAGGAGTCATCAACGTACCGGTCCAGGAAAGCGTCCAGGGTCATCCTCAGGGCGCGGGCAATCGCCTCGGCCTCCTGGGTTGTCAGCGGCGGCTGGTAGCGGGTGCAGCATAGCCCGCAACGGAAGCATGGGACCGCCATGCCCGCGGGCACGGGCCCGTCTGGCAAATCCTGCGATGTTCGGCTGGCTCTACGCCTGATGCTCATGGCTGACTACCGGGGACAATTATAGCGCCTGGGAGGGGTCATGTAGAAGCACCGTGCTTTGCCTTTGGCGTCTGGCAGCTTCTATAATCAGGTACTACCCGTACTGGCAGAAAAGGAGAGACTCTGTGGACGACGGCGTTGACGGCACCGTTAGCTACTTCGTCCTCAGGGCGCGCGAGCAAGGAGGCGGATGATGGCGGAACTCAGCCACGTGGACTCAGGCGGGCAGGCCCGCATGGTGGATGTGTCCGGTAAGGGTGACACCCTGCGCGAAGCAGTGGCCAGGGGCAAAGTGATGATGAGCACCGCCACCCTGGAGCAGGTGCGAGCGAACACGCTCAAGAAAGGCGATGTCCTGGCAGTAGCGCGTGTCGCCGGCATCATGGCCGCCAAGAGAACCCCTGACCTCATTCCGCTCTGTCACACGATACCGCTGGACGAGGTGGAGGTAGAGCTTGACACCTCCGGAGAGGACGGCATCGGCATCAGGGCACGCGCCAAGAGCACCGGCAAGACCGGAGTGGAGATGGAGGCGCTGGTGGCGGTGTCGGTCAGCGCCCTCACCATCTACGATATGTGCAAGGCAGTGGACAAGGATATGGTCATCACCGGGATATACCTGGAGAGCAAGACCGGCGGCAGGAGCGGGAGCTACCGGCGCAAGCCGCGATAGGAGGCAGCCGGTGGAGATAGTGACCGCCGGCGAGGGAATGCTGACCGAGATACCGTGCTGGTTCCGGTCACGGGGCATCGGCAAGATAGAGCTCAGCGTAGCCGCCCACAACTCTATCGGGAATGCCTTCTGGAGGCTATTACCGTGTCGCCTCCCGCGCCAGGTGCCCTATCTCGGGCAGTATGATCCGGTCCATTGCCAGGGTAGCCGCACCCGGTGAGCCGGGGAAGCACAGGATGACCTTGCCGGCAATCACCCCGGCGGTGGCGCGGCTCATGATACTGCCTGCCCCGATTTCCTGGTAGCTCAGGGACCGGAACAGCTCTCCGAAGCCGTCCAGACGCTTGTCCAGCATCGGTTCCACCGTGTCCACGGTAACGTCCCGGTGGCTCAGGCCGGTACCGCCGCTGGTGATGATGACCTGGACGTCCACGCGCTCCGCCAGCTCACGTATCTTCGCACGGATGGAGGCCGGTTCATTCCTGAGGAGGGCATAGTGGCACACCGAGTGCCCGGCTTCGCCCAGGCGCTGCCGGATGAGCTTGCCGGACTCGTCGTCCTGCTCGGTGCGGCTGTCCGAGATGGTCAGGACCGCACAGCTGACGCTCCGGGGGGCAAGATGCCTGTGCTCCTGGTATCCCATTCCCCCGCCCTTACAGATGGGACTTGCACAGGATTTCCCGTACCTTCATGTCAAAGAAATCGCTGGTGTTCACCGGTCTGAGCACCACCGCAGTGTCCGCCCCCCGGCCGGTGCCGGCGATGGCGATGACGTCCTCACCAACGCGCACCAGCCCGGCGTCCGCCGCCATCAGGGTGATCTCGCAGACCACCTTCATGCCCTGCCCGAAGATACGCAGCGTGCTGGCGATGACGTCACCGAGGAGGTGCATCTGGAACTTCTTGCGCATGGCACCGCCGATGCCGGTAAATGAGTGGGCGGCGGTCAGGACAACGCCGCCCCGGGCCTCCACCTTCCGGCGGTTCTCCTCGGTGAACTCCTGGACGTTGGGTTCCCGCATTCCGGTGACGTGGGTCACGGCAATAACCTTCATGCCCTCGAAGGCCTCCACCGCACGCACTGCTGTGCCCCCGACGGTGGTGGCCACCACGACGGTAGTGATGCCTAGCTCCTGGGCGCGCTGCCTGGCAATTCGTAGCGTTTCCTCGGTGTTGCCCTCACCGGGGCTGTCAAAGTAGACTGTCTTCCCTTCCACTTCAGGTGCTGTGCCTCCCTTCCTGCCGGACGAACCGGTGTTCCTGTTAGATTACCAGTCAGGGCCTACTTGAGTCAAAGGCGGTCCTCTGGTACCAGCCTGCATGGAACCGTGCTTGTTGTCCAGGCAGGCATGGGCTATAATTGGCCGTTGTCGCTGCCCCGGTACGGGCAGAATCCCTTTCACAGCATGAGGACGGGGTGGTGCACTGGCTCTACCGTGTCTGCTATCCTATTGTCAGACTGGGTTTCGCTCTGTTCAGCCGGCGCCAGGTCATCGGGAGGGAGAACGTTCCCCGTGAAGGGCCTTTGCTGGTTGCCTGTAATCACATGACCAATTTCGATCCGCCCCTGCTGAGCATCAGCCTTGGGCGGTACCTGACCTTCATGGCCAAAGAGGAGCTCTTCCGGTCGCCCCTGGCCGCGTTCTTCCTGTCCCGTCTCGGCTCTTTCTCGGTGCGCCGAGGAAGAATTGACCGCCAGGCCATGCGTCTGGCCGAGAAGGTGCTTGCCAATGGGGGGGCACTGGTGGTCTTCCCCGAAGGACAGAGAAGCCGCAGCAGCCAGCTCCGGCAGGCCTTCTCCGGGGCCGCCGCGATCGCCCAGCGCTATGGAGTGCCGATTCTACCGGTGGGCATCACCGGCACCGAGCAGGTTGGCAGCGTACGGCACTTGCTGCGCAGACCGCGCGTGACCGTGACCATCGGTCCCACTTTCCGGCTTCCCGCGGTCAGGGGAAGGTCCCAGCGCGCAGAGTCCACCGAGCAGATAATGCGGCGGATTGCCGGGGTGCTCCCGCGGGAGTACCGGGGAGTATACAGCGAAGAGAAGAGCGGATGAAGCCCGAGATCGAGAAGGCAGAGGGGATAGGATTCTGTTTCGGCGTGCGACGAGCGCTGGGCATCCTGGAGAGAGCCGCCCGTGAGCACGGGGGTATCGAGGCCCTGGGAGCGGTTGTGCACAACCGGCAGGTGCTGCAGCGACTGGCTGTCATCGGGGTGAGGATAGCCGCGGGCGTCAACGACATTCACGGCTCGGTGGTGGCAATCGGCGCCCACGGAGCGGGACCGCAGCTGGAGAAGGACCTGCGCGCACGGGGGCTAACCGTCGTCAATACCACCTGTCCCTTCGTTCTGCGAGCCCAGAAGGTGGCCCAGCGCCTGTCCCGCACAGGATTCCTGGTGCTCATATATGGGGATGCCGGTCACCCCGAGGTCAGGGGTATCCTGGGGTGGGCTGACGACGAGGGGCTAGCCACCCTGGACGCATCCACTCTGTCCGGGTTCAGGCCCCTTCCGCGTCGCATCGGCGTGCTCGCCCAGACCACCCAGATACCCGCCCACTTCGTCCACTTCACCCGCGAGGTGGTCGGTACTGTCCTCGGCAAGGACTCGGATCTTCGCATCATCGATACCATCTGCCACGACATCCGTCGCCGCCAGGCGGCGGCCATGGAGGTAGCCGGCAGGGTGGACCTGATGCTGGTGGTGGGTGACCATACCAGCGCCAACACCAACCGTCTGGCCGAGCTGTGCGCGGCGGTGACATCCACCCGCCTGATCGAGACCGCCGACGAAATCTACCCTGGCCTGGTTGAAGGCTACCGGCGGATAGGCGTCACCGGGGGCGCCTCCACCGCGGAACGGACCATCAACGAGGTGCTGGCGAAGCTGGAGGCGGTTACCGGGCAATCATAGCCCCATCTGCTGGGCGACCATCTCCCGGTAGTAGTCGCTTCCACCGAAGCTGAGCTGGGCTGCTTTGCCTCGCCGCGTGTAGAACTGTAGGTCGTGGTCTATGGTGCAGCCGATGGCGCCGTGAATCTGGTGAGCCAGGGTAATCACGCGCTCGTAGGCGTCGTTTGCCCAGGCCTTGGCGATGGCAGCCTCCCGGGTACAGGGAAGGCCTTCACTCAGCATCCAGGCAGCCTGGTAAGTACTGAACCTGGTGCCGTCCACGTCCGTGGCCATATCCGCGCAGTAATGCTGGATGACCTGGAAGCTCCCAATCGCGCGGTCGAACTGGCGCCTCTCGGTGGCATACTCCAGAGTCATCTCCAGCACGCGCTGGAGGACGCCCACCAGGTCACAGCACCTGGCCACGGCAGCGCGCTGGATTGCCCGGGCTGCCACATCCCAACCCTTCCCCACTTCCCCGACTACGGCCTCGGTGGGTACCTTCACACGGTCGAACCCCACCTCAAATAGCCTGTCCCCGGAGAGCGTTCTGAGAGGGTCCCGGCTGATGCCCGAGCTCGCCCCGTCCACCATGAAGACGGTTAGGCCCTCACCCGTCCCGCCTGGCGCACCGGTGCGGGCCAGGCACAGGAGGTAATCGGCAAGGTGGGCGTCGGGCACGAACAGCTTGACGCCATTGAGCACATAGCCATCGTCCTGGGCGGTGGCGGTCATGCTTACCGCGTCAGGGTCATAGCGTGCTTCGGCCTCGGTCAGGGCAAAGCTGAGGATGGATTCGCCGCTGGCCACCTTGGGGAGATGGCGCTGCTTCTGCTCCTGGCTGCCGGCATCGAGCAGGGTGAGGCCACCCAGGACGACGCTGGAGAAGAAGGGACCGGGTAGACAGGCGCGTCCCATTTCCTCGAGGAGCACGGCCAGGTC
>Ga0180433_10004203_pt1 | contig 20411 bp, 18 predicted proteins | sample SS_ome_8_FD_132980 | JGI IMG/M metagenome (GOLD analysis project Ga0180433, IMG submission 132980) | Hypersaline lake sediment archaeal communities from the Salton Sea, California, USA - SS_1_D_1 metaG | ecosystem: Environmental > Aquatic > Non-marine Saline and Alkaline > Hypersaline >... | reverse complement strand
TGCTTTTTTCATATTTATCCCCCTCAATATTAATATTATAATATCAAATCTTATAAATATTTTACTATTATAATATCTAAAAATGTTAATTTTTATTGTATGAATTTCTTCAATTCGTACAAATATTGGTAATTTAGTTTTATGCAGACATTATTGTTAGTTTTACAGATTCTTTAATTTAATAAACCACAAATGGTTCTATGTGATAAGATAAAAAATGTCTGTTGAAGAATATTTTAGGATCATATCTAAAGAAAATCCATTAGAATTTCTTTCCAAACATATTTGTCCTTATCTTGTTGGAATACAATGGGATATTATAAGAAAAAGTGCCCTTTTAATGGGTGTTACAACTGATCGGCCCAATATGAGGATGAGACTCCACATATTATTGTGCGGTGGGCCTGGAACAGGAAAATCGGAATTTTTAGAATGGTGGAAACAAAAAATGGGTGGAATTTTAATTAATTCAGAACTTACCTCAAAAACTGGTTTAGTAGGAGATGCAAGAGGCAAAGTAATTCAGCCTGGCTTACTTGCAAAAAGTAATGGTTCAGTTTTATTGGTTGATGAACTTGATAAAATGTCAATGGATGACCAAAATGGTCTACTTCAAGCAATGGAAGGAGGAGAATATGTTATCACAAAAGGTAGAAATAGAAAATCTTTTCGTGCAGAAGTGCGAGTAATTGCTTCTTGCAATGATATTTCAAAAATTCAACGTCCACTTTTTGATAGATTTGATTTTACTTTCAAAGTTTCAAAAATTTCAAGAATTCAACGTGCAGAGTATGTCTCAAACATTATCGATAGCTTCATGGGAAAAGATGCAAAAGATTATTCTCTAGTCGTAAAAGCATATTTAGATTGGGCAAGAAAAGCTAAAACAGGTATTGATCCAGAAGATGAATCTGCAATAAAAGATAGAATAAAAAATTTTATTTTAGATACAGATGCTAATATTGAAGGCATCTCTTATAGAAGTCTTGAATTTTCAATACTCCGCATAGCATATGCACTTGCGCTTCTCGAACAAACAAAAATACATAAAAACCATATTGACTTGGCAATTGAATTAAAAAATTCTATTTTAAAGGATTTTTTAGGGACAGTTAATTAATAATTATTTTTAAAATATTAATTTTTTAATGTCAAGGTTATTTTACCAGGTTAGAAATTTTTAGAACCGTGAAATCTATACCTTGATCATAATTTATTTACTCTGCGCTAAGATATAATAAAATGCTCAATCCAACTATTTCAAACAGAGAGATTACTACTAAAATTCCCCCAAGCCCTCCAAGTCCAAATCCAACACTTTCTCTAATATTTTGAAAAGGAATTGCGGGAGAAACAAATAACGATCTTAATGTATTAATCGAAAAAATCGATTGAATTAATAACGGAAATAGGAAAAATAACAATCCAACAATATACTTAGAATTACTTTTTAGAAATATTTTGATATAAACAGCAACCAAGCCAATAAGTAAAAATGTAGCAATACATACAATAATAACCCCTAATGTGGGTAATATAATATCAGATGTTGACAACGGCTCTTGATTAAAATTTGGTGGCTGATGCCAATATGGTTCCGTTTCTTCGTTAAAACGCTCGATTCTTTCATTAGCTTCTATAACAAAGAAATTTGATAAAATCAAACCAAATATTATGCCACAAACAATCAAGGAAATTATTAAAAAAATTGCTTTTTTATTATATACAGGGATTTTTTCATTTTTATAAATTATGTCATTCATTTTTTTCTTCACCTATTTATATTTGTCATTATTAATTTGTTTTTTTCCCAATTTCATCCCAAATTTCATTAAAATATTGTTTATTTGCCTCTAAATCTTCAGATGGAAAATATGTTTGACCATAACCTCCACCAACCGAGGTGATTATCTTATTCTCCTCTAAAACCTTTAAATGATATCTAACTGTTTTGTATTCAATATTTAGATTTTTACTTAATTCATTTGCATTTTGTGGTTTTTTAAAAAGTTCCATTAGAATTTTCCCGCGATTGTGACCGCCAAGGGAATTGGCTATTAACCAATAAAGAACGTTTTTAATTGAACCCATTAAGCAACATTTGACGAGAATTAATATCTTGTTTAATAGTTTTTTTAATCATTTGGGAAAGATTTGGGAATAAATTATTTAAATAAGATTGTTAATATTTTTTATATTAACGGAGGAAAAATATGAAGCTTAATAATTATAAAAAATATATTTCTTTAATATCAGCTATTTGTCTTATTGGAACAAGTCTTTTTTCAAATGTTATTGCTTTTAAAAATGATGCTATTGATTTGGATAAAAATAATCAGATTATACAAAATCTAGGTAACCAAGACCAAGAATATTGGGCATTATTAGTTGCAGTAGGAGAATATGCTGATGACCCCCAACAAAATCGTCCATTGATGTTGGAAGAAGTTGATGATTTATATGACTTAATGATAGATTCTCAAAATTGGAATGAGGATCACATAAAAGTAATAAAAGGGAAAGAGGCAACAGTATCCAATATTATCAGAGGTTTACGATGGTTAGATAGGATGGAAGATAGCGATGATATATCTTTAGTTTACATAACTACTCATGGATCTCCCTTAGATGTTGACATCCCTCCATTTGATGAAGAAGATGGTTTTGATGAAATGCTTGTTAGCTACTGGGGGTTTGCTTATCCAATGCTCTTTATTTATGATGATGAATTAAATGTCTTATTGAATCGCTTAGAATCAAAAGGCGTTTGTTTAATTGTAGATAGTTGTTTTGCTGGAGGTTTTAATGATCCTCCAGGTTGGAATATTAAAAATCAAAATGTGGCAAAGAAGATGTCTTCAAAGCAGTGGATTGAGGGATTTGGTGAGGATGTTCGAGGACAAGCTAGGGTTGTTTTAATGGCGTCGTGCGAAGATGAAGTGTCATATTCTGGAGGATTTGCTCCATATCTTATAGACGGGCTTCGAGGTTATGCTGATAGCAATATGGATAATATTGTAACTGCTGAGGAAGCTTTTTATTATACTGAACCTAGAACCTTCAGACAGAATCCAACTATTTATGATGGATATGATGGAGAGCTTCCATTAATTTATTTAAATGAAAGTAAATATAATTTTGTTGAAGGAAATCATAATTTAAAAAATAATTATGATAAAACAACTAAATCTCATGAGGTTAGTATTTTTTCATCTGAAACCTCTATTATTTGTGGTTATGTCAAGGACAACGAAACAGAGGACTTTATTGAAAATGCTTATGTTAACGTTAGAGGACGGGACAATGATTGGGATTTTTTCGAGAACGAAACAACCACCGATTCAAATGGTTTTTACAGCATAAATGTACCTGCAAGTAGATGTTCTATGACCGTCTACTCAATAGGATATTTAAGTGAGCAATTTGGTTTTCTAGAAATAGGTGAAAATGAAATAATATGGGTTAATTTTTCACTTTCACCTCATCCCCAAGAAAATTCAAAGATTTGTGGCTATATAATTGAACAAGTATCTGATATTCCAATTTCAGATGCAAATATTACCCTCTATTGGGAGGACGATCAACATCAGTTCTATATGAACGAAACTATATCTGATGAAAACGGATTTTACTTATTGAATGTAGCTGCAGGAGAAGTAGAATTAGATATTGAGAAAAAAGGTTACTTTAGAGAGTTTCTAGGATCGATAGAAATTTCCGAATTTGAAATTTCATGGGCAAATTTCTCATTATATCCATTACCAACAGAGAGTTCAATAGTATGTGGATATATTAAAGAAGAACCATCAGGCAATCCAATAAATAATGCTCGTTTAACTTTTGAGTGGGTTAATATAAGTTTAGGACATGAATATCAAAATGAAACCTTTACAAATTCGCAAGGTTTCTTCACTATAAATATTGCGCCTGGCGAATTATATCTAGATATAAGAAAACAAGGATATGAATTTTATGATCCTTATCGTCATGATTGCGAAGAAGAAAGTATTAACTGGCTCAATATATCACTAAAAGAAGAAACTATTGAAGTAGATATTGCAAAACCACTAAATGCTATTTATTTAAATAATCTTAGAATACGACCTTTTTCAAAAGCAAGAATCATTGGTCCTATTGATATTGAAGCTTATGTTGGACAATCATGGTATGGACATGGTAGTGCTGAAATGGTAGAGTTCTATATTGATGATGAATTAAAAACAACTTTAACTGAAGAACCCTACGTCTGGAAGTGGGATAAAAAAACATTTGGCAAACATACAATAAAAGTCATTGCTTATGATAATGAGGGAAAAAGTGCAATAGACGAATTTGAAGTATTTAAATTACTTTAAATTCAAGATGACAAAACAATAGGGTTATCAAATGATTAATTTTTATGAGGATTTTAAAAAATAAATATCAAATCTATATAAAATGAGAAGATGGTAAGAAAATTAAAAATGGAAATAAAATTTTATTTGGAATAGCATTTGTATTTGTTGGTATTTTTGGTTTACTTGTTGATACAAATTTAATTTTAAAGTTAATCTCCATATTATATATCCCAAGTGGTACTTCATTGATTCTATTTATTTTAATTTAATAATCAATCAATCAAAATAGTTGCTTTTTTGTTAATAAAAATTAGAATTTGAAATTTAATTTGGGAATAAATTTGCATTAAATTGGAAATAAATTGGAAAAAATGAATATAAATATACTTGTAATACTGCCCAAGTGCAAATCAAACGGAGGTCCCAACAAATGAGTAAACCAAGAACAAAAATTGTAGGTGGTCTTATGGTTGCTATGCTAATAGCAACTATCGGAGCAGCACTTGTAAGTGCTGAAACCGATGAAGCAGGAGAAACTGAAGAATGGCATGTGCCGTTTTTCGATAGAAGAAACATGATTGGAAGGGAAACTATTTCTGATGATTTAACAGATGAACAGCAAGAGGAAATAGATAAATTGATTGCAAGTCTAACAGAGGAAGGAGCGTCCAGTGAAGAAATTAGAGAAGAGGTATTTGCAAAACTAAATGAAATGGGAATATTTGATGACAGATTAGAAAATGCCATTGAGCATACTGAAAAACAGCTAGAGATTTTAAATAGAGAAAGCGAGCTCAGAGATCAAGGATACACTTGGGAAGAGATTAACGAAATAATACAAGAGGAATTCGATTTAGATTATCCTGCTGGCATTTGCAATGGTTTTCATCAAGGAATACACGAAGATTATAATGAATCTGTCCCCATTGAACCAACTATCGAAACATCAGCAATTTAAAACAACCCCCGCCCCCCAATACCAATTTGAGAAGGGAAAAAAGGATTATCATATTTCATCGTTTTTCCCTTCTCTACTTTAAATATAAAATATGGGTTGTGCCAAATAATAATCATTTTTCCTCCTCCCTATTAATAACTTGGCACAACTCAATTTTTTTATCAATAGAAAAATTTTTTTGATGAGGAGCTAGTTATTTTTCATTAGAATTGGCATAAAATTGGGAATAAATTGGAAAAAATGAATATAAACATCACAATCATAAATAATAATTGAAAATAATTGAGGCGAAAAAATGGAAAAGACAAGAAAAAAACTCATCGGTGGATTGATGGCAGCAACCTTAATAGCTATCATTGGTGCAACAGTTGTAAGTGCTCAAAATGAAGATGGAATGCTTTGGGGAAATCCAGATGTTTTTTCAGAACTGACTGATGAACAAAAAGAAGATTTGCAAGAGACATTAAAACAAAAATTTGAGGAATATGGTGTTGAAATGCCAACCCGTGACGAAATTCTAGATAAACAAATTGAACAAACTGAACTAAAACTTGAAATATTAAATAGACAGAAAGAGCTCAGAGAAGAAGGATACGAATGGGAAGATATCAGAGAAATTATTAAGGACGAGTTTGAACTTGAGTTTCCAGATAATTGCTTGGGCATGAAATTTGGACATCACCATGGCAGAGGATTTCCAAATTTTAATTCCAGTGAAGAATCTGATTTATAAATCAACACACATGCATCCTTTGACCCCAGCAGACATTTGAGGAGGGAAAATATCGATTTCAATATTTCCCTTCTCTCCTCCCTCATTCTGTAAGTAATAATAAGTGTTAAAAAAGAGAGGTGTATTAAATGAACAAAAGCAAAAAAGGAAATAATTCAGTAAAATTTATGTTTGTTTCATTATGTATAGTTGTAATATTCTTAGTAGGATTTGTATTTGGAAGTTCATTTATTTATGGAATTTCATCAACAGAAATTGACGAACTAAAATATCAGATTAGTTACTTGCAAAATAATAGTGAAGATTTACCCGATATTTCTTATTATTTTAATGGAACTTCATTATCTAGTATATATACGGAAGTAGAAGATTCTATTGTTGTAATATCTGGTATTGTACCTTATCAAACTTTTTTTAACGTTCGGTATTATGAAGTTCAGGGTTCAGGTTTTGTATATAAGTTTGAAGATCAAATAGTAGTAATTACTAATAATCATGTTGTTTCTGATGTATCTGACATTGTCGTTACATTTTCAAATGGAAACAGTTATTCTGGTGAATTAATTGGTTCTGATGATTATTCAGATCTAGCGATATTATCTGTTGATGCACCATCAGAAGAATTTTTAGCTCTTGAAATCGTCAGTTCTTCATATATAGAAGTTGGTGATCCAGTAATTGCAATAGGCAGTCCAATGGGTCTTGAAAGTACAATGACTACAGGGATAGTTAGTCAGGTAGGTAGAACGATAGAAGAATCACTTGCGGGTAGTTTTCCAATCGCCAATATTATTCAGACTAATGTAGCAATTAATCCTGGCAACTCAGGAGGACCCTTATTGAATTATCAAGGAGAAGTAATAGGTATTACAACTGCTATTGTTGAAGATTCAGAAGGATTAGGTTTTGCTATTCCTTCAGATACAATTCTTAATGAAATCGAATCGCTAGTAACAACTGGGTCATATAATCAGCATCCTTGGATTGGTATATCAGGTGTGGATATGAGTTATTCAATTGCACAAGTCATGGATGTAGATGTTACTTATGGGTGGTTAGTTGCAAGTATTACTTCAGATAGTGCAGCTGATGAAGCAGGATTAAAAGGCGGTAATCAACAAGTAATTATCAATGAGGATTGGGTTATAATTGGAGGTGATATAATTATTGCAATTGATGGAACGAGAATTATCAATGGCGATTCACTAATGTCATATCTTGAAAGATATACTGAACCAGGACAAAGTATAATAGTTACTATTATCAGAGATAACCAGCAAGTTGATATAACTGTTAAAGTAGGAGCCCGCCCTGATTTAAATTGAATTTTTTAAGATTTGGGAAAAAATTGGGAATAATTTGGAAATAACCTATATAAATCAACTAAATTGATTGTTATAATACAAGAATTAAAAAATAATTGTAATGTAAAATAAAAATAGAATAAAGGTAATAACATGGATAATACAGTAATAGAGCTACAAAATATAAAGAAAATATACAAAATGGATGGGGTAGAAACCCATGCACTTAGAGGTGTTGACTTAAAGATAAAAAAAGAGGAATTTATTGCAATAATGGGCCCCAGTGGTTCCGGAAAATCAACTCTTTTACATATGATTGGAACATTAGACCGACCAACCTCTGGCAAAATATTTCTTGATGGGGTGGATACTTCAACCCTCAAGGAATCTGAACTTGCTAGATTACGAGGAAAGAAGATTGGAATTGTTTTTCAATTTTTTAACCTCCATCCAACATTAAATGCAATAGAAAATATTGAGTTACCTATGACCATAGTCGAGAAAGATAAAAGAGAAAGGAAGCAAAAAGCTATTGAACTGATACGTGCAGTTGGATTAGAACATAGAGCAAATCATTTCCCATCCCAGATGTCTGGTGGGGAACAGCAACGTATCGCAATTGCTAGAGCATTGGCAAATGACCCTGAAATTATTCTTGCAGATGAACTCACAGGTAACTTGGATACAAAAACAAAGGCAGATATTATGAGCTTTTTATTAAAACTACAAAAAGAGAAGAAAATGACAGTTACTGTAATTACACACGAGAAAGAGATAGCGCAATATGCTGAAAAAATTGTTAATATTGTTGATGGAAAAATCAAAGTAGGTGGTTAGAAAATGAAAAAAATTGAATATATATTTTTGATATTAATAAGTACAATTCTTATATTTATGAATACACCATATGTCGGTAAAGTATCAGCATCAGAAATGCAGGCTACATTCACAACAAACCCTGTTATTGCTGCACCAGGAACAAATGGATACCTTGAAGTGAGCCTAAAAAGTTTAAGTGGATCTACAAGCGATATTGAGCTCTCAGCAAGCTCATGGGACTCTAAAACAATTATTCCAGAAGGAAATTGGAAAGTAAAGCTCGCAAGTTTAGAAAGTGGCAATTCTTACTCAGTCTTGTATGAGTTTAAAGTTGCAAGTACAGCTGCTCCTGGGCTGTATCAGATTGTTTTTATAATCTCTTACTCAGGTGGTTCCACAATTAGACAAACAGCTATTATTCAGGTTGAGGATAAGACGGTATTGGATTTAAAATCGGTAACACCAACTTATGTAAATATTGGAGAGTCGACAATCCTCAATTTTAATATTTCAAATAATGGAAAAGTAGATATTGAAAATGTTCTCTTTGTTTGGTCTGATCCAAACGATTTAATTTTACCATTAGGTTCAGACAATAGAATAACTATCCCACAGATTGCTGCTGAGAATTATACTATAGTCCCTATTACGGTTATGGCAAGCTCTGGAATTTCGCCAGGTATATATCCTCTTACAGTTACCATGGATTTTTATGATAAAACAGGTACACAGCAGACCATAACATCAACTGTTGGCCTACAGATTAGTGGTACAACCACATTTGATGTAGTACTACAAACATCATCAAGTACATCAACCACATTCGCCATTGTTAATACCGGGGCAAATACTGCTTCATCAGTAGTAGTTTCCATACCTGATCAGCCAAATTATTTCACAAGTGGCACTTCTTCTGCAAGTTTAGGTAATCTTGAAGCAGGTGATTATACATTAGCATCGTTTCAACTTTCTTCAATGAGTAGTAACACAACTATGATGTTTCCTTCATTTAACAGAACTGGTATGAACAGTAATCCATCAAATATGAATTTTAGTTTTGATCGAGATAGAATGATGAACCGGACGTTTTCAGAGACAGGTGGAAATCAGTTGCTTCTTCGAATTGAATATACTGATGTATTTGGAGTGAGACAAACTATTGAAAAAGAAGTTGATCTTTCCTCTGGTTCATCAAGCGGATTTTCGTCTCGCACTACAAACCAAGAAAATTTTGAAAATTTTCGGGATGGTTTTCCAGGTCAATCACAATCAACTGATTCAAGTAATAGTATAATGTATATCGCTATTGGTGTTATTGGAATTATCAGCATAGCTGCTGTTATTCAACTGGGAAGGAAAAACAAACTTGGTGGTTTTTCAAAATATTTCAAAGGAAGAAAAGAATGAAGTTTGTTGAAATACTAAAATTGTCACTTAATGGTCTAACCCATAGAGGATTACGTAGCTGGTTAACTATTCTTGGAATTATTGTAGGAGTTGCTGCAGTAATTGCTATGTTATCAATTGGTGAGGGGATGTCTCAAAGTATGGAATCACAGATGTCAGGATTTGGAGCCGATGTTCTCACCGTGAGTGCTGGTAGTACAAGGGCAACTGGTCCTGAGAGCGGTTTCGGAGATCGTTTTCAACCTGGGGCGGGGGGCGGCCCAGGAGGATTTGAACAGGCAACAGAAACAGAGTCTCCAACTCTAACTGATACTGATATTTTAACAATATCAACAGCCGAAGGTGTAGAGGTTGTATCAGGTATTGTCTCTGGTCGTGCTACAGTCCAATATCTTGCTCAAACGGTTACAGTATCAGTTGAGGGGATAGATCCAGATGCCTGGAATAAAATGACCACATCAGAACTTGCTTCAGGTAGATTTCTTGAATCAGGAGACGGAACAAGCGTTCTCATTGGGAACAACATTGCTAATGGCATGTTTGATTATAATCTAACTGCAAACATGCAGATAAGAGTTGGATCTAAAACATTTATTATTGTAGGAATATTAGAGGAATCTGGGACTGGCAGTTTTGGAGGAGATGACCGAACAATATTCATGACTTTAGATGCTGCCAGAGATATAGTTACTGATGTAGATAATAATGAATATTCTTCAATACAAGTCAAGGTTGCTGATACCAATTCAGTTGACCAGATTATTGAAAATATTAATCAAGCATTATATTATTCAAGAATGGTTACAGAAGATACACAAGATTTTACCGTAACTTCACCAACCTCAATGCTTGAGACTATTCAAAGCACTATGGCGACATTAACATTTTTCCTCACGGGTATCGCCGCTATTTCTTTACTTGTTGGAGCAATTGGAATTGCAAATACGATGTTTATGTCGGTGATGGAGAGAACACGCCTTATTGGTATTTTGAAATCCATTGGAACAAGGAATTCAGAAATTTTAAAGCTATTTCTAACAGAGTCTGGAATTATTGGACTAATGGGTGGATTATTAGGTATTTTCCTAGGATTTATCGTAGTTGGAATTATATCTGAAGTTGGAATTAATATTATGGGCATGGGCCGTATGGGTACAAATACGTCAATGGCAGTTGTTACCCCAGAGTTAGTAATTTTTGCTATATTATTTTCAACAATTATAGGTATTGTGTCTGGTTTAATACCTGCAAGACAAGCAGCGAAATTACAAGTGGTGGAGGCAATGCGCAGTGAATAATAAAAATACAACCCGTCAGATAGTAGGATTTATAATAGTGAGTTATATAATTACTGTTAATCTTACAGGATGTACAGAAACCAGTAGCATAAATGATAATACTGTCTTAGAAAAATTTCTAGGGACTTGGACGGGAAATATGAAATGGACCGGAAATATGAGAATATCTATGTTTGGTCCTAGAGGAAATCACTCTGATTGGGGTGTTAATCATACAAGAGAAAATGGCTCTTTTATGAATAGAACTGATTTCCAAGTCAACAGAACAGATGGCAATATAACACAGTTGGAATTCACAGCGGATATTTTGTATATGACTATTACAACTCTAAATGGTACTGAAATAATTTCTCAAACATATAAACTAGAAGAAAATCAGATTATCTTATCAATACAATCTCCAGATGAAAGACCAGATATAATGCAATCTCCATTTGAAGGCGAACAACCACCATTTGAAGAGGGGCAACCACCATTTGAAGATGGCCAGCTACCAGATCGTGAATGGCCTGATGATGCTGAACGACCAAATATGACAATAGCTTATAATTATTATTTCAATGAAGAATACAATGTCTTATATTTAGATGGGACAGAATTTGTTAAGATTAAATGAAATCATGTCAAATAAAGGTATTTTGTCGGGTATATATCCTTTTTTAACGAAAATTATATATAGTAGTATTAACAATTGTTAATGGGGGTCTAATATGAGGATCATTCTTTTTCATCCTTTCCTCCTCCTTTCCTCCTCACCTATACATTAGACCCTCATCCTCCCTTTAATTTTTAATTACAAATTTCATAAAATTTTTATTGATATTTAATGAAACTCAATACTTCCAATTATCATAGTTAAATTATATAAGCAAAAGATTTGAATATCAATAATCCATGTGGATGGAAACCTAAATGCATTCGATGACGGAAATCGTTCCTTTTTTGGGGGAATAATTTGAAAAATATAATTATAAAAGGAGCTCGCGAACATAATCTAAAAAATATTAATCTAGAATTACCAAGAGATAAATTCATAGTAATAACAGGTTTATCAGGTTCTGGCAAATCAACTTTAGCATTTGACACAATTTATGCAGAAGGTCAAAGACGATATGTTGAATCATTATCGGCATACGCACGTCAATTTTTAGGATTAATGCATAAACCTGATGTAGATAGCATTGAAGGTTTATCCCCTGCAATATCTATAGAACAAAAAACAACCAGTAAGAATCCTAGAAGTACAGTTGGTACAATAACAGAGATTTATGATTATCTAAGATTATTGTTTGCTCGAATTGGAACGCCATATTGCCCAGAACACAATAAAAAAATTGAATCGCAATCTCCACAAAAAATTGCTAATCGCATCTCTGAAGAATTTTCAGGGATGATAACAATCCTATCGCCAATAGTTAGACAAAAAAAAGGTACATATGAACAGCTTTTTAAGGATTTAAATAAGGATGGATATACGAGAGTTAGAGTAGATAATGCAATTTATAGAACAGATGAAGAAATCCATTTAGACCGATATAAAAAACATGATATTGAAATTGTAATTGATAGACTAAATATTTTAGATGAATATCGTCTTGCTGAGGCTTGTGAAAATGCAATTATTAAATCTGATGGATTAATAATTGTTCTTGATAAAAAAGGAAATGAAAAGCTCTATTCCTCTAAAATGGCATGTCCTGTTTGTGGTCTTGTTTTTGAAGAACTTCAACCTCGTATGTTTTCATTCAATAGCCCTTTTGGCGCTTGTCCTACCTGCCATGGATTAGGTATCAAAATGGATTTTGATCCAAAATTAGTGATTCCAAATGCCGATTTATCAATTGCCGATGGAGCAATTAGACTTTATCGAAATGCAATTGATGGGTGGAGAATAAATTTCCTAGGAGCAGTTGCTAAACATTATGGATTTAGTCTTTTTACCCCAATAAAAAATCTAACTAAGGAACAATATGATGCTTTAATGTACGGTTCAAAGGATAAAATACAATTTAAAATGACTGCAAAAAATGGCGATGCACAATGGTCAGGTCGAGGATCATGGGAAGGACTGGTTCCACAATCTGATAGACTTTATAAACAAACAGAGTCCGAATATAGAAGAAGAGAACTTGAAAAATTTATGCGAATTTCTCCTTGTCCCGAATGTGATGGAAAACGTCTTAAATCGAAGATACTTTTTGTAAAAATCGGAAAGAAATCAATTATTGATATAACTGACATGTCAATTAAAAATTGTATTGATTTTTTTAGAAATATAAAACTAAATGCTAAACAGGAGAAAATCGCTTATCAGATATTGAAAGAAATTAAATTGCGTCTAGAGTTTCTAGACAAGGTTGGATTAAGTTATCTAACACTATCACGAAATGCAGGAACATTATCAGGTGGTGAGGCGCAACGAATTCGCCTTGCAACACAGATTGGTTCAAATTTAATGGGTGTTTTATATATTCTTGACGAACCCTCCATAGGTTTACATCAACGTGATAATAAAAAGTTAATTGATACCTTATATAGATTAAGAGAATTAGGAAACACACTTATTGTTGTTGAACACGATGAGGAAACAATAAGACAAGCTGATTATGTAGTTGATTTAGGACCTGGTGCGGGTTTACATGGTGGGGAAATAATTGCCCAGGGAACTCCCAAACAAATTGAACAAAATCCTGTTTCTTTGACGGGGAAATATTTATCTGGAAATTTAGAAATTAAGGTACCTGAAAAAAGAAGAATATCTAATAAATTTATACATATACTTGGTTGTAGAGAACACAATTTAAAGGATATATACGTTAATCTACCAATAGGTGTACTAACGCATATAACTGGCGTTAGTGGAAGTGGTAAATCCACTTTGATTTATGAAATACTTTACAAAGGACTAATGAAAAAACTTCATGATTCAAGATTAAATCCGGGAGATCATGATGATATTTTCTTTGATGAAAAAATCGATAAAGTAATTGTAATTGACCAAAGTCCCATAGGTAGGACCCCTAGAAGTAATCCAGCAACTTATACAAAAGTATTTGATGAAATAAGAAGAATATTTGCAATGACTCCTGAAGCAAAAATACGAGGATACAAACCTGGGAGATTCAGTTTCAATGTAAAAGGTGGGCGATGTGAAGCTTGTCAAGGAGATGGACTTTTAAAAATTGAAATGAATTTTTTACCTGATATTTACATTGAGTGTGAAGAATGTAAAGGGAAACGATATAATAAAGAAACTTTAGAGGTATTATACAAAGGAAAATCAATTGCAGATGTTCTTGATATGAGTGTAGAAGAAGCTCTTGACTTATTTCAAAACATTCCGAAAATTAGACGAAAACTTGAGACTTTGTCCCAGGTTGGATTAGATTATATAAAACTTGGCCAAAGCTCAACAACTTTATCTGGAGGCGAAGCCCAAAGGATAAAATTAACAAGAGAATTAAGTAAAAGGAGTACTGGTAATACTGTTTATCTTCTTGATGAACCAACTACAGGTTTACATTTTCATGATGTGAAAAAACTAATAAATGTTTTAAATAGCCTAGTTGATAAAGGAAATACAGTTGTTGTTATTGAACATAATCTTGAGATGATAAAATCCTCAGATTACATAATAGATTTAGGACCAGAGGGGGGAGATCAAGGTGGTTGGATTGTTGCTGAGGGTACACCTGAAGAAGTTGTGCAAGTTAGTAATAGTTATACAGGTCAGATATTAAAAAATGTCCTCAGTGGTAAAAAAATATGTTTGTCGAAAATATAACATTATCCAATTCACCGGGTTGCTATTTATTTAAAGACAAAAATGACAAAATAATTTACATTGGTAAAGCCAAGAACCTTAAAAAGCGAATTAAATCATATCATCAAAAAAATGATTTAGATATAAAAACCCAAAGCATGCTTGAACATGTTGAAAATATAGATTTTGTTCTAACAGATAATGAAATAGAAGCAATAATTCTTGAAAATACTTTGATTAAAAAATATCAACCAAAGTACAACATTAGACTAAAGGATGCAAAAAGCCATTCTTATATACTATTAACAAAAGAAAAATATCCACGAATAGTAATTGATCGTAGAAAGCATGGTAAGGGTAAGTTCTTTGGTCCTTTTGTTTCAGCTTCTGAAAGAGATTATATTCTTCAATTTTTAAGAAAAACTTTCATGCTAAGAACATGTAAAAAACTACCCAAAAAACCCTGTCTTAGATTTCATATTAATTTATGTGAAGCACCTTGTGTAGGAAATATAAGAGAAAAAGAGTACAATGAAAAAATAAAAAATGTAAAGATGGTGCTTAATGGAAAGTCTAATGATTTAATAAAAAAATTAAAAGACGAAATGGAGGTCTTTTCAAAAAATCAAGAATATGAACAGGCAATTAAAGCACGAAACCAGATAAATGCAATTGAACATTTAAATGAACAACAAAAAATGCAACGTGAAAAGAAATTTAATGAAGATATTATTAATTATGAAGTAAAAGACAATAAAGTGTATCTAATTTTATTTAATATCTATAAGGGTATATTGTCAAATAAAAATGCATTTATATTTGATTTAAATGAAGGTTTTTTTGAAGAGTTCATAATTCAATATTACTCTGAAAATCCAATTCCTAAAGAGATAATTATACCTGAGTCCTTGTCAGAATCAGTTATTCAATTTCTTGAACAAAAAAAGGGAAAAAAGGTGATAATGACTATTCCTCAAAAGGGAGAAAAAAAACACCTATTAACTCTTGTTTTGAAAAATATTGAAAATACATTTTTTGCAGACATAAAAAAGATTGAAGCTTTGAAAAATCGACTTAATCTTCAAGATAATCCAATAGTGATTGAGTGTTTTGACATTTCTCATTTATCAGGTACTTCAACTGTTGGTTCCATGGTTCAATTTAGAAATGGTAAGCCCGATAAAAACAACTATCGACGATTTAGAATCAGAACAATTCAAGGAATAAATGATGTTGCCTCAATTTCTGAAGTTGTTCGCAGAAGATACTTTAGACTAATAAACGAAGATTCAGACCTCCCTAACTTGATAATTATTGACGGTGGTATTGGTCAATTGAATACTGCTTTAGATGAGCTAAATAAAATGGATTTAAAAATTCCAATTATTTCTATTGCAAAGAAGTTTGAGGAAATCTATATGCCTGGGCAGATGCAACCATTAAGATTATCTAAAAATGATAAAGCATTGAATTTTATCCAAGAAATTAGAGATGAAGCTCATAGATTTGCAATTAAATACAACGTGCTTCTTAGGAAGAAAAAATTGATATAATGAATGAATTCAAGCTTGTAACAGAATTAAAACCAAAAGGTTCTCAGCCAGAAGCTATTGAAAAAATTGTAACAGGGCATAAACAAAAACAGCGATATCAAACGCTGCTTGGAGTGACCGGTTCTGGTAAAACATTTTCCATGGCAAAGGTCATTGAAAGTGTGCAAAAACCAACCTTAGTTCTTGCTCATAACAAAACACTTGCTGCACAACTTTTTAGCGAATTCAAAGAGTTTTTTCCAGATAATAGAGTTGAATATTTTGTATCATACTATGATTATTATCAGCCTGAATCCTATATTCCTTCAAAGGACCAATATATCGAAAAAGATGCAGATGTAAATCCAAAGATTGAACAAATGCGATTATCTGCAACTGCTTCAATTTTATCAAGAAAGGATGTAATTGTTGTTGGTTCAGTTTCGGTTATCTATACTGCAGGAGATCCTAGTGATTATGTGGGGCTGGGTTATGAAATAAGAAAAGGTTTCAACTACGGTAGAAACGAGATATTATCCCATTTAGTTGAAATGCAGTATGAAAGAAATGATTTTGATTTAAAACCTGGAAGTTTTAGAGTCAAAGGAGACACAATTGACCTAATTCCAGGTTATTATACGAATATTATTAGAATTGAATTATTTGGTGAAGAGGTAGAACGAATTAGAGAAATAAATAAAATTACAGGTGATGTGATTGAGAATTTAGATTATGTATTTATTTATCCTGCTAAACATTTCGTTATTCCAGAAGAAAAAAGAAATAGGGCAATTGACTCAATAAAAAAAGAGTTAGAAGATAGAATTCCTCAATTAGAGATGTTAGAAGCTCATAGATTAAAACAACGCACTCTTTATGACATTGAAATGATAGAAGAAACAGGATTTTGTAAGGGAATTGAAAATTATTCAATGCATTTTGATGGTCGTAAGCCTGGTCAAAAACCATTTTGTTTTCTTGACTATTTTCCTGATGATTTTTTAATGTTTATTGATGAAAGTCATCGAACAATTCCTCAAATTCATGGCATGCATCGTGGTGATTACTCTAGAAAAAAGATGTTAATAGATTATGGTTTTAGACTTCCAAGTGCTTTTGAAAACCGTCCATTGACTTATGATGAGTTTCAACAATATATGAAAAATGTTATTTTTGTATCTGCCACACCTGGTGATTATGAAATGGGAATCTCAAGTCAAATTGTTGAGCAGATAATTAGACCAACAGGTCTTGTTGATCCACCCGTTGAAGTTCAAGGCACCAAAGGACAGATGAATCATTTGATTTCAGAAATTAAAAACACGATTAACAATGAAAACAGAGTTTTAGTAACCACTTTAACTAAAAGACTAGCAGAAGAGCTTTCTGAATTTCTTGCAGAAAAAGAAATTAAAACTAGATATTTGCATGCAGAGATTGATACACTAGAACGTTCAGAAATTATACGACAACTTAGATTGGGTGTCTTTAATGTTTTAGTTGGAATTAATTTACTTCGCGAAGGATTAGATATACCTGAAGTAGGATTTATTGGAATACTAGATGCAGATAAAGAAAGTTTCTTGAGAGATTATCGTAGTTTAATACAAATAATTGGTAGGGCATCTAGAAATGCAAATTCAAAGGTGATATTGTATGCAGATAACATTACTCGTTCAATGAAAATAGCTCTTGATGAAACAAATCGCAGACGAACCATGCAAATCGAGTATAATAAAAAACATGGAATTACACCATCAACTATTATTAAACCAATTAAAGAAAAAGTAACCGAAGTTAAAGATATTAAACATATACCTAAAAAGGATATTCCAACAATGATAGTTAATTTAGAACAAGAGATGAAAGAAGCAGCAGATTTACTTGACTTTGAAAAAGCAATTATTATAAGAAATAGAATTAATAATTTGAAAAAATCATTGCAAAGAAATTAATTATTATAAATTATATTTATTTATAGCGAAATATATTTAAGACAGCTAATAATTAATTATTAATGGATATAAAATATGAAAAAACATCTATTAACTATTACATTTCTAATTATAATATTATTACTTCCATCCTTTAACGTCATTGGTATTTCAAGAAATATTGAAAATAAAAATAATTCATTGTTAAAATATGACTTGTTGATAGTATCACCAAAACATTTTATTAAATATATTGAACCTCTTTTAATTCATAAGGAAAAATATGGCGTAAAAACAAAAATTGTCGATATCAAGGACGTTTATTATGAAATGTTTTGGAAGGGGAGGGATGATGCTGAAAAGTTAAAATATTTTATAAAAAAAGCAGTTGAGGAATGGGGAATTAAATATGTTCTTTTGTTTGGAGGATTAAAAAATAAATTTGCAAAAGAAACATGGTGGATTCCAGTAAGATATAGTCATCTTGACAGAAGTTATGGTGATTTGCCTGAAAGAAAATTTTTAACTGACTTGTATTTTGCAGATATATACGATTTGAATGGGAATTTTAGTAGTTGGGATACAGACAATGATGGTGTTTTTGGAGAATGGCCTGAGGATAACGCTGCTCAGGACAAACCTGACTTATTTCCTGATGTTTTTATAGGTCGGCTTCCCTGTAGAAATAAAAATGATGTCAAACGGGTAGTAAAAAAAATTATTAGCTATGAATCAAAACAAAAAGATGATTCTTGGTTTAAGAATATGATTGTAGTTGCAGGAGATACCTATCCTGAAAAAACAGATTATATTGATGGCGAAGTTTATACACAAATGGGATTGGATATGATGCCTGATTTCAAGCCGATTAAACTATGGACTAGTGATGGTAGTTTTAAGAATTGGAAGGATGTTGTAAGGAATTTTAACAAAGGTTGTGGTTTTATTTGGTTTTCAGGTCATGGAAATCCAGCTTCATGGGCAACACACCCCCCATATGATAGCGAAAATTGGATAACTGGGCTAAAACTCAAACATATGCATTTTATTAGAAACGGTAAAAAGTTACCGGTATGTATATCTGGAAGTGGTTGCTTTAATGCTATGTTTAATGTTAGTATCTTCAATTCTCCTTGGGTGTACGGATTCCCTATTACAAAATGCTGGGCCTGGGCATTGGTAAATAAAGCCAACGGAGGTTCAATTGCAACTATTGCATCTACTGCTTTTAGCTATGAAGCTCCGGATATAGATTCATTCAACGGTGGAATTGAGTGGTTGGATATGCATTTCTTTGGTGAATATGGTTTAAACAACACTGATATTCTAGGAGAAACTTGGGGCAATACTGTAACATCATTTTTAAATGAATTTCCAATCAACTGGAATGATACAAGTCCTACAGGTTCTGCACTTATTGCCAAAAATGTGGAAGAATGGTTACTAATAGGCGATCCGAGTTTAAAAATCGGCGGATATTATTGATAAGATTAATTTAAAAATCATTATTTAGTTAATCATTTTTGTCTTTAATGATTTTAGCAGGAACTCCTCCAACTGTGCTATTATTTTTTACATCTTTATTCACATAACTTTTTGCAGCAACAACCGCACGCTCACCAACTGTAACACCTGAGCGAATTAAACTTCCTGCCCCAATTAAAGATCTTTCTTTTAAATGGACTTTTCCTATCCTAACTTTGTCCTGTGAATATTCATGTGCTAGAATTATTGTTCCCACACCAATTATTACATTATCTTCAATTGTAATTAATTCAGGAAAATATGGATCAAGTTCTACGTAAGCTGCAATTACTACATTTTTTCCAATTTTTACTCCAATCATTCTATACAATTTGTTTTTTATTCTCATTGAAGGAATGATTCGACATATGTGGCAAATAAATCCATTAAAAATTGTTCTGTATTTTCCTTTTGTCTGAAAATAATCAAATGCAGGATTTCTTTTACCTAAATATTTAACCTCTTTAAAGTCCATAATATAATTAATTGATAAATCAATAATACTTAAAAAATATTCCAATTAAAGAAGAAATATTGATTATATTACTATTAACCAAAAATCATAACTATTAATAAAACGCTCAATATTTTTGATAATGGATCAAGTACTCTAAGTTTTAACCATAGGGGAATTTTTGCAGTTTTTGGTCCTTCAGGAGGAACTGTACTACTATTTGTAAGTCGAAAATAATGTATGGTTGATTGTTTTATTGTTTTTGATAGATTAATTGTTGAAGTATTTTGAGTTGTTTTCTCGATTATTTTAAAATCATCTTTATTATTAATTTGATAATGAACTATA
>Ga0180433_10004202_pt1 | contig 20413 bp, 21 predicted proteins | sample SS_ome_8_FD_132980 | JGI IMG/M metagenome (GOLD analysis project Ga0180433, IMG submission 132980) | Hypersaline lake sediment archaeal communities from the Salton Sea, California, USA - SS_1_D_1 metaG | ecosystem: Environmental > Aquatic > Non-marine Saline and Alkaline > Hypersaline >... | reverse complement strand
TTTGCCCTACTTCCGATATAACCACCAAATACAAAATAGCATACTTGAATAATTCCTAGTACAGTTATTGCATATAAAGTATATCCGTCAAATTCCAAATTATCACCATATATTAATTATTATTATTTAAAGCAATTTAACCCAATAATCAAAGAATTTGTATATAAATCTTTTTATAACAACAAATAAGAGATCATCAATGCATTCTCATTTTTCCAGTATTAAGAAAAAAATTTATCTTAGTTATTTAATAGAATAACTTATAGAGATTGATAAAATAAAGATAAAAATTAAATAATTGAGAGAAATCATGGAAGATTGGCATACTCATAGTTCACTCTGTCGTCACGCAGAAGGAAGTCTTGAAGATTATGTGAAAAAAGCCATAGATCATGATTTAAAATCCATCGGATTTAGTGATCATTTCCCTTATGAATTCTTAAAGAACATTGATAACATACCCTATCAAGAATATTCCATGACCTTAGAAGAAGTCGAAGAATATTTATCGGTGGCAGAGTCCTTAAGAGAAAAATATAAATCTCAGATCCAGATTAAAATTGGATTTGAATTAGATTATCTAATCAATCAAGAGAAGGCTTTAAACGAATATCTCGATAAATATATATCGCGTTTAGATTATTTTTTAGGATCTATACATCTACTTGAAGGAGTAAAAGGCTCGTGGTGCCTTGATGATGAAAGGTTCATGGAAAACTACAAGGCATTTGGTAACGATTATGTGCATGTAGAGTATTACCAAAAAATGCAGAAAATGTTAACTTCAAAAGAGTTTGATTTTGACATCGTTAGTCACTTTGATTTGCCTAAAAAGTTTAACAAGTTGCCAACTGATACTGAATTGATAGAGAATGAAGTTGACAAAACGCTTGAACTCATTAGCAAAAGAGAGTTAGTGGTTGAAGTAAATACTGGTGGGCTTAGAAAGGATATAAAGGAGCAATACCCCAGCGAAGCAATAGTTAGTAAAATGTACGAACTTGATATTCCAATTTTGTTAGGCTCTGATGCCCACGATCCAAACGAAGTTGGATATGAATTTAAAAATATTATAAAGAAATTAAAGAATATCGGATATGCACAATTGGTAAGTTTCGATAAACGAGTAAAATCTTTCATAGATATTTAACGATAGAAATTATAGGGATAAAATGTCTGATAAAAGCGATAAATGTGATATTTGTGGTAAAGGATTAATTTATGCTACAAGTCAAGAAGCGTATAAAGAATTAGATTGCATTTATTGTAGAGAAAATTTTAGTGTTAATATTTATTGTCCTGAAAGTCATTTTTTATGTGATTCTTGTCATTCTAGAGACATTATTAAATTAATGAAAAAATTTTGTGAAATGACGAATTTAAAAGATCCTTTTTTAATCGCAGATTTACTCATGAAACATCCAAATTTTAAAATGTACGGCCCAGAACATCACATTCTTACTCCTCTAGCAATATTAACTGCATTAAAAAACAATGAATATAGAAAACCAAATGGAGAGGAGATCTCATCTAAAGATTTAACAGAAGCAATTGTTAGAGCTTCAAAAATTCCAGGCGGTTGGTGCGGATTTTATGGTTCTTGTGGTGCTGGAATGGGTTCTGGGGTAGCTATCAGTATTCTTACAGCTGCAACACCTTCGAGAAGCGAGCCACGGACTTTAGCTAATCTAATGACTGCAAAATCTTTAATTAAAATAGCTGATAATCTAGAACATTGTTGCAAAAGATCGTTAAAAATATCTATTACTGAAACTCTTCAATTTCTTAAAGAAAATCTTAAAATTGATTTAAAATATACACCAAAACGATGTGAATTCTCTGTTGTTAACGATAAATGTGAAAAAGGGAAATGTCCTTTTTTTAAAACTTTATAATATAGAATGATCTTATTATAATTAAAATAGAATAAATATTAACAATTAATAAAAATGAGCCACGAACATGATCATATAGATGATTGCGATTGTGATCACCACAAACCAGAAGGATCTTCTCACAACAATGCAAATCCTTGCCGTGTTGAAATGCTTGTAGATAATCTTCTAAAAACCTTAGATATTGAGAATGATACTAAAGAAGAATGATCTTTAAGCTTAAAAAAGATTTATAGTTTCATTGAGGTCAGAAGATCTCCTTCTTTAATAAAAATTCGATACTCTCCATTGCGTTCATTTCTAAAAATAATAAAATCCTCGCATGTCTTATATGCAATCCATAAAAACTCGTGATAACGAGAACTTGGCTTCTTAGTAAGGGCGTTCAATAAAATTGTTTCGATTGACTTGATGGTTTCTTCTCCATCAATTTTAATATATTCGTCTTTATTTATTTCCTTCCAAAAAGGATCTTTATGATAATTACGTATAATTGTTTCCCATTTATCATAATCTTCAATGATAATGTAATGATTGCCATTAATATCTAATACTGCTTGTTCGTTATCGTAATCATGACTTACGCTTATGTCAAAATCTAACACTACACCATATTGACTGGTTAGCCTTAAAATCCAATTTGATAGTGAATTCTGGAAATGAGCATTTTTCCAATGTTTGGGAGCAGTTTCTTTAATAAATTCTCTTGGTGAAATAAATCGTTTTTGGTCTTCAGCAATAACTTCTTGGTCTTCAGTTTCTGCTCTTTTTTCAACGAATTCCTGTCTTAAAATTTTCCTAAATTCTGGATCAACTCCTTTCACAGGAATATCTTTTGTTCCGGAATAAATATCCGGGCGAGATATTTTATTTGAGAGACTAAGAAACGAAACAATTGCTTTTGAAATGTTTGCAATATCATTCTCGTCATAGCGCGTGCTATATCCATTTTGAGAAAAAGATTTCTCATTAGATAAATCCTCAATGTTATAACTGCCTGTCCTTAGAACCATCTTAATCTTATAAAATTGTTATGTTTTATGTATAAATGCCGTTTTATTCAATCAAAAAGATGAGTAATATCTCAATATTACATAAATAATGTATAAAAAAGATGGTTAAAGAAATTAGATCAGTTCTTGCTTTAACTGGGATTTTAATACTTCTCTTTCCAATTCACTACATGAATCTATGTCATTTCCATAGCTACAATATAAATCTGCTGGTTCATCATCGTTATATAAGGATAAGACGAGTATCAAAGCATTTTTTACAAAATTCTTGTTATTCCGACATTTTGATGACTTGATTAGTTTTACAATTGACTGGTTTTTTGCCAGTTCTCTTTGGTTATAATCGTTTTTATTATTCAAGAAGCTGTTTATTATTCTTGAATAGCATTTCATTTCATCTTCGTCGACTTGAGAATCGCCTTCTAAAAAACCATTAAGACTATCAATAGAGGGCTCAGTGTCATTAATTAATTTCTCATAATCAAATTTTTCTATTCTTGAAACCATTTTCATCGGATAGATTATTAATTTTACTATATAATAGCTTTTTTTTAAACACTGAAAAATATAAGTATTATGAGCATGACACGGACGGAATGTGTGCAAAATTGAAATAAGGAATATTATTTTACTATATCATAATGCATTACTTGCTAAATAGTGTGAGATAATAGTAAACCAAAAAAGAGAACTATCCTAAAATTAAATTAATTCTTTTCTTAATTCAGCCAACAGCTTTTCTTTATCTTTTTCGCTACAGGATTCTATATCACTACCATAATTAGCATAAATATCCGCCGGTTTATTATCGTATAGTGATAATACGAGTAATAGAGCATTTCTGATAAAATTATCAATATTCCTGCACTCTGAGAGGTTGATTAATTTGATTATTGAGTTGTTTTTACACATTTCCCTCTGATAACTATCATGCCTATTTTCTAAAAAACAATCAATTATTTTAGTATAACAGTTTAATTCCTTGCTTGTTCCTGTATTGTTTAAGCTCATTTTCTGATTAAAAATTTTTATTTCTATATCTAATATTTACTAATTTCCAATTTTAACGATTGTATTATGCAAATATTTTTGATATCAATTTATAAAAACAGCAAGATTCTGTTGAATTTATAGAATTTTTGGACAGCGTTCATAAAATCTAATTGAATATAAAAAGAGATAAGATTTATTGTTCTAATTTTCGAGCTCTTAACCAACTATCCATAACGAGAGAGTTGTAAAGCTTTATATGGGATGCATCTCTAGTGTGAATGACTAAATGGTTATTTTCTGCTTTACCAACAACAGCTAATATAAGCTCTTCACTATCTCGATTAATAGTAAATCTATCTTCACCGGTATAATTGCGTAAAGTAATATTATCAAGACTCTCAAATTCTTCAATTAAATCAGCGTGTTCTACTATACCTGGATTAACTGAACAAGAAATTTTCATGGAAACTGAAGATCTTACTTCATATAAATAGAGTTCTTGCAAGTCTTCAATAGAAGGAACGGCAATCATGACGTTATGTTTGGCGTTTTGTAAAATATCTCGCATTTTTTCGAGAATTTCTTTTTTAGAAATATCAAGGTTGGTAGAGTCAATAATTTTTGAATCTAAATACTGTGAACTGGCTTCTCTTAATTTCTCGTTTTCAAGTTCTAATTGTTCTAAATCCTTATCAGCATTTCCTAATTCCTCGTTTAAAATATCGAGTTCTTTTTGTAGATTTTCTTTATCGGTTTGAGCAATTTCATAGTTTTTTTTCAATATATCCCTTTCTTCTACTGTTTCTTCAAGTCTTTTTTGTAATTTTTCGTTATAGTCTTTAATAGTTATAATTTCATTTTGAAGCTCTTCTTTTTCTCCCATAGCAATCTCGAGCTCCTTTTGAATAACTGCTTTTTCCTCTCCAGAAGAAGACGATGCAGATTGTATTAATTCTTCTTTAAGATTAATTGTTTTTTCAAGAGTTTCAATCTTTTCGTCTTTAATTTTTAGTGAACTCTCAAGAGTTGCTATTTGCTCGTTTTTTAAGTTTAAAGAATCTTTTATTGTCGCAATATTGTCTTGTAAGGTCTTAATTAAGCTATCTTTTGAGTCCAATTGTTGTTTATAGTCATCTTCCATTTTAAATCACTCGAGTTATTATAAATTCAATAATGATTGGAATGTTATCTATATTTTGGAATTATTGTGTTTTTAAATTTTTTAAATTTAAGTTATTTGAGAGCTTTATAATTGGATTACCTTTAATTCTTCATTTTGATTTTTTGTAATGAAACACTCCTTTGCATTAAATTTATCTGGTAGAGTTATTTTATCGTCAACAATACACCAGTTTAATTTACAAAGATTTCCAAGAACAACATCTTCAAGAAGGATTGTATTAGACAATTCACAAAATGCTCCAAGTTCACATGAATTCCCAATAATTATATTTGGACCAAGTAAAACTGTATCTCCTATTTTAACACCAGGAGTTAAAGAGACAGGTTCAATAAAAGTGGGAAAATCTCCTTGATATCCCTCAATTTTTAATCCAGACATAAAATTTCCACAAATTTTTACAATCTCCTTAATATTTGGTATCTTTTTTTTGCTCTCATATCCCTTTTTAACATAATTTTTTATAACTTTCAAAGCTTGAGTAATGTCGCCATTATTTAACGCGTTTTTCATTGAGGCTTGAAATTCATCGAAGCTCTTCTCATTATTTGTATCTGAATTCATATTATCATTATGTACAAATTAGTTTATTATATTTTGAAATTTACTATTTGATATGAATTTATTTATTATTGAAATTTTATATATTTTTTATGGAAAAGCAATCAAAAAAAATTCAAAAAGAAATTTTAACACTTATTAAAAACGAACTTAACGAAAATACAGCCCTATTAGGAATTAATTTTGCAACATCCGGAGGATCTCCAGTAGCTAGTCAATTTAAAGATAAAATAACAGAATTAAAGGAGATGGAAATCGCTGCTGCATCAAGTAGTCTCCTCTTTGTTTCACATAATATGTTGAGAGGCTCTTTAAACCAAGAAATATCTTATAACCTCATTGCTGGAAAAGAAATCATGGTAGTGTCGATAATGTCTGATGATGTTTCCATGATAGCTTATTTAGATCGTGAATTAGCGGAACTTGAAGGTGTAGATAAGATTATTAGGCATTTAAAAACCTTTACTATTAAGGTGACTGCAATAATTGAAACTTCAAATATTATTAAAGACGAAATTTTTGTTGCCATTAAACGAGCCATTCCAAACGCGTTAGTAATTGCAATCATTACTAAGGAGGGGTTACCAATAAAGATTCAAGCCACAATGCCTGAATCTACTATTTCAGCAATGATCTCAGCCGTGTATAACTTATCTGACATATTAACTGGGGGAATGGAATTTTCAATAATAGCTGGCGAAAACGGTTCGATCATCATCCATGAATTAGATGAGAGTCGAGTCTTATGTGTTGCCGTACCTGAAGCAGATGAGAGTAAATTAGGCACTTATATAGTAAAAATAAAAAAAATTATTGAAAATAAATAGAACATTCAATTACTCAATTATCTTCTTTATTTTATCGACAATTTTTAAAGCTCCAAAGTATGAACTGGAAAAGTCATGGTCGTTATATAATATAGTACACACAGGCTCACCAATGTCTTTATCTTCTTTTGGCTCTGATTTATCGTGAATATTCTCTAATTCATTTATTTTGTTGATAAGACTCTTAGATATTTTTTTAGGAGCAAAAAATATTAATTTTGTACTAAAGACATTAAAAGGCGCAGATTTAATTGAATTAATAATAAATTGCCATTTAGATTTTTTAAAACTAAGCACGTGCAATTCTAATAGGTTTAGTTGCATTGCTTCTTCTGAAACACGAATAGATCCAGGAATCCGAGGATTAACTTCCATGAAGTAGGGGTAATTATTTCTTAATACAAAATCAAATCCATTAATTCCTTTGAGTTTTAATATTCTTGTTAACAGGATTGAAATCTCGATTAATAAATCTCGTTCTTTTGGAAGAACATTAGCCGGAACGATATTTCCGCAATACATGAATTCTTTTGGAGCATTTACAAAATCGAATCCAATTATTTGACGATTTATTGATAATACTTCACATTCTTCCCCGTTAGATATTGTAGTACAACTAACAGGTAGACCATCTATGTATTCCTGTATCATCCAATTTGACATGTCAAGATCAGGATCTTGCTGTAGATGCAAATTTAATTCAAAATCGCTATTGATTTTAAGGACATTTATTCCACCTGACCCAGTTCTTTTTTTTAAAATAATTGGATACTTGAATTCTGATTCTATATCCTGTATTGCTTCAAAGTTCCTTGTTTTAGGAACACGATAACCGTTTGAGGTCAAAATCTGGTGAAGCAAATCGAGATCCCTGGCTTTCTTAAAAGTTTGAATATCATTATTTAAACTTGAGATTTCTTGATTAACCCGCGCGAGATAGTTTAAAATTGATTTTCTCTCTTCAAACGCATCGTCTAAACCGCTTCCGATAATTATATAATTAATTTCAGGGTGCCTTTGAAGCAATTCTTGGGTAAAACTTGCTAAATATTTCGCATAGTTAAGTTTCATTGTCGAGTAATTAGAACCTAATTTTTTAATAACTACAATGCTATCTTTCACGCACGGATGGAGATCTAAATCACCAAAAAAATCTACGGCATATACATCATACCCGGCTTCATTTAAAGAATAAGCTAATGGCCGTGTGTTAAATCCTACAACTAAAACACTGATAGCTTTTTCATCCATTAATTGTGTAATGAAAAGAATATATTTAGAAGTATCTGTTCTGTGGATAAATTAAAAAAAAGTAATACTTGAGTTATATAATTTTTTTTATTACATGCACAATTTAAAATATTAATGCTCGTAGATATCCTTTATGGGATTTTTCTTATATTTTTAACAGTCTTTCTTTTTACATTAATATCATCAAGTATTTTAATAATGTATAGAGTATATCAGACTAGAATGCATAACCTTATCTTTTTAAGTCTGACTTATGCCATGTCAGCGATTTCCCAGATAGGGAATGCTATATTTAATATAAATCAAATATTAGAAGTAATCTTTCTCTCACTTGGATTTATCTTCGCTGCATTTTTCATAAACTTTACTTTTCATAAAGATCATAAGTTTTTCACTTCAAAATTAATACTAATCATAGTATTTGTTAATTATTTCACTCAAATCTATTTATCTTACTTGATAGAGATTGGAAATACTCCAATCCTTAATTTCCTTTTCACGCTTCACATTTGTTTTGAACGATTTGTTGTTTTTTCTTGGTTTGGATGGTCATCTTATCAAACTTATAAGGATATAAAAAGTCCGAATATGGTACCTTGGATAATGACACGATATAAATTGATTACTTTTACTTCATTAATATTTCTCATTCAACCTTACTTCCTGTTTTTTCAATCGTGGGATTATCGATTTGGAGACATTTCTACGTTCCCAAACTTTTTAGCATTTGGTTTTTCAGCATGTTTTATTATTGTAGCTTCCATTGGTCTTATCCTTGCATGGTTCATGCCAAATTGGTTTAAGAAATATTTAGATAGGGGATTTGAACCTTTAGTAGATAAAGAATATTCTGATGTGGAAATTTCAGAGATCATAAACTTTTTAGGCGAGGCATTAGCAGGAGAAGTAAAGATTAGCATTCCTGCTGCAAGAGGAATGATAAAGCTAGCTATTCAGGAAGAATTTAAACCTTTTGAGCTTAAAAATCCTTTAAATTATGGTAATTTGAAGCATATTATTCAAAATCCTTTAAAGGAAAGATTAAAAAAATTAAATGTTGAAAACATTCAAGAAATAACAGAGAAGTTAGAGAAAAAACTAATTAAAGGGCAGTCTTTAGTTTCAATAGCGATAATATGACTTAATAGATTATTTCATTGAAATTCTTTCATGAATTTGCGAACTGTGTTATTAAAAAGATGACCTTTTCTAAAATCATAGAATCTTCTAATTTTCCTACCAATAATCGGAATACTATCTTTTGGCACCAATTTTACATGCTTTGGTGTAATGAATGTTGCTCCATTGATGACATCCTTGATAATTTCTTCATTAATGTCGCTTCCTTCAATATATATGGATACTGTATCTAATCCATTATCATCGTCGACAATAAACAAATAATTTTTCACGCCCTTAACTGAATATATTGCTTCTTCAATTGCGTAAGGGCTTATAAGAGTACCTTTTATTTTTACTAGGTCGTCTATCCTTTCCTCGATATGACTGATCAAGGGTGATTTATCTCCACATGAACAAGGCTCGTCAATAATATAACCCAAATCTCTGGATCTAAATCTTATAGCTAGAGTTCCTGTTTTTTTGAGTGTGGTATAGACAAGTTCTCCTTTACCGTAATGCTCGTTAAGCATTTCAACATGTACGTCCTCGATTGGCCAATGAAATCCCCGTTTTTCGCAACATTCTGCTCCTGCACCAATCTCAGACAATCCATACCCACAAAAGACCTCGATATCAAATAGATCTTCAATAATTTCTCGCTTTTTGTTTGGTAAAGGCTCCCCTAGACAATATGCTTTTTTCAATGATAAATCCCTAGGATCTTTACCTGTATCAGCATATACATTTCCCATCTTGAATAAGTATTGCGGAATGCCAATAAAAACGGTTGGATTGAATAGTTCTAACAAGTTAAAATGCGCATTAATAGACGAGAGTGTTCCAGCAGGAATTACTTGGGCGCCCATCCTAATTGCTGCATCGTGTAGAACGAGACCTGCAAAAAACATTCCATAAGGTGTTGCGTTGTAAAATTTATCTTTTTTTGTAGTACCTATTAATTGTAAACATTTCTTATTTTGTTCAACATAGATATCCCAATCATTTTGAGTGAAAGCAACAACTGTAGGTGTTCCAGAAGTACCAGAAGTCGTGTGATATTTGAAGACATCTTCTGGTTTTGCAATTGCTTTTGTATAATCCTTCACCAAATTTGCTTTTGAAACGGTTGGGAGTTTCGTCAGGTCATCCATACTTTGTATATCAGATCGGGCTATACCACGTGCTTTATACAATTCTGCATACATCGGAGTTTTAAATGCCAAATCTAACATGTTGTTCAATGTCATGTTTATCATGATAGTATTATTAATAATTCCTAAATTTAATTTGCGTTTAAGTGATAAAATTTGAAAGTAAATGATTAAGAATTTCTTGTCAGATTACAGAATCTTTTTTAGATTTAAAATCAGCGAAGATGGATTGTATCTATCGAATTGATACACTTCAGCCTTAGCATACTTTTTAAAATTCTTTTTTATCTGATCTGCCGAATACGTGTGAACACCTAACGCCCTTGTAGCGTAAGACTTTTTTGGTTCAAGGACGACAGTATGTATGTTCTGCTTTGCTAAAGTTTTGGACCATTCCTTGAGTTCCTCAACGATTACTTGGTAATCAGATTCAACTTGAGCAATCAAATCAGGATGTTTAACAGAAATGTTTGCACCACAGTCAGAGCAAATGAAAATAACAGGAATGATGTTACGATTTTTCAATTTTTCAACTTTAATAAGCTCAGTGCATTTCTTTAACGCAGCAGCCATAGGAGTGTACGATTTACCTTCTATTTTTTTTAACTTACCAATAGCGTTTTTAAAGTAAACTGTTGGCTTTTGTAGCACAATGGCTTCTTTTCCTCTAAATACAATTAATGAGAGCTTGTCCTTTTTTCGATATCCTTCCTTTTGAAGGGATAAAATGACATCAGTCATCTGCTTAATAACATAATACATTGATGCTGAGCTGTCGAGGACAAAAAAGAGCGCTAAAGGAGCGCGATACTCGTAAATCTTATCCATTAAATCGTACTTGTCAAATTTAATTGGAAATGAAATGTCAGTTTGGTTATAGACTACGTTTTTCAAGTAATTCCTAATGGTTGCGTCTAAAGCAATGCTTTTAGGTCTATTTATCGGAGATCTATATGAAACATATCTTCCTTTCTGTGAAGATGCCATCTTTATTCGCCTACCAATTCCGCGACCTCCAAAATCAGAAACTTTTCGATCCTTTCTAATATTATCTAAAATGGAAGACATTTTTTTTTCCATGTTATAAATTAAAGGAATAGGATCCATTTCGTCTATAAAAAAATCGTTGGCATTTTCCCGCTCAAATTGAACATCCTTTACTTTCCAACCTCCAGCCGGACTAGCTCTTCGTTTCCTTTTATCCTCTTTTTTCGGGGGAGGTAATTTCTGTTCCTTTGTTTCTGGAATGTCAACTTTTTCAGGATCGACAGGTTGTCGTTTGAATTCCTTGTAAGGTTTATCTGAATGCCTTAATGGCCCTTCTGTGTTTTTATTTGGTTTATATATATCCTCGTTCTCATAAACTTCCTTAATTTTCCCAAAAACCTCGGATATTTTCGCTTCAATTTCTTTAGGGGTTAATTCATAATGGAGCGATTGGATTCTATGCTCAAAAACGAGATCCATCGCAGCATCTAAATCTTCTTCTAATATCGTGGTTCGATCATTGAAAGCAGCGTGCGTTCGAGCGCAGCGAATAAATGTAATATCTGCCCGTTGCGAAAAAATACCTAACTCATTTACGATTTGTGAAACCAACTCATACACAGACGATGGAATTTTTACATTTCTAAGAATTTTTCTAGCTTTAATTATTCTTTCCTTTAACTTTTCCTGCTCTGTTTCGAATTGTTGAATGAACTCTTTTGGATTGTCATCAAACTCAATAACTCTTTTCGTGATTTCTGCCCGTAATTTTGGATCATCAGGTGCTTGAATTTTAACTTCGAGTCCTAATCGATCTGCTATTTGAGGACGAAGTTCACCTTCTTCAGGATTCATTGATCCGATTAAAATGAACCTTGAAGGATGCATTACTGAAATACCCTCCCTTTCTATAATGTTAACACCTGAGGCAGCCGTATCTAGAAGTACATCGACGATATGATCCTGAAGCAAGTTGATCTCGTCTATATATAATATTCCACGATTTGCTTTGGCTAATAATCCAGGATGTAAACTTTTGATTCCTTCCGTGAGCACTTTATCGATGGATAAACTTCCGCAAACCATGTCTTCAGTAACACCTAAGGGAAGATTTATAATTTTCATATCCCGGACCTTAGTTTCCATTTTCCCTTTTTCTTTCTTTTCCTGACAACTTGTGCATAAATCATCGATATTAGAATTTGGGTCACAGGAAAATTCACATGTTTTAACAACTTCTAATCTCGGCATGACTTCTACTAACGATCTTACAGTAGTAGACTTACCCGTGCCTTGATGTCCAGTTAAAAGAACTCCACCTATTTGGGGATCAATAACATTTAAAATTAATCCCAATTTCATTTTTTCTTGTCCTAAAATCGCAGTAAAAGGAAAGTTAATCTTTTTCATTGTTAATCAATGTTCATGTAATTAATATTGATATGATTTATTTAGAAACTCATTTGAATAAATAAAATAATCTCAGCTGATTAAATAATTTTATCAAGACTAAAAATAAGATTAGCCGTATTATTAAAAAAGATTATTAAAAAAGAGCTAATATATTTTCAATTAAAGTTATGATAATAAGTTTTTGTTAAACAAAAAAAAAATAGAAATAAAAGAAGTAAAGTTTATGTTAATCGAGTTTTTTAGCTATTATTATTATTATAACGACGCCAGCAATGACATATGCAAGGAAGAGCAATCCATAAGTTGAAGTAAGAAATTCAATAATATCAAAAGTGTCTTCAACAGTTTCATAAAATGGAACAATTACTCTTTGCGCATAAATATCCCATCCAGATATGGTATCATTTCGACTATCATACCAAGTAACAACAAAATCTCCAGCAGAATTGTTGCTAATGGACTCACGGTAATTATTCCAATATTTTATTAAATATTGATCTTCTGGTGCAGTACAAATCTCCTTACCATTAGCTGTCCATTGCACAACACCATTCGTACTTATTCTCTGTGAATAAATGTCTGAGTCATTATTCCTATAGTCTAACCACGCGATTATAGCACCACCATACCCATCACTGATGATTGGCATTACATATTGGTTTCCACTTGCACCACATATTAGTGTTCCATTATTTGTCCATTGAGATACTCCACTAGGGTTAATTCGTTGAGCATAAATATCATAACCATTGACTCCAGAATCCCTTGCATCCTGCCACATGAGAATTGCTCCTTTAGCACCATCACTACATAGGTGAACGGAATATTGAGAATTATTTTCGTTGCAAACTAACGTACCATTTAGGTGCCAACCAGTGTGAATGGAGCCATCACTATCTACTCGCTGAACATAGATATCAGTACTAGTTCCATAATTAAAACCTCTGCGGTCTTGCCACGCGACGAATGCCCCTCCTTCCCCATCACTAATGATTTGGGGAACAAGTTGAAAATGTTCAGCATTACTTATAGGTTCACCGTCAATGGACCATTGAATAACTCCATTTGCATTGATTAATTGTGCATATATATCATAGGTTGAAGTTCCTCCATTTCTAAGATCTTCCCAAACAATAAAGGCACCTCCATTCCCATCACTCGTAAGGCGAGGTTTATCAACAGTGTCACCATGCGTACAAATTGCTTCTCCGTTAGCGTTCCAGCCAGAGTGAATATTTCCATCGTTATCAACTCGTTGAGCGTATATACCATATCCTGGGCTGCGATAATCTTTCCAGGTTATAATTGCTCCTCCTTCGCCATCAGCTATTATTTCATATTCATCTTGATAAGAACTAGTATCACATATAGTTACCGCAGTAGATAACCATTGTAGATCTCCACTAGAATTAACTCGTTGAGCATAAAGACCATTTGGCCATGTTAGGCTGCCATTTGCCCACACTATAATTGCACCTCCATTCCCATCGCTGCAAATTAAAGGAGTATATTGTCTATCTTCTACTGTGCATATAGCAACTCCACTCGAGTTCCATAGTTTATTTCCATTCGGTCCGATTCGCTGGGCATAAATATCGGCTTCTCCACTCCTATAATCATACCATGTTATTATTACACCACCGACTCCATCGGTACAAGCTTGAGGGGCATATTGATTTTCTGTTTCATTGCATACTATAACTCCGTTAACATTATATTTCACATCATATTGAGTGAAAAAATCGAAAATTCCCATTGTATTTGTAAAAACAACAAAAATTATCGGACTAATCAAAATTACTATAATTAAAACAGCAGTTTTTTTTTTCATGAGTTACATCCCCGATTTTATAGATTATAAAAATCAATTCATTGGATTTGAATTAATATTATACAGTAATATATTACAAATAAAATTTTTTTATTTTAGAATTGTTAATTTCACAACAGAAAAGTACTATTAAAAAACCATATGGAATAAACTTGAAGTATCTTATAGAATTAGAGTAGAAAAAGAGAGAAAATAAAACATTATTTAATTCTTAGTATTTCTTCGTGAGCTCAGTTAATGTAGAATCAATTTTTGATACTGCCTCGTCCCATTCATGGATTATTTGTTGTACCGCGGGTATTATAGTTTCTCTTTCCTTATATTCCACATAATCTAGAAATTCCTTAACATTTCCTATTTTTATAAATGTTTCCGCAATGAACTTACGAATATCTTTCTTTTGATTCTCTAAGACCTCTGGAACCCTACTTGCTTCGCCTTTTCGTATAAGTGTTTTTAAATATTCGTCAGTTCCTAATACCAACGCATTTAACTCATTTACCTTGTCCTTTACGAGTTTATCATACGATTCTACAAGATTATCCTTAGGAAAAGAAGTAGTAAGATCAATGATGAATTTTTGCATTTGTGTTATTAATTCTTCCATGCTCTCAAATCCTTGTATTTCAAAATCTACATCGTGATATGACGCTTGAACTCCCTTATTAACATCGTCTAACCTGTAAATCTTAAAGCCCGGATCGTTTTTCAATTTTATCTCAGGGTCTCCTTTTTTGTCAGGTACTTCAGTTTGTTTTACCAATCTTAATGGATTAAACACCAATGAAATAGCGAGAGGATTGTTGGTTTGGTAACTTAAGGTTGTTCGAATGTCAATATGACTCATCATTACTTTAAATCCAGGATGAGTATGCCACCATCCAACAGTAAATTCTGGAGGATCGCGACAAAATGCTTCGTCTTCAATAGTGGCTAAGGCAATATAATCTTCATCTGCCCATTTATATTGATCGATAACAGCGTCTTTATCTAGTTCTTGATGCATGATTGGGAATGCTTCTGTTATAATAACATTAGCATTGCTTCCCTTTCCTTCATTTCTCCCAATAAAAATTCCACTGACTTCCAACCAATCGTCTCTATCTATTCTAGCATTGGCAAATCTTACTGCTGCTGCAACTATAGTTAAATAAACTTTTTTAGGGATTATTACAGTCATTTTTATTCTCAATTACATTAGTGTAAGTTTAAAAATTAGTTCTTTTTAATGATGATGACAACACGCATATTTAATGTTTTTTTTTTGCCTAAGAGAAAAAATGAAATTATTTAAATTTATAAAACTCAAATTATATTAAATTTATAATTAACAAATTCATTTTATTATCGGATTTTATCAAGCGCTATTAAATAAGAGGTGTGTATGAGCATGGCTGAAAAAGGATTCGAGCCACTTTCGAGTCAATTAGGAATATCAGGAACGTCCTACCGAATTCAATTGGGGCTAATAAATGAAAAATGGGCTTCCCGCATATTAAAAGGAAAGGATGTCATTGATTCTTACGTGTATAAAGATGTGGAAGGCGATTTTCCTAACCAGAATCTAATTGTTGGGTGGGTACTTCGTACGGTAGCAATACCAAATATAAATCCCCACCAAATCATGAAAACAACTCAAGCTTTATGCAAGCAAGCCATAGAGAAGAAGAATCAACGTAAAATGATGCCTAGCGTATCAGATTCTAAAGAAGTTGAGCTTGCAAAAGTACCAGAGAGCGAGTTAAAAAGACCAACAGTAAAAGGCTGGGTTAAAGAAGAGGGCATGAAAACTGCTCAAGACATGGAAGAAGAAAGGCGTCAAGCGTTTAAACAACGGATGATAGCAAAAAAGGAAGAAGAACAGGCAAAAATATCCACTGCTTCTACCGTAAAAACTACTAGAAAATTACCGACAATACCATCGGGTGATTCTCCTGGTGCAAGCACGCCTGTTCAGCCAGGCTCTGGGGGTACACCTGCAGAAACATCAAAATTTTGTCCATTTTGTGGGGGTAATTTGGATTTTAAATTTTGTCCTTACTGTGGGAAACCACTACCTCACGAGCATTAACTATTCAAGTTTAATACTTTTATTACAGTTCTTATACTAATTTTTTTTTCCAGAAGTAATTAATTATGAATAAATCATTAATAAATATCATTATATTATAACAATTATTAAAGGAAATAAAATTATAAAACAAATATAATAGCCTTTTCTAGCACATTATTCTGTATTTTCAAGAGAATTGGATAAAATTAATCAAAACGATAATAAGTGATAAATTTGAAAGATAAAACCACAGTTACTATTAAACCAAAAGCTTATTACAAGATGCTTGTTCATGTCCTTCGCTTTGGCTCCAAAACCCGAGATAGAAGGCAATATAAAGAAGTAATGGGGATGTTAATTGGACATCTTGAAGGAGAAGAAGCGATTAAAAATGTTATTATTGAAGACGCTGTTCCCGTCTCTCATGGCGGATCTATTGAAGTACAGTTTGCTCCAGCAGATTATATCTCGTTTGCTGTTATAGACGAGCAATTCGCTGAGAAAAACTGGTTTACTGTCGGGTGGTATCACAGTCACCCAAATTTGAAGATTTTTTTCTCTGCTACAGACATTAAAAACCAAATGGGCTGGCAAACGCCTAATCCAAGTGCTATAGGCATTGTTTTTGATCATACTTATTTAGAAAAAGAAGGGGACTTAGGCTTTCGTACTTTTAGATTAGACGAACCTACGAAGCCCGGAACAAATTATCACGAAGTAGATACAATCGTAGAACCACCAGATAGCATTGAATATTACATTAAGATTATGGATTTAATCAATAGTATCCATACGAGGGAACCTCCAATATTGGAATTAAACGAAACACCAGACTTGTTTGGTGATATCTCTATTCCTTATCCAAATGAATTGATGGCCGAAAGACCTGAGTTACAGCTTGAAGAATTAATCACAGCATTTCAAAGCGGAATCTCAAAATTCTTAGTTTCTTCCATTGAACCTTTAATGAGTTATCTGAACGCTTGGAGTCAGAATGTAATAGAAAAAGTTATTCAAAATAATCTCCAAATGAGAGGATCCTTGGTTTCTTTGAAAGATATATTGAGTGAGAAAATTGCTAATTTGCAAAACACCTTTAAATTCTCCTTAACCAGTAAATTAAACGATTTAGACGTGTATATTTATGATAGATTTGAGGGATTTGATAAGGATCGAGAAAGAATTAAAAGTTCAATTGAACAGATGAAAATTGAGCTTATAGAGCAAGTTAATCAAATATTTAATGAAAAAGTAAAAGCATCTGTTGAGAAAACATTATCATCAATTAAAGAAGGGGAGTCAAAAATAGTTGAAGTTAGTCAAAAGGCTACAACTAACATTCAAAATGTTGAAACTCAGCATAATTCTTTAAATAGTTTTTCTGATGCTCTTAAATCTGTAAAAAATACAACACAAGATAAACTTAAACAAACCCAGGACAAAATTGGGAATATCTTAACTGAAAAAATCAATTTAATTTCAAATACTTTGTCAGAACTAAATAAACAAGCAGAAGAATTATCTACTAACTTAGGAGCGACAGTTAAAAGTATAGAAAGTTCTAAACAACCAATTCAAGAACTTAAAAACCAATCAAAAGAATTAAAATCTAAAATCGAAGGATTGGAATCTGAGAAACAATCATTACTACAAAAAGTAAAACTATTAGAAGACCAAAATCCTGAGCTGTTAGACAAAATTTCTAATTTAGATTCGATGGAGGCTGAAAAACAAGGATTCCAAACCCAACTTAATGATTTAAAGTCTCAAAATGAAACGCTCCAGCAAAAATTAAATGCTATAGAAAGCGAAAAGGAGCAGCTTCAAAAAAAACAGAGCGATTCTGGAGCAGAAAAAGAGGCGCTTCAAGATCAGCTAAATGTATTAAAAACTGAAAAAGAAACGCTACAAGAACAATTAAAAAAGAGTGATGCCGATAGAAAAGAGTTTCAGGAAAGAATTAACGCATTAGAGACCGTAGATAAAAAAGGAAAGAAGAAGGATAAAGGGAAAAAGAAGAAAGAAAAAGATAAAGGAGGTAAATAAAGATGGCAACCGATGGAAAAGTAATCATTAAAAAAGAAGCATTTAGAAACATGATAACGCACGTGTTAAGATTCGGTAGTGAAGCATTAGAAAACAGCGTAGAAGTAATGGGCGTCTGCATGGGCAAGAAAGCTTCAAGTGGAAAGGATATAGAAGTGATAAATGCCATTCCATTGACTCATGGCCCTCAAGTTGAAAATGATTTTTCACCAGAAGATTTTGAATCGTTCGCAAAAATAGATGAGCAATATCGTAAAAAAGACCTTTCTGTTGTTGGCTGGTATCACTCTCATCCTAATGAAGGTTTATTTTTCTCTGATTTTGATAAGAGCAATCATTTATATTATCAAAAGAAGCAAACACCTCATGGATTCGGTATCGTTTTTGACCACGCATTAATGGGTAAAGAAGGAAGTTTAGGATTTAAAATTTTTCGTTTAACTGATTTTAAAGAAGGTGCTAATAGCGAATGTGAAGAAGTTGAGTATGAAATAGAAGTTCCAAATACTTTAGATTATTTTAGCTGGGCAAAAAAATTCGTGGAAGATTCTCAGAAAAAAGCACCACTTCTAATTAAAGAAATTGACGAATTTGTGGGACCAAAACCTAGCGAGCTTCAAGAGATCCCAATAGCTCCAGAAGACATGGCAGAAGCAGCAGAAGAAGATTACTCCGAAATGGCTCCAATTTTTTCGGGTTTTCAACAAGGTGCCGCTAGTTTTTCCGAATTATTCATGGGATATTTCATCACTCAATTAAGTAAATGGACCAAGGATATCAACGAAGGAACTCTGAATGGATCTGAGTATTTACGCAACACTCTATTTCAAATGAAAGATTCAATCGCATTTAGCATGTCAAAAGTAGAAAAATGGTTTGATAATAACTTGGATGAGAACATTGAAACTTTTAAGGAAAGTGTTCTGCATATGTAGACGAACGAATTGAAGCTCAGAAAGTGTTAGCAAATCACGTTGTTGATATAAAAGGAGAAGCAATAAAAGAGCTAAATAGCTTAATTGATAACAATATCAATAATATCATGAGTCAAATTGAAGGTGGAATTAAAAGCATGTCAGAAAAAGTAGCCGAATCCACTCAATTAAGTTCTAAATTAGAAGAAAGTATTAAGAATACCACTGAAAAAATCACGGTAATAACTAATGAAGCAAATAGTCTTAAAACTGAGATAGCAAATATGGTTGATTCTTCCAATGATACTACAGAATCAGATACATCGAATAAAATCGATAAATTAAACTCAGAACTTAATCCTATAAAAGATTCTTTTAATGAAATCGGTAATTTACTCCAAAAGCTGCAGGAAATCGCAAAAGGCTTTTCTGAAATATAATTTTTTTTTTTCTCTTTAATATACGGCTATTTAAGAACGATATTTTTCTCTACCTGCAAATATAAGAACACCACCAATGATAAAAACGGGGATTGTACTTATTGGGTAAACAAAACCCCATGTCATCGCAATTCCGATACTAGCGGGGTATTCTACTGGTAGCTTTGATATTATCATACACAATGCGAAAAACGCAACTCCATATGTGAGAGTTATTATGCCCACAATTAAAATAATTAATCCTAATTTACGATTTTCCATTAAGAATACACATCTTCCAACTATTGATTATGTTTTGAATTATTAGATCTTAAAAGTTTATTAAACATATGGAGTCCAATCATTCATAAATTAGTATTGATCGAATCTCAAGGATTTTAGAAATCATCATATGTAATAGCTTTGAACAATGCTATAGTAATAAAAAGAAATCCAACCAGGATTGATGAAATAGATAATATTGGATAGCCAACACCCCATGTCATAATATCCAATTCATTATGTGGATAAGGTTGTGCTAATATTCTATTCTTCTTTATAAAACAAACCAATAGAGCTAATCCACCTAATATTATTAATAATGCTCCTAGTACCAAATATCTCAAAGTTTTCTTATTACTAAAATCCATTTTTAATTTCAAGACTCCTCTAACAATTTCAAATTAAAAACTCATGAGAATTATAATTAGTTTTAGAATGTTTTAATATAATAAAAAATCCTATGGGATGAAAGTGA
>Ga0180433_10004201_pt1 | contig 20417 bp, 32 predicted proteins | sample SS_ome_8_FD_132980 | JGI IMG/M metagenome (GOLD analysis project Ga0180433, IMG submission 132980) | Hypersaline lake sediment archaeal communities from the Salton Sea, California, USA - SS_1_D_1 metaG | ecosystem: Environmental > Aquatic > Non-marine Saline and Alkaline > Hypersaline >... | reverse complement strand
TAGTAGACAAGTATTTTTTAATAATTTTTTCTACGAGATGGCTAGGTTGAGGAAATAGCTAATAAGAAAAGTGGAAAATTTGGGATTGAATCGCCAAACGGGATAGTTCAAAGAATTCTTGTTAAGCTGGGATATGCTAAAAGTGAAAAGGAAACGATTCGTGGAATCAAATGTTTTTTTACAGGGGCTTAATACATTTTATGCAAATTTTAATCCTGCATAAAATGTCTCAAAATAGGCTTACTTTTGATGCAAAGCCTAAGTGTCCATGCCTTTATACCAATAATTCGGCTTTTTTTAATTGCCCACCAAAAAGTAAACCCATTAAAAGCTTTAATTTAAAGTTAGCTATTCTAGCTGTTTTAATGTCGCCTGTATCTTGTATGTCTTGTATAAATTCTTTAATTTCTTCTTTGTAGTCCGTGTCGTCGTCTAAATGGCCTTTAGCTCTTACTATATTTTCTAATTGGTCTACTACTAGCATTAGCGTAGTTATACCGTCTTTTCGGTTTTCTTTCATGGCGTTAGGTATGGCGTTAATAGCCTGTTCTATTGCCAAGTGGGCGTAATAATCCGGGTTTAAAGTAAAGTTACTAATACTTTCTTCAAATTCTGAAACCCCGGAAACATTAACCCGTGCTTTTTGCTTCGACATCAGCAAGCCCCCTTTCTTGTAGTTTTTCTAATAATCGCTTCTTAAATTCTTTTCCTTCGGTGTCCGTTAATTCGTGCATTTTTTTAAAGTCTTTAGTAATGGTAACTTTACCCCTAGCCCGCTTTACAAAAAGGCTTAATTGGTCGGGGTGGCTTACGTACCAATCTACCATACTATCCACTTTACTAAAAGTGTCTTTAAAGTCTTTGTCTAATTCATTTAGCATTAAATCTAGTTTTTGCCTAATAATTTTACTTTTAGCTTCAAAGTTAGCCGGTTCGTAAATGTCGGTAATTTCTTTTGGTGGGCTTTTAAACCTAAAACTTGTAGGCATAAAAAATTCATATTTTGGCTTTTTTCCTTCTTTGTGAATACGTACGTAGCCGTAAATTCTTCTAGTTTTAAGTTTAGGGTTTTCTATGTCCCTAGTGTCTTTATATATTCTTCTTAAATCAAATCTAACCCTTTGACCTTGTGGTCTATAACATTCTGCGTAATATGTAACGGTGTGCCTAGTGGCTTTATCAATATCCATAATACTTTGAGTTACAACAAAAAAGACTAGTGGCTTAATTTTACGACTCATAGCGTTTACGTCGGCTATAACTTGATTTAATAGGCTTTGCCACCTTTTAGCTTTAATTAGTTCTCGGGCTTCGTCGAATACTGCTACAAATATTTTCTTTAGTTCTTTGGCATGTAGTAGTTTATCTACCTTACCCCGGTATTCCATAGGGGTGTATATGATAACGTCGTTTACATAGTCCTTAAATGCTATGCCTACGTGCCTTAGTAATATCCATACAATAGTTAATACTGTCCAGCTTTTCCCTTCGCCACTATCCCCGGCAACACATATAACCGTGGGCTTGTTAGCTTTGTGTCGGTTGTAAAATAAGTGTATTAAAATCTTTTGGCTTAGGTCTTCTAGGCTTTCTTTTTCGGGGTAATAATCTACTATAAAGTCGATAAAACTAGACTTGCCCATGCTTCAAAACGTGTATAAAAAGTCTTTTAATAAGGTCGGTGTTTTTGTGTGTTTGTAAAGGACATTTAGCAAAGTGTACCTTTTGCTAAGGGTGGTGGAAAGAATGAAGAAAATTAAAGTATTAAATCTCTATGCAGTTATAGGGGGAAACCGTAAACTATGGGAAAACGTAGACGTTACAGCTGTAGAATTTAACAAAGACATAGCAAGAATATATAAAGACTTTTTCCCACAAGACGAAGTAGTAATAGAAGACGCCCACGAATACCTTTTAAATAACTATAAAAAATATGATTTTATTTGGTCTAGTCCCCCTTGCCCTAGCCATTCTAGGACAAATTGGTTTTTACATGGACAAGGCCATATACGATACCCGGACATGAAACTATACGAAGAAATACTATTTTTAAAACATTGGGCTAAAAGTAAAAAATGGGTAGTAGAAAACGTAATACCTTACTATAAACCATTAATTAAACCCCAAGAATTAGGACGACATTATTTTTGGGCTAATTTTGTTATTAATCCTATTAAAATAGACTATGTAGATATTGGTACAATGAATAGGCAAGCTTCTAAACATGCTCAAAGAAGGGCTTTAATAAGCGAAGCAGAAGTACCCGAATTAGTAGATTTACACGGTTTAGACATAAGAAAATATAGGCATGTAAAAAACAAGCGTAGAATATTAAGAAATTGTGTTCTGCCTAAAATAGGGACGCATATTTTTAATTGTGCTTATAAAGAAGTACAGTTTACTTTAGGTGGTAAAAATGCCTAAAATAAGCAATATTGAATACAAGCGTTTCATAGAAGAGGGCTACATTAACATAGTAGATAGAACAGAGTTTAGCGCCATGCTAGAAAGATTAAAACACCCACAAATTAAACAAGCCAGGGCTTTATTTATTCTGTTATATTATTCGGGTAGAAGGCCTAGCGAAATACTACAATTAAAGGCTGAAAATCTAAAAAAAGAAGGTAGGTATATTGTAATGGTTGTACCGACATTAAAAGGTGGGCGTTTTAGTACTTTAATGCTACCGCATACTAACCCGCATATTAAAGAATTATGGGAATACTGTAAAACTATGTTTCCCGAACAATGGTTATTTTATAGTTTTAGAAGCAACCATAAACAGCGCTTTAGGGTAAAAATTAAAGGCATAGAAGAATTAAGACAGTACGACCATTTAGCCAGGCGTTTATACTATTGGTTAAAGAAGTGGACGGGTTTACCGCCTTACTTTTTTAGGCATAATCGCTTTAGCGACATGTCAGATAAAGGCGCTAGTTTAATGGACATAGTACACGCTAAGGGTGCTAAAGACCCTAAAAGCGCTATGGCCTACCAACACCTAAGTAAAAAGCGTGCGAAAGAGATAGCTAAGTTTATAAAATAGGGTTATTGAACCTATGAGTAGAACGCCTGGTACAGCTACCCAGGCTTCTATTTCTGCTTCGTTAAAGCGGTTTACGAATATTGTAGTATACTGCCCAGGGCTAAAGTAGGCAGAATAAAAGACTAGGGCAAGTATTATAAACATGCCATAGAATAGTAAAAAGCTAAAAAATTCAAGATAGACAGCTAGCTTTTTATTCATGGTTTTAACCTTTTTATTTCGTCGTCTATTTTTAATACTTCTTTTGTAAGCGCTTCGTTTAAATCGCCTACCTTTTTAAGGGCTTTTATTAAGACTTTTCGCCTGTTTTCTTTTTCCCTTAAAAGCATGCGTTCGTAAGCGCTTTCTATGTAGTCTTCTTGGCTTTCCATTAATATACCCCCATTTCGTTTACTAATTGACGGCTAGACACGTAATACCTTTCCCCGTAGCCAAAGTCTTTTTTTTGAGCTAAAGTTTTAAACACTTCTTTAGAAATGCCACCTAATAGGTTAGCGGTAAATCTTTGTACTGTAATTAAAAAATAGGCTTCTGCGTCTTTTTCTAAGTCCCTAGGGTATAGGATTAAATTAGGATAACCATATTTAGCCCATTCTACGGTTTTAACGTCTACTTTTATGTCGTCGTGTATGAAGTCGTAGCCTGGGTCTTTTGAGCCTGGTAAAAATTTAGGCCTTGGCAATCCAAAATAGTCAGCGTAGATTATTTCGCCTAAAAACCCTATGTATGTTTTTCTGTTTAGTTTACCATTAAAAGCTATTAGTTCTTCGCCTGGTTTAATATCGTCTAGTACTTTATTTGCTAGTTCTTTAGCTGCTGTTTTTTGTTCTTCTGAAATTCTAAGCTTTTTCATTTTTACCACCTGCTAGCCTTTTTACTTCTTCTTCGTCTTGTTTTATAGCGTCTTCTTTTAGTTTTGGGTCGTCTAAAAGGTCGCCTAATAATCTTAAATTAATCTTATAAGTCGCGGCCTTGGCATTGTCTAATTGTAAAATTTTACGGTCTTTTAAGTATTTGACTTTAGGGTTTACATTTCTTGGCACGTCAAAACCGTATTCTTCTATTAAAAGCGTAGTAATGTCGCTTACATGCAACACTAAAACCCCGTTTTCGTGCCATTTTTTTACTACTTCTAGTAATTCTTTTACTTTTCTATTCAATTTACCACGTCCTAGCTATTTTTTTGTGTGTTGTGTGTGGTGTGTGTATTAGGGTTATAGACAGTATAACAGTACTATACTATACTTATACATAATACATACTATACTACTACTTTTTTCTTATAACCTTTTACACATTACACACACACAACACACCGCACACATTTTTTTTATTCCTTTTCAACCTTTAAAGGCCTGGTTAATTCTAGGGCTTTTTCTGCCGTTCTAATTAAATCTTCCAGGTCGTTAGGCATGAAAGCGTTAGTTTCTTTCCAATTTTCGCCTTTTTTGTAGTTCTTTTTAAAAGTAATGCTATTATATTCGCCTTTTTCGCCTTCATTTAACCATACGGCAGCTTCTACAAAGCCTACTTTTACCCTAGCTACGGGCGGCTTACTTTTCCCTTTTTTAGGTTCTATTGTTGTTTCTTCTTTACTTCCAAGTGCCATTAAAGCACCCCCTTTTTTTCTTCGGGCATACCCCGAGAAATATAATAATCTTCTTTTGAATTATAGGCTTTTCTAGGGTTGTTTTCCGTTGAGTTTGAACCAAAACGATTAAATAGTTCATTCACGTAGTTTTTTAAGTTCATTAAATAACCCTCTCTCTCTATTTTGTTGGGCTAGTTTAATATTAGCCCTAATCTCCCTTTCTTTTTTTTCCTGGCATTCTATACTACAAAAAGGGGCGGTTGGGTCTAACGTTAGAAAGCCCCGGTATAATTGGCGGCATACGTTACACCTAACCCCTTTTTGTTGTAAAAAATACATTTAAAAACGCCCCTTTACAGTATATTGTTTTTCTTGGTCTTGGCCGTACCCTGCAAATTTTGACGCAGTAATACAAAACCTTTCCCATTCTTTAGCGTTTTCTTCTTGTACTTTTTTTCTAATTTCCCTAAACGGCATTGTTTCGGTCAATTTACCACCGCCTTTTTTATATTGACTTTATAAAGGCAAATCGGGCAGCTAGCGTAAACTTTAGCTTTACCCGAGTAGTGCCATTTATACGCGCAATTTTGACACTGTAATCTTTTACTTTTTTTTACCATTTTTTCCACCTTTTAACCCATTCTATTAGAACCTTGATTAATGCCATATCATATTTCATGTTTTTAAATTTGTAGTTCATACTACCCTTATGCACCTACCTACTTATAAACATTACTAAAATTATGCCGAATATTAAGGGGTTAAATTCTTATCATAAGAAACAGTAATTTTAGGTTCTTCTACAATATTAGTAATAAAAGTACCGTTGTTTAAATCGATAAAACCGTCTTCAATTAAAACAAGTTCACTTTCTAAATATATTTCGTCGCCAATAATAACATTATTATCTATAAACTTTTCTTGTGCATGTTCTACCTTTATTTCTTCTATGTAAACTTCTACTATTTCTTTTTCTTCTTTGTCTAATACTAAAATAGGCGGCTTAGGTTTTTTCGGCGGTTTATAATTAAAAATACCGTGGTCTTGCGAAGTATTATAAGTATAAGTCGGTTCTCGTGGTGGTTTTAAGAAGTTAAAGGTATTTTCTACATTTTCACTATATAAAAACGCGTACACCCCTAACCCTAACACACCCAACACTAGTAAAGAAATTACTATTAAAGTACCTTTATCCATGTCCGGGCTAAAATTTTCCACTTAGGACACTTCCATTAATGGCATTAAATAATCACGGCCATTAACTTTTATTTTTATTCCTGGTTGTCCATTTTGGTATTCTAGTTTTCCTTTAAAATAAATAAAAGGTTCTTCGTAACTTTGTTGGTTTACATATAAAGCCGGTCGTTGTAAATAATTTGTTACATTAAATTGTGCTTTGTCTTCTTCTACATGGTAGCTACTATCTGCTACACTTACACTTCTATATTTTCCCGAAGCAAAAAATACCCTATATGCTGCAGAACCTAAAAAAGTATTAATAGCCATTCCCCCCGTGCCGGGTGCTTCGTAGTAACTGTAAAAGTCGGCGGTTCTCATTCCGTTAGTAGAATATCTTATACCCGAACCAAAACCTTTACCTGGTATAGTTGGGCTAATTCGGTCTACTTCTATTACCGGGTAACTTCCGTAATTTTGTTTAGTAAATTGTGTAATTCTAAATACGTTTCGTTCTGTTAAATAACTTTGTATATCGCCTTCGGTTTTTAAGTAAATTCCTTCGCCCCCACTAATAGGCGCTATTCCTTCGTTGTGTAATTCTTGGCATACTAAAGGTATAGTACTTTGTCCGTAGACATTTATAGCTAGCAACATTACCAATACTATTAAAATTTTCTTTTTTATACTATCATCTCCTTTATTTTGGTGGGTCTTCTTCGTAAACGCAATTATGCACTCTAAAATAACAATGGGTAGGCGCTGTACAAATTGGTATATCCGGAGAAGAAATTTTAACATAATATTCAGTTGGTTGTACTGCCCCAAAAGCGTCTAAAAGTATATTATCGCCACAAGTTACGCTTAAAGTCCCGTCGTAATCTGTAAATTCTGCGTTTATGTCGTCTTGTTTTAAATATTCTACTTCTATATTTCCGTTATAGTTATCTTGTTCTGCATAAAACGGTGGCTTTGGTGCGTCGGCGTCGTCTTGGGTTGTAACTAAAGTACCAGCCGTTGGGTTTAAAGTACTTCCAACCCCGGAAACTGCGAAACTTTCATTAATCCCGGAAACTTGGGTAACACGTCTAGCACCTACTGCTGTTTGTAGGTTTGTTTCTATTCCGCCAATACCAGCGGCTTCTTTTTGTATAAATATGTCGCCGTAATTTGTGCCGTTGAGTTGTCCCGCGTATCCAATAGCCGCCCCTGTAGCGTGCGTACCCGCATAAACTTTGTTTAAAATCATTCCCCTAGTAGAACCGCTACTACTAGTAGTAGTATGGTGGTAAGTTATATCGTTACCGGTTTGCGCTGTTGTAATGTCAAAATCTCCTGTTGTAACAGTATATTGTACGTCTTCGCCTGTTTGTACTATTAGTTTATCGTCGGCTCTTATAGTAAAGTCGTCCGTTGTTGCGTCGTACCACATATCACTTAAAGCCCCGGTTGTATCTGAAAATATTAAGCCTGCTTGGCCTGTAGGGTCGCCAATAATCCTAGCCGACGTATTACCTAAAGAGTTATATAAAATTAATTTACTTGTTAAATCCATTAAAGGCATAGCTGGTATTCCAATTTGTAAAGCTTTTGTTGTTAAATCAAAAAATAATTCGTTAGGTGGTCGGTCTTCCCAAATACTATTATTATCTGCCCAAGTTGCAAGCTGTCCCGTAGTCGTACCTACTTCTATAATATTAGGTATGTTAGTATCTGTACCGGTTATTGTAATTTCTGTACCTGTCCCGCTTGAAACTTGACCTAATGAAACCGAACCAGCACCAATAAAACCCAAAGTATCGGTAGGGGTATTAACGGTATAATAACCGCCGCCGTCTATGTTTACCCTGTTAAATAAGTCTTGGTCTACGTTAGGTAAATAAGTTGTACAAGAACCATTACCTAGTAATAATTCCCCGGCTGCGCAAGCTGTTTGTGCGTTAGTATCTATTTTAGAATAGTCTAAAGAGTTGTTTAAATCTAAACTGTTTATTACTTCTAAAGCGTTAGCGTCTATATCTGCTTCGGTAGGAATATAACCGCTAAACCCTTGGTTAAAATCAGAAAAAGGCCTACAAATTCCGTTACCGTCTAGTAATTCGTATAAACCGCAAGCTGTTTGTGCGTTAGTATCAATATAAGAAGAAATAAAAGTATTTTCAACACAAGACCCGCTACCGTCTAAGAAATAACCATTAGCGCAAGCAGTTTGTGCGTTCGTGTCAATAGTCCCGCCGCCTATTGCTTCTATATTAATTGTTTCTGTACCGTTGTCGCCTGTAATAGAAATAGTACCACCCGTAGACGTAAGGTTTAAAGTATCAAAAGGGGTTTTAGGTAAAACATTAGAACCTAAAGGGGTGTTTATTTCATACCAATAGTTATTTAGGTCTACGTTTAAATCAGATAAATTAACGTCTTCGGTTAAAAGAATATACCCCGTATCAGCACAACCCGACATTAAAAGTAATCCTAATAGACTTATAAGTATAATATTCTCTCTCATACTATTAAGACCCCCTCATAATATATAATTTTTTCTAAGTGTCTACGCCATTAAACCTATTAGGTAAGTAGTGGCTAAAAATGCCCCTGTAATAATTGGAAAAAAAGGTGTTCTCTCATGTTTTAGTTTTAATAGCCTTATAACCCCAAAAACCCCTGTATTTATTCCTACTACTAGTATAAAGAATAATATAGCGTATTGAAAGTTAAATATAGCAAAACCAGGTATTAACCAATAAAAAGCCCTAGTGTCCCCTAAACCAATCCTTCGGCTTACAAGAATACCAATAACTAAAGTTACAGCTACCGCCCCAAAATATGGTATAATCCTACCTACCGGGTCTAACAACATTAAAGCAATTACTGCCCCGGACATATACGAATTTCTACGGCCGTCTACTGTACCTTTTTTAATATCAGAATAAGTAAACCATGCTAAAGTAAATAAAGCTAGGCCTGTAAATATTGTAAATTGGTCTATCATTCACGACACAATCCAATAAAAACTAGGTTTCCGTTATAATGGTCTTTGCCGTCTTCTTTAAACTTTGCGCTTTCCAAGTTACTAGAATAAACGCTAAAAGTTGGGTGCTTTGCTTTTACCTGTCTAGCTATATCTGTAATAATTGGTCTAGTTTTTTTATTTAAAAACTTTAAATATTTTGTTGGTACTTCAAATTCTTTAACGTTTAAATCGAATTTTTGACCCGCGCCTAGTTTCTTCAACGCTTTATTTAAAGCAACCAAAACAAAACCTTTAGTAACTCTTACTTCTAAATCTATTAAATATTCTCCTTGGTCTACTCTTATTTTATATTTAGGTTTGTCCCATGCTTTAGTATTTTCTTTTTTAAATTTCATTATTTACCCCCCGGTCATACTTACATACATGTCTATTATAATAGGAAATAATAAAACACCTAATACGATAACTACAGCTATTATAATAATCCATGTTATAGCACCACTACCGAATAAGCGACCGAGTAAACCCGGTTTACTTTGTTCTATAACGTGCCTTGCAAAGTCCCTTACAGTATCGGTTAAGTTTTCTACTTTCTTTAATAAGTATAAAACTAAATGTTCTTTGAAAACTAAAGCTTCTTTACTTTCTAGCATTTCTTTAGTTACAAAGGTTTCTAGGTTTTTATTATATATTAACATTGGATAGTGCATAAAACTAAACATAGCTTTTGCTTCTTGTTTTAAAGGCAAATGGATAGTTAAGTAATCGCCTTTTTCTGTTACCTTTTCCCCGTCTTCGTTAGTATAAGTTCTAGTTACATTTAATTCTTTTTCTGCTTCTACGTGTACGGGTGGCCTAAAATATTGAATTAGTTTACGGTCGAATATATCTACAATACTTTTACCGTTAAAATTTGCAGTTAAAAAAGGTTCTTTGACTTTAGCAATAAAAGAAGGAATAACCCCGGTACTATCTAAACCCAGCACCATTAAACCTTTACCTTCTAACATGTCGGTAAAAGGATTAGCTAGCATTTTATTAGCAATAACTACGGCTACTATTAAACCTAATGCAAAGAAACCTAACGCTTCAATAAATGTAAATCCTTGTATTCCGAATAAAAAAAGAATAGTTGGAATAAAACCACATATACCTAATGCAGCGTATTTTTTTACTTTATATAAATTTAATGCCATAGTTTAACCCCTCTTATTTAATATTTAAAAAACCTTTACTTTGTTGTTGCCCTTGCGGTTGTTGTTGCCCTGGGTAAGAATACTCAAATTTACTTTTAGTTAAAGTATCGAAACCCGTAGCACCAATAGAAAGCGTAGAACGTGAAAGGTAAAAATAAACATCACATAAAAACTTTATATTATGCGAAAGCATATTTTTTATTTTATCTAACATGTTTTTAGTATTGCTATTAATTTTAATATTGCCTTTTGCTATTTCTTCTTCTAAGTCGTAAAGTAATTCGGCGCTAGCTACAAAGTCCCTAATCCATGCGTAAAACTTTCCTAATAAATACCTGTCCCATTGGTCGAAGTTTACAAGCTTAACTTCTACTGCTGAAAGCATATATAATAATTCTAGTAAATCGTCCCGCCCTAAAATCGGTTTACGCATTAATTCCTTAATTCTTTCTATGCCGCTTTTGTCTAGTACTTTGTCCGTAAAAGCTTTTTCTACGTCCGCAGAAAATAAGCCTTGTGAAAGGCTTTTTTCCCACGGTTGGCTAGTTGCTTGCATGCTAGTAATTATAATAAATCATTATATAAACCTTTTGTATATAAATAAAGGGTATGTCAATGGTGTTATTAAAGCCGGGTTGCCACAATAAGCTAGCACGGCTTCAAAGAAAACTTAAAATATCCCGACCACATTTTAAAAATACTAATAGCGAATTAATCGAAGAAGGCTTAGACTTACTAGCAAAAAAAGAAGGTGTTAATCTTGGACGGCCTTAACTTAAGTAAATTCTTTCAACCAATTAAAACCGACGAAGAAATAGAAGAAGAACAGAAAAAAGGAATAGAAAAACCCGTAGAAGAAGTAACACCGCAACGTGCAGCTATTGAAGTAATGAAAGTATTACGAATGCACTTTATTACAGCCGTGTTAAACATAGTAGCTATATTTTTAGTATTCGGAAATATAGAAATACTAGGCGTTAATCTTAGTTTAGGTGTATTAGTTGTTGCCGTGTTTTGGAATGGTTTACAGTTAGCTAGGTGTAGAAGTTATTACGAAAGTTTAGAAAGAAAATATTTAAAGGCTGGTAATTATGGCAAGCGATAAAGTAGCAGCAGCCGGTTACATTGTAACTTATTTTAACGACATAGAAAGCTTAACTAACGCTTTTAGTAATTATAATAATCTAATTTTTGAATTAAAAAACAAATACAAAGACGCTTTAGAAAATAATACTATAGAAAAATTACCCGATAGCGATAAAACAAATTTATTAACCCAGGTACAAAACACTAGGTTTTGGGTTACTCGTACTTATGTTAAAACTACTGCTTTAGATAGCAGTATTAAAGAATTAAAAATAGATAAACTAAAAGAAAAATACAAAGCAGTAATAGACGAAACAGTAATAATTAACGACAAGCTAGAAGACTATGTAATAGAATTAAATAAAGTCTTTGTTAAAGGCGTAGTCGTAGACTTAATAGAAAAAGCCGGGGACGTCTATAGCCAATTAGGCGGTAGCTATGAGTAAATTAACTTTAGAAATAGACGAAAAAGAAGAAATACTTTTAGACTTAGACCACTTAGAAATATACGTACAAGTTGGAAAACACACCGGTAAAGACGCACTAATTTTAAGAAGGGTTATAAGTAAACCCGAACAAATGAGGGAAATTTTAAAAAGGGCTATGGAAAACGAATACATACCCGCACGAATTAAAATTAAAAATAAAAGCCTTGCAGCCGTACGCCTAAAGTCTTTAGGTCTAATTTAAAAAAAAAAATATAAGGCGCTAAGGGTTTAGTAGAACCATAGGAAAAATAGACTAAACCCGTGGCCTTATTTTTAACTATTGTTGTTACAAAGCACCGCCGTAATAGGTTGTACCTCTTCCCATACCAACAACAAGTGAAAGTACTAGGAAAATAACAATAGCTAGGACAATCAACGGTAGATAATTACCGGTCTTTTCCAATGCGTCGAACCCACTTCTAATTGAGCTTTCTACATCAGCTTGGATATTGGTGTCGCTAATTGCGTCAATATCAGCTTCCACTAGTCCGTATGTTTGTCCACCTAGTGAACCAACAAAAATTAAGACAAGTGTTGCTACACCAACCCCGATAATTAAAGAAACCACAGCCCCAATATTTTGGTCTACAAAGCCTGTTTCCTCATACATGGTTTAACCCCCTTTGAAATATATTTAATTAACTAAGCGTTTACCGTTTATAAATACTTTTTTAAATGTCCTTGGACACCTAAAAAAAGCTTCTTTTAACGTTTTCTTTTCTTACTCGGCCTACATTCATTACGCCTTTAATAGCTATAGCGCCTTCTAATATGCTTAAAATAATGTTAATACTTAAAAGCGCAGTAACTATATTTTGTATTTTTAAGAAACCTAAGTACCCATTATCAGTAATGGAATAAGTTTTAGTCCCACTATCTATTATAGTTTCTGCACTAATCGCCGTAGTATAACTAGCGAAGAATGTAAACCATAGAATTAAAGACAACACCCCACCAATTAAAATAAAGCGCGGGTTGTAAAAGTCCCCAAAGCTCATTAAATTATATATCTTAGCTAGGAATATTATTAATATTCCAAAGAAAGACACTAACGATAAAATTTCTATCATACTATAGCACCCCCGTATTTACGTCCATGCGAAACGTATAACGATAATGCAAGCATTACTAAAAAAGCCAAAGTCGCAATAAGCGCCTTAAAACTATTCCAACCGATTAAACTAAATACTATATATTCCCCGGCTAATAAGAAAAAGCCGACAATCAAAGCTAGCCGTATATCTTTTGCAGCTAATATAATACAGCTTAAAATAGTAATAAGTACTATTATGTCTATTAATTCCATACCTAAGTTACTAGCCATAAAAGTTAATGCGTCTACATAGCTACCCATTATACCACGTTTCCTTGAGTTCTAATACTCATTATAAAAGCTAAAATTCCTAAGAAGTACATAACAGAAACAAATATACTTACAAAGTTTTGTACTTGTTGTTGTAATACAGAATTTAAAGGTAAGAACATTGTAAAACTACCAATCAATAACGTAAACATTTGCGGTATGGCAAATAAAAAGTTTAACATCATATCTACAATAATATTACCCGAATAAAACGCCAGGCTTCCCAAGTCAATTAAAGGCACGTCTAGTTGTTGTTGTGTACTGCTTTCTATTTGACTTTGTACCGTTGATATATTTACGTCGGCTGCGGGGTCTTGGTATAAAGCAATATTGGCAACGTCGTAAGCAGGCATAGCGTAAACTAACATAGTTATAGCGAAGGCGTAAAATAATTGTATTGTTAATACTGCTTTAACTAAACTAAAAGTACCCATTTAACTTACCCCTAAATTTTCTTCTTTAAATATTAATCCAATAAATATAATTACTATTACTAAAATCGCTTGAAAGAATGTTAAGTACCAAGTACTAACCGCTAAAGTAGTAATACCTAAAGCTACTAACGCTATTACTATCCCGAACCAACCTAAGGCTACACGGCTTACTACAAAAGTAAAAGCAAAAATTAAAAGTATCATGGCTATTAAAATAGCTAGGGTCGGGTCTAGTATTCCCGTAGCGCCTTGTGTTGTAAAGTATTGTGTAATTGTATTTGTAGAATTGTCTTCTTTTGTGCTAGTAACTACTAACTTTAATAAATTGTTATCTAAAGTATAACTTTCATAGTCCCATAATAAAGTGTATTCGTTAGGGCTAATTGTTTCGGTGTAGTCGTATTCTTTTTCTGAACCGTCGTATATTCTAAACCTTACTTGGCTATTATCCCCTTCCGGGTTAAAGTAATAAATTTCTATGTAGCCGTCGTCGTTTAAACTAATGCCTACGCCTTCATTGTCGAAGCCTATACTATAACGTCTTAGCTTAAATTCTAAAACGTCTAGGTTTGTTTCGTCAGCCCCGAAACCGTCTAACGCACCTAAGAAAATTAAATTACCATTACTGCTTGTATAAATATTATAAAGCATAGCAATAGTATAAGCGCTATGGCTAAAGTTATCTTGGTAAACGGTGTCGGTATAATCAGCAAGTATAAAACATTGGCTATAAACATTTCTAATTAAAACCGGTTTTGTTTTAATCCCACTAATAAAAACATGTTGGTAAAAGTTAGTAATCGCGTCCCCACATACGCCTATATTTGTATCGCTTGGTAATGCAGATAAATTAAAGTCCCTTGGTATTATTGTTTCGTTTCCTAGTTCGTCCGTGTAACCAAATTCAAAACGTAAACGGTCTAGTTGGTCGGTTACTATATCTACTTCGGTTATATTTTCGTCTTTAAGGTTTATGCTTAATTGTTGGTTAGGAATATATAGTATTACGCTGTTAGCGTCGTTTAAATCGAAAGGGTTACCCGTTGGTTCGTCTATGAGTAAAAACTTTTTACTATAAATAGTAAAGTTAGCTTGGTCGGTTTCAAAGTCGCCTACTATATCCGTACATTTAGCAGTTATAGTATTTATTCCAGGCGTAAAAGTTACATCTGCATACATTACAGAATTACCTATATTATAATCGCTAATATAGTTAGTGCCGTTTAAATTTAAGTCGTATTTAACCGGGTTAATATTGTCGTAACATTCTAGATAAATATTACCGTCTAAAGAACCATTAATACCCCTGTTTAAATCATAACCATAACTTACTATTTCTACTTCGTTTATATCACTATAAAAATTATGGTCGCCTATATTCATATCAGCAGTACCGGAAAAATCAGCTTCAAATTTAATATTATATTGGCCGGTTGTTAAATGTTTATATTCGCCGCTAAATTCGTAAGGTGTGCTACCCGTACAAGAAGTTTTAGGTATTGTCCAAGTTCTAGTAGCTGCGTCGTCTATAAACATAGTTATTATAGTGTCGTTAGTGTCGCTAGGTAAACAATGTAAATTAACATCATAGTTTAAAGTGTCTACGTAATCTACACCCGAAACTGTAGTATAATTAGAATAGTTTACTATTAAGTCGTGCGGTACGTATGCGTAAGGGTGCGGGTAAGAAAATAAAGTATATTTACCCGTGTCGTAATCATATACATTTAAATCTAGATAATAAACACCTTCGGGTATATAGTCTACATTAAAAAAAGTAGCTGTAATATAACAATAAAGCGGGTTAGTAAAGTTTCCCGCATAACCAGGGCAGTATGTCCCGTCTAGTTCGCCTAACCCTGCAGCTACTAGGTTTAAATCCGTGCTGTTATAATCAGCAACCGCATTTACTAACAAAGGTATACTTAAACTTTCTCTATTTTGGTCTATTGGTGTTAAAGCTAAAGACGCGTACATATTAGTAGTAGTTTCGCCTATTCCTTCTTGAACATAAAAAGGTAAATAAAAAGTAGTGTCGTGGTCGCGGTAAATTCCGTCTACAAGTTGCATATTATAAGTAGGGTTAAAAGTATTGCTACTAATCATAGCACGCGGTACGCCTATTTCTTGCCTTTCCCCTTTATAGTATTCCGTGTCGGCGTACTCTATTACGTTGTCTATCCATATAGTACTATTCATATCGCCATAGTTATTACTAGTATTACAATAACTTTTGTTGTCTATGTCTAATTGGTAAGAACCGGCTAGTTTTATCGGAATATCTACTTTAAAACGTTGGTTGTAAAGTCCTTTACTTAAGTTTGTAGTATCGTTGCTGCCGTCAAAAACTGAACTTAAAGGTTCGGCGTCTACGTAACCCGTGCCTGTTTCGTAACCTGTTCTTAAATAATAATAACTTCTAGCAGTAGGCCAAGCGCATAAAGTAGTACTATTTCTAATAGCGTAACCGTTTTGGTCTACGTAAAAACCGCCTACCCCTGTTAAGTCGCCCCCAGGTAAAGCTTTATATCTAATTCCATTTTTTACGCCAATATCTGCATTAAATATTTTAGACCATTGACTATTAATAAGTTTTCGTGAATAATCGCCTTCACTAGTCCAATTACTTACAAAACTTACGCGTTCGTTTGTTAAATAGTAGTCCCAATCTGTACCCCTATTACCTGTACAATTTCCGCCGCCACAAGTGTAACTTTCATAGGTAGACCAATCCGTACCACTAAAAACACTAGGAAAAGACCTATTTAATATTTTCCAATAACTATTAAATGCTATTCCGTTAGACCCGTAACCTTCAAAAGTACTACACCCCGATTTATCTATAGTATGATAAATATACGCTAGGCCGTATATGTCGGTGTCTTCTTTTAATGTAACGGGGCTAGTGTCAAATTCTAGTATTAAATCTGCGTGTTCGGTTGTTAATGCGTTAGCGTCTATAATATTATCGTCTATACTATTAACAAAATAAAAACGTCCCATTAAATTAGCGTCGGGAAACCTAGAAGGTACGTATTCTTCTTGAAATAGTTTAAACGCTTTGTCTTTAAAGTTGTCGCATAAGTTTAAGTCTACTATATTTACGTCTTCAATAATAAAACGTGCTTTTGCGTCTTTGTCTAGTGTTATGTTGTCGGTTAGTTTAAAATAAATAGGTGTTCTATAAGTTAGTCTTGCGTCGCCCCATACCGGCGCAGTAGTGGCTAAGGCTTGCGTAAGGCTAAGTAAAAGTAGAATAACTATTATGGTATACTTTGTTGTAGCCTTCACTTAATACCCCCTTGTTAAACATGCAAGCCCGCCTTTATTTTTATTTTCTTCTTTTTCTTCTTGTTTTTCTTTTAGTTTTCCTTTTTCGTGTTGTTCTTCTTTTAGTTCTTCTTTTTCGTGGCACAATTTCCACCCCCTTATGGTAAATCTAAATTCACAAAATCGGGAGAATACCCTTTTTTCATTAATTGCATTTTTCTTTTTTCTTCTGCTTCGTAAATTTGTTTCATACGTTTAGCATGGCATTCTTTACAAATATTTAAAATTCCGGTATAACCAAAAGCGCTTTTATCTTTTTTACAATTATTACAAATTACCAAATTTACACCCCCATTATGCTATAGCCGTTTCTACAGTTTCACGTGTTGCCATGAAAATTATAAGCAACACTATAAGAATAATGATTAACCAACCGTATTGGAAAAAAGTACCTAAAATGTCTATTTGTGTTTCTGTACTGTCTAGTTGGTTGTCTACCATTCCTTGTATACTTTCTCTTACTTCGGTGTTGTCTATGTCGTCTATAGCGCCTTGGCTTTGTTGTAGTATTTCTTCGCCCATACTGTAAGCTTCAATATTAAAAGTTTGCATAAACGGAATAGCTACCGCAAATAAGAATAGTAACATTAATGAAAAAAAGAAAAATAAATAAAAGTAAGCTGCTACGCCTTTTTGGTTAAATCTTTTTTTTTTCATACTAACCGCCTATACAATTTTCTAGCCGCCGCTAATTCACTATAGTATAATGCGTTACCTTTTTGTCTTACTGACATTTCCCCGGCCGGTACACCCGGCGGTAATGGTGGTGGCATTCTTGGTAATGGTGTAGGCGTAGGTATAGGTGTAGGTGTTGTAACCGGTGTTGGTGTAGGTGTTGTTACGGGTACGGGTGTTTCTGTAGGTTCGGGTGTTGTTACTTCTGTTTTTGTTATACTTATTTCAGAAGTCGCAGAAGTAGGCGTAGGTAATGGTGGTGTAGTTGGTGTTCTAGTTGTTGTAGGTGTTATACTTGGCGTTTGTGTAGGTACGGGCGTCCCGGTAACTAGGCTTGTTTGTGTTGGTGTAATTGTAGGTGTTTTTGTACTTGTAGGTGTTTGACTTGGCGCGGGTGTCATTGTCATTATACCAAATCTTGCTCTAACTTTTAATTTTTCTTTTTTAGGTGTTTGTGTTGCTGTTTTTCCTTTTCCTTTACCTTTTGTTTCTGTAGGTGTTACACCTGGCGTAAGTATTGGTATGCTTGGTTCTTTGTTTCCTAATTTTCTAAATACTTTACCGCCTATAATGTCGCCTGGGTATTCGTATGGGTCTACTATTCTAGCGGCTGCCAATCCTACTTTACTTGTAGTTGGTCTTGTAATCGCAAAACGGGCTATACCTGTCCCGGCCGCCCCTGCAAAAAAACCACCTAAAGCTGCAGAAGTAGCTAAACCTTCCGGTGTAACCTTTTGCCTTCTAGCTGTTTGTTGTGCTAAATATGCCGAACCGCCTTCTACTGTCCCGGCGTAAGTAATACCTTTAGCTGCTTCTTTAGTAACTAAAGTAGCGGCTTCTTTTTTTGTTAAAGCTTTACTTGCTGCTTTTGTTGCGCTTGTAATGCCTTTACTTGCTTGGGTGCTTGCTTTTGCAAATGTTTTTACTGCAGCTTTAGAACCGCCTTTTGCTGCTGTTTTAGTAGCTGCGCTTGTTAAACCCCTAGCTATTCCTTTACTTACAAGTTTAGCGCCTATATATTCGGCTGCTGCACTTGGTATTAAAACCCCGGCTGCTTCGCCGACACCGCCGGCCGTGTATTCAACGTCGGCTATTTGTTTAGCTCTAATTCTAGCAACACCCGCAGTATAACCACGGCTTACTAGTTCTTGAGTTAATAAATTTTCATACTCTTTACGTCGTCCTGGTATTAATTGAGAACCAGGTAATACGTCTACAATAGACGGTACTAAACCGCCACGTTGCGCTTTTTCCGCTTGCCGTCTATATGCGGCACTTGAAACCGCACTAACGGTTTTACTTTCTCGTTGTAACCAATCTTTAGTACCTCGTGGTTGTGTAAACTTTGCTACTTCTTTAGCTACATACGGGGCAACAATAGCCCCTGCTGTAGCTATTCCAACCGCCGCAAGAATTGGTAGAACCATTTATTTACGCCCCCTTTTATTAGGCATGTTAAACATGCTGTCTAGTAAATTCATAGGGTTATATTTTCTTTTATTAAAACTTGGTGGTTTAATTGGTTTCCACTTTGGCATTTTATACGGGTCTTTTTTCTTAGTGTGTTTATGTTGTGGGTTGTGTATTCCTTCACTAATATTTATACGATTTTCTGCCATTAAAAATAAACTTGGGCTTACGTTAGTACCGTGTGCAACGTTTCGCATTTGTGTTAAAGCTTGTTTATCTGAAAGCTTACCCGATAAATTAGCTAAACTTATTTTTTCTAGTCTTTCTATTTTCGCTAGCTTATGCGGTGCATACTTTTTACATAAAAGTTTTATTCGGTAATATTCTGCTTTAACTTGGTTAGCAGTAGTAGGTTTAAATTTTCCTGGTGTGTCCGTTAGCATATTAGAGTTTAAAGCGTCGTAAGAAACAGCATAAGACTTTAATAATAATTCCCAATCTTCGTTTAAGTCGCCACGTAAAGGTAAACCCGCTACCGAACCTTTACCCATATAAGTACGCCTTTCTCTCATGCTATAGTAATGTCCATTGACATATAAATACTTTTATAAGTGTCCAGGCTTTGCATAAGAACTCTAAACTGCATAAAAAGCCCGAATTTTGCATAAATAACATGAATTGTGAATTCGAGCGATGATTGAAATTTGGCAGGCTAATGATGCGGAAAATGTTCATTTTGGAGGCAACAACCACAAAAAAGAGTGCCCGAGGGAGGGTAAAACGGGCAACGGCCCTGCTTAATGCCAAATTTCGAGGGGGTGGATTAGTTATTTAAACAGTTAGGGTCACTCTAATATTATTGTTAGAATGATTAGCCCCTGTAGCTTCTGGTGAACTATGCAGGATTGGTACCCTATTAACCATTATATATAGAAATATTTTTAAATGTAGCCCATATATACAGAAATAAAGTCATACTTATGAAAGATACCAAATTCACTTAGTAGACAAGTATTTTTTAATAATTTTTTCTACGAGATGGCTATAGTCTTCTCCTTCTTCTATGGCCTTTTTTCTAAACAGAAAAAGTAGGTTTTTTTCAATGTCCTTCTTGCAGCCATATGGCTGTAATGTTGTCTTCAGAAATCTCTGATGGAATACATTTAGGTTATTGTGTAAGTTGTAAAACCAAGTTTCCTAAAGAGGATTTCAAAATTGTGGAAAAAGTCATGCCTGCAGTAGAATGTGCCTCTTGTGAATCCACAATTTCACTAACCCCGGACTATCTCACTCATAACGGTCTTGGTTATGCATGTCCAAAATGTGAATCATATGTGGCATTAATTTACGATGATAAATTGATTAATCCGCCAGAAATTTTCAATCCGTTTTGGAATAAAAACAATAAGCGAAAGTATTTTCCATTGGAAGGAGATGCCAATTTTTTTATTTGTGAAACCGAAAAGGACAGACTAATCGCAAGAGTCTTGACATCAGTGGCAAAGAGCGAAAATACTGAGTTTTTATCGTTTGCTGATGTCCAAGATGCAGGAATTATTTGTCGGGATGATGAGTATCTCGGATATATTATTTGGCACATAAAAGAAGAGGACATAATACTTAGACAAGTTTTTGTAGTTGAAAAGGAAAG
>Ga0180433_10004200_pt1 | contig 20419 bp, 22 predicted proteins | sample SS_ome_8_FD_132980 | JGI IMG/M metagenome (GOLD analysis project Ga0180433, IMG submission 132980) | Hypersaline lake sediment archaeal communities from the Salton Sea, California, USA - SS_1_D_1 metaG | ecosystem: Environmental > Aquatic > Non-marine Saline and Alkaline > Hypersaline >... | reverse complement strand
TTAAAATGGATAGATTTGTAAATCTTATGTCGAATAAAGATCTTTTTAAAAAATATGAAATAACAAACAGCATTTTGCAGTCCGTGGTATATAATAAAGGAAAGTTTTATTCAAAATTTAAGTATATAGATGATGAAATTGAAGAGATATTGAAAAAGAACGGAAGAAGTATGAAAGAATTTTATAGTGATGTTCTTTTTAAAAATTCAAGAAAAATTAAAGATGAAGATATAAGAGAAATAAAAAGACTTTATTGTGTCGAATTGAAATCGACTGTAGAGATATCAAAAATTTATGGTGTTTCTACTTCAACTATTCGCTCAGTTATTTTTGGATTGAAAAAATATAATAGATTCGATTATATGAATGAAGAATTCTTAAAAGATACATCGTTTGAGGAAATAAAATATAAGATATCATGTAAAGCAATGCAAAAAATTGCAGATTCGAGAAAATAAATAAAGATGTGTAAAATTTAGAGGATATTACATGAATGAATTCGAGAAAATGGATGAATCATTGCTTCGTGATGGCATCAAGTGGTTCTCCAAAAAATTGAAAGGCGTTGTCAGTAATAAGCCTGAAGACAAGCATCCAAAAGATATTGAGAATTTGAAAGATGCAAAAACCAAATTACAATTTATGAATCTTTACACGACAATTTATTCAAAACCTAAGTATGCGAAATCATTGCCATATTTTGACGCGTTTCCGCTCTTTTTTCCGATTTCAGTCAATTACGGTTCTGAAGGCCCAAAAATAATGAGTTTCAATTTACATTATTTGCCTCCTGCTCTCCGCATGAAGTTCCTCAAAGAACTTGAAATCATCGTCACACGCGATGCCAAGAGCAAGGGCTTTTCCCCCGACGATCTCAAATACTATCCCAGAGGCAATGTCGCTAAGGTCATTGGTCGCTATATGAATCAGGTCTATCTCAGAGGCGGTGGCTCCAGCGGTGCTATGATCCGTCAGGCATATCGCTCATATTTTTTCAGCAGAATGTCTGGAAAGCTCAAATATATTCCTGTGACAGAATGGGAAAAGGCGGGGCGTGTGATTCTTCCTGTGTTCAGGAAACAGAGCAGTTCCGAGATTTATAAAGATATAAGGGAGCAGTATAAAAAGTATAAGAGTAATCCAAGAAAGCCGATATGGTAGATATAAATAATAAGGAATAACTTTAATAAAGGAGAACAAAATGAAGTATCAGAAAAACGCAGAAGGGAAATTCATTAAGATTGATGAGGCGAAACAAGATGTTGAGGTTAAATATACTACGACAGGTACGAACAGCGGACAAAAGAAAACAAAAATAATTCAAATTAGCAAAAAATTATATAATGATGCTATATCTGCCAATCATTCAAAAAGGCTTTCTGCAAGAGGCATAATTAATAGCGATTTTTTAGATGCAGATCCTAAGAATTATATTGTCTCTTTGGAACTTAAATAAAGAGGAAACATAAATGAGTTTTGTTCTACACGAAGCATCTGAAATCATCAAAACACTTGATGCTGACAATGCCGATCAGATAGCAATTGACAGAAGCAATAACGGCTACACTGGCTTCAATCTCGGAGCCTATGGAAAGGGAAGCAAGTCAGACAAGATCGAACAGGAGAAAAAACTCATTCGCACATGGCGTGACCTCTCCCAGCTTCCGAAGGTCGAAAATGCTCTGATGGACATCTGGAACGAAGCTGTTGTCGCAGATTCCAGACATCCTGTCAGTGTTGACACTTCAGAAATTGAATTGTCAAACGAAAAGAAAAACGAAGCAGTCAAGGAAGCAGTTGAGAACGCATTTTCTCTCATCCTCAAAGAAATGCGTTTCAGATCTGCTGGAACAAAGATCTTCAAGGATTGGTATGTTGACGGCAGACTCTATGTCTATTACGAAACCAAAAACGGACACATCACAGAGATCAGATTTCTCGATCCCATGAAGATCAAGCTGATTCAGGAAGATAAAAACTCATATTATGAATACATTCCTGATGATGCTATCACAATCAACGGTCAGAGAGTCGAGAAGGCGAAGATTCCAGCAAAGCAGGTCATTTTCATTCCTTCGGGACTGAAATCAGCAGACGGCATCTGGCTTTCTTATCTTAACAAAGCAGTCAGACCGCTTTCACTTCTTCAGATGCTTGAGAATTCACTTGTGATTCACAGATTTGTCAGGGCTCCTGAAAGATGGGTCTTCAGAGTTGATGTCAGCAACATGAACAAGAAAAGAGCGAAGACCTTCATCAACAACATGGTCTCAAAATACAGAAGTAAATATCAGATCGACCCAGTCAGTGGAAATGTCAATGCACAGAACACACTTCTGGCCATGCAGGAAAACATCTTCCTGCCAAAGACAAATTCACAGAATGGTGGACATGAGATCGATAGCATCGGTGGAAATGCCAGTTTCGGCGACATTGATGACATTCTCTATTGGAAGGATGAGGTCAGTGCTTCTCTGAATCTTCCACAGTCAAAAGACACTGAGGCGATGTTCAACTTCGGTTCGAGGCTTGAAGAGATCAGCAGAGCAGAACACAGGTGGTTCCGCTTCATTAAATTCCTGAGATCATATTTCAACATGCTTTTCACGAAACTCATCGGAATTGAACTTGTTGAGAACAAGACAATGACCAAGGATGAATTCGATGAAATTGATGACGATATCTATTATGTCTATGAAAATGATAGCATTTATGAAGAGGCAAAGAAGTTTTCAAAGATAGAAATGGTTCTGGAAAAGCTCAGCACTTATGGTGAAGTGATTGAAAAGTGGTTCGGGCCAGAATGGGCTTATGATAATATCATCCCGTGTACGAAGGAAGAGAAGACAAAGTACATGAAACACAGGGAAGAATTTGAGAAAAATAATCAAGATGGATATTAAGGAGAAATGAATGAAGTATTACAAAGATGAAAGCGGATCTTTCCAGAAAGTCGATGAGCAATACATTGATGATCTCAGAGAAGGTCTGGCAAAGATGGTCGGCGGTCTAGTCGCCACAATGGGAATTGCTAAGCTCATGAAGAAAGGTGACGATGCTTTCAAGAATTCAAATCTCAAGATCAATGACAAGCTCGTCAAGAAAACAATTGACAGTTTCAGACGTGAGAAAAGTTATGAAGGGAAGCTGGTTTTCAAAGGCGATGTTCCTTATGTGACAATAACGAAAGGGCCAGACAAGGTAGGGCAACTGGAGAAGTGGAGCCCTTGTTGGGTAAAGGCATAAAGGAGAAGAACATGAGCAAGAAAGTCATAGAATTAGTCGAATACACAGAAGATTTTAGAGATTATTCTGAACTTGTTAAAGAATCTGTTGATGGTAAAGAAACTTATTTTCTTGAAGGCTGTTATGGTCAGCTCGAAAAATGGAATCTTAACAATCGTTGGTATCAGAAGAAAGAAGGCGAGATGATTGTTGAGGATTATAACAAAAACAGAATTCCTAAAAGAGATAAAATTTTCGGAGAACTCGATCATTCAAAGGAAAGCTCACCTCAGTTTCATAGAATGGCTCTGATTTTTGAAAATCCACTTCAGATTGTCAATAATGATATTGTGACAAAGGCGAGAGTTTTAGAATCAACAACTTATGGTAGAACACTCAAAGTTGTCCTTGACGAAAAACTTAAATTTGGAGCTTCAACAAAAGGTCTAGGTAGTCTTTCAAAAGTAACTAAGAAAGGTAAAAGAGGAAATTTAGTCTCTAATTGGGTTCTTAAAAATGTCGCTGATATAGTTGTAGATCAGTCAGCTCAAGGAGCATTGCCGAAAGTCATTATTGAAATGCTCATGGAAAATGACAGACGAATCTATGACATCTTCAATTATGAACTCATTGAGGAAGTCAGGAAGAACATGAGATCAGTCATGAGCTATGAAATAGAAGAGAAAATTGATGAGAATTTTTCTAAATTGTTAAATTTTAACATCAAAAATAAATAATATAGAACTTTTATAGGAGACAAGAGATGAGATATGAACTGAATGAGAATAAAGAGCTTGTTAAGATAGAGGAAGCTGTTAGGGATTTAATTACAAAAAAAGAAGTTGAAGAAAACAGCGTATTTTTTAAAAATGGAGAGAAAGAGCTTGAAGTGTGGAAAGGATCTGATAAAAAATACTATGTATCACTTAAAAACATCCTGTCAATGGATGGAATAAGCAAACAGGATAAGAACTGGACAAAGGTAAAAGAATACATTCTTTTGAGAATTGAGATGTATAATTTAGAAAAAGTAGTTTAACCTCCATCCCACCTGAGCAAGTGGTAAAACTGCTCAGTTCTTTAACTAAGTGAGGTAATTAAAATGAGTGATGAAGAAATAGAAAAGGCAATTGAGAAAGAAGGACTTGGAATGTTAGATGTTTCTGATATGGAATTCACAAAACAATCAGTTGAACAGATACTGAATAAAATCAAAAAGTATGAAACTATGAGTCATACTGATAAGAAAGGCAAATCAAGCAGTGGTGTTCATACTCCTTCTAAAATCACTAACAAAAATACAAAATATGTTTCATACAAAAACGCTAAGGTTGGAAGTAAAGAATATAAAGATTACACGATTTATGATTTCGGCCCAGCAAGAGCTATTATTACAATATAAAGGAGACAAGAGATGCTAATATCTGAAATTTTTGAAAAGAACGGAATCGAAGAAGGCGTTCAGAGAGACTTCGCGTCTGCTGTGACAAATGCAATCGAAACCGAAAACACAGATGATCTCAAAGCATTCCTCAAAGAGAACTTTTCTGAAATCGAAGAATATGAGCTTCTCTCGGAACAGGTCATCAAGGGAGTCGAAACAAAAGAGATCATCAATGAAGTTGTTGAAGAGGACGAACGCGACAAAGAGATCAGGGCTTTGAAAGAAGAGCTTCAAAATACTAAGAACAAATTAGAGGAGAAAGAAATGAACAAATGTCCAGATTGTGGCAAAGAACTTTCTGAAAAGAAAGGAAGGTATGTTTGTGAAAAATGCAACAAAACATACGAAATGAAGGACAGCAAGCTCAAAGAGATCAAGGAAAACAAAACTGATTTCGACAAAGGCGTTGCAGACTTCACAAACAACGAAATTGATGTCAATCTCATGCTTGAGTCAGAAGACTACAGAAATGGTGTTGCATCAGCAAAGAAAGAACAGGATCTTCCTGAGAACAAACTCAGAGACGAGATTAAAACTGTCAAGAAGGAAATCAGTGAAGAGATCGCTTCAAAGTTTGACGAGATTAAATCACTTGTTGAATCTGCTCTCAAGACCGTCAAAGAGAACAAAGACGAAGATGATGACGCTGTTATGACTGAAGAAGATGTGAAACAGACAGCCCTTCAGCTTGCAATGGGTCAGATCAATGAAGCAAATGACATTCCTGAAGAACACAAAGATCTTTTTGAAGAGACTTTTGAGACAGCAAAGAAGAGTGTTTGTAATCAGAAAGATGCTATCCTTTCAGAAGCAGAACTTAATGGTGTTGAAAAAACACTTGAATTCCATCTCAGAGGAATTGAAGAAGGAAAAGCAGAGAGTTTTGATGAGCTCGTTTCCAAGCTCAACGAAAAGAAAGAAGACATCAAAGATTTTGACGACTTTGTGAAATCAGTTGCTAAATATTCCAGTCTCTACATTGAGGAAGGAATAGAGATTCTTGATGATGAAGATGACGATTCTGAAGAGAACATCGACGAAGAGGCAACAGAATTTATAAATAATATAAAGAAAGATCTTACTGAGACTCAGAAGATTGATCTTGATAATGTTATTGAGGGAATCGAATTTGAAGATGATGAAGACTTCAGAAAACAGATTAACGAATGGGTCGGAAGCCTTGATGGTGAAGACGATGAAGATGATAAGTATAAAGACCTTAGAAGCAGATATGCAAAAAGTCTTGGACACAAATAAGTCAATAATTTAAAGGAGAATGTAATGCCTAATGACGTAACCCCACTTCACGAAATGCAGACTGAGGAAATGCTCAAGGTCGCAAAACCGATACTTGAGAAGGAAGGAATCCTCGACGAATCAAAACAGAGAATAGTGGGCTTCCTTATGGGAGTTCAGGAATCTTATTTTGATTCACAGAATCCCGGCGTTGACAGAGAAGCCATTGCTGAGGCAAATGGTAATCTGACTTCAGATGTTGAAGTTATCGCCAAACTCATGCAACCTATGATCACAAGAGGCTTTGGACAGTCAGCCGCAATTGAAATCGCTGGTACATGGCCGATGAAAACAGATCAGGGTAAGTATGCTTATATGTATAACAACTACACCAATGATCAGGCTAATCCTGTAAAACCTGCTGATTCACAGGTTCTTGTTCTTGCATCAAGCACAGGTTTCACAGCTGGTGGCGACATCACAAACAGCGGAACAGCAACTGGTACTGTAAGAATCGTTAGCGATAATACAGTATTTGTAGAAGTAACTGCTGGAACATTTGCAATCGGCGACAGCGTTGACAATGCAAATCCTTATGTTGGTGAAGCAACAACTGTTTCTCAGGTTTTCACCTCAGAAGTAGCAATGAACATCTTTCCAGAATACACGAAGTTCGCTTCAATAGTAGCTGGTGAAAATGCAACAACCACAATCAAGGAAGTTGAGATCAACATCGGTCTCCAGAGTGTGAATGCTGAGAACCACAAGCTCAGAATGAGATACACTGATGAGTTCACAGCTAAAGTTAGAGATAACTATGGCATCGACGTTGACGCTCTCACCAATTCAGTTGGTTCAATGAGCTTCAAACAGGAACTCAACAGAAGAGTTTTCGAGGAACAGCAGGATCTCGCAGTTCTCGGTGGAATCAGTTCTTGGGACTATGACACTGACACAGACGGCAGATGGGAAGAAGAGAAGATCAAGACTCTCATGACAAACCTCAACTTCAAATCAGCACAGATTTATTCTGCTAACTTCATGATTCCCGGCAACTTCATAGTTATCGACCCGATCATGTATGCTTTCTTCAGCTCATACGGCTACATTGATTCAACAAGACTTCCTAACGGAATTGCTGATCACATGACCAATGCCTATGTTGGAAACCTTAACTCAGTTTTCAGAACTTATGTCAATCCTTGGAAATTCACAAGAAAGATTGACATGGGTGCTAAGGATTTCAGCGGAAACTACGGTTCAGAATCAAGAGCAGGTCTCTTCTTCAATCCTTACCTTGGTCTCAGTACTACTAAGACTATTCAGGATGCAAGCGGACAGCCTGTGAAATTCTTCCACTCAATGTACACATTCAGCTCTCATCCGTTCTCAACTACCAGTGGAACCAACGATTTCAACAGAGAGATCAATGTTACCAGCCTTCCTAATCTCTAATTCCTGACCTCCATGATGTGCCGATATACGGGGAGCCTTCGGGCTCCCTTCTTTTTTATCTTGATATTTTCAAAAATCTTTCTACTATAAATATCGTTGAATCGGTCATCACATAACTATTGGAGGAAATATGAAAAAGAATTTGTTGAATGGGCTTGTCAAGGCAAGCAAGAATGAACACGCAGGAAGCATTGATGTCTGTGATATCTATGACCCTAAATTCCATGTTGATACAGGAAACTACATGCTCAATGCTCTCATAGCAGGCGATATGTATAAGGGAATTCCGTCGGGTCTGATAATTCAGCTCGCCGGGGAAAAATCGACGGGGAAGAGCTATATTAGCCAAAATATTCTGATTTCTCATATTAAATCAGATAAGAACAATGTCGGTCTGATGATAGAAACAGAACATGGTCTCATCGCAGATCAGATAAAATCAAATCTCACTGAAGAAGAACAGAGTCGTCTGATTGTCTATCCCTGTGAAACTATCGAACAGATAAAAAGAGAAATGAACAGAATTCTTAACTATATCAGAGAAAAGAAAGAGGAATTTTCAGACACAAAATTCCTTGTCAATATAGATAGTATAGGAATGCCTGCTTCTGAAAAAGAAATGGAAGATGCTACAAACGATAAGAGCCCTAGAGACATGACAAGGGCTCAGTCAATTAAATCTCTTTTCAGAACTATCTGTATGAAACTTGGCATTCTTCAGGTTCCAGCTATCATTGTGAATCATCAATATACCACAATGGATCAGTGGAGTCCAAAAGAAGAATCTGGCGGATCTGGTGTCGCCTATTCAAATTCTATCACTCTTGTCCTCACCAAAAAGAAACTCAAAGATAAAAACAAGATTCAGGTCGGCACGTCATTTGTTGTCACACCTAAGAAATCAAGAATCGTTGCTGAGAACATCAGCAAGTGTGAAATTCATTCTCAGTTCAAGATCGGCATGAACAAATATTCTGGTCTCATGGAATTCCTTGCCAATCATAAACTTATTAAGTCTGTTGGAAATGGTTCAAGAGGCGGTTCAACTATCACTTTCACAGAAACTGCCGAGGAATTCCAGTCGAAAGATCTCGATAAGATGAAACCAGAGGAATTCTGGACAAAGAAACGTTTGGATTATGTGAATGAGAAATTCAAGGAATTTTACCTGCTCGAACGAGCTCCTGAGAAAACAATAGAAGAAACACTCGAAGAAACAGCGAAATGAACGCCTCAGCGTTCGTACAATCGACGAAAACAATTTTCTAATGTTAGGACAGGGGTGACATGAGTTTCGAGCTTAAAATCGACGATAAAAACGTTTTACGATATTTTCTCTTCCATGATGATTTCAGAAGGAAGGTCATGGAAGAACTTTCTTCCGATCTGTTTGCAGATGAACACTGTCGGGACATTCACAAGGCAATGGTGAACTATTATGGTGAATTCCAGAAATGGCCGATTGACAATCTTCATGTTCTGATCACAGACAATCCTTGGAAACAGAGCAGTGAAACAATTTCTGAAAAACTTGAGATCGCCGAACCGAAGAACAGTGAGGACTACAAGGGAACCGATCTGGCAATTCTGCTGAAGAGAGCTGAGAAGTGGTTTGTCGAGGCAAAGAGAAGGAATCTTCTTGTTGAAGCCGTGACAAACCATCAGGCAGAAAAGAATGAGGGATGGATCGACTGGAAGAACAGATTTGAAAGAGTCGAGAATTTCAGTTTTGCTGAAAAGAAGTGGGTTGATGTTGATGACATCGAACAGATGCTTGAAATTCATTCAAAGGATGTTCCGAAGCTCGCGACAAGCTGGCCCGAATTCAATGAATTTCTCAAAGGCGGGTTCAAGAAGAAGAGCATCAATGTTTTTCAGGGAGGAACTCATTCTGGAAAGTCAAGATTTCTGCTGAGTCTCAGTACATCTATCAGAAGAGCAGATCCCAAGAACGATGTTCTCTATATCACATTGGAAATTCAGGATGAGGATTTCGGAATATATTCTGACATGCACACCTTGGAGATGAATCAGGAAGATATCAGATCTGCTGTGTTGAAAGAAGGTGGTTATCAATGGTACAGGAATCAGAAGGCAAAGACTAAAGAAATTTATGGCAAGTTGCTGGTGCAGGAGTTCTGTGCAAACAAATGTACACCTTCGACGGTGAAGAACTGTTTAGAAACTCATCTCAGTCATGGTCATAATATTGTCGCCGTGATGGTTGACTACATTGGAATCATGAGTTCTGATCTTTTTTCTTCAAACATGTACGAGAAGGGCATTCAGAATGTGATCGGTCTGAGAAGCATTTCACAGGAATTTGAGATTCCTTTTTTCACTGCTGTTCAGCCTAACAGAGAGGGCAACAGGAAGAATCAGAAAACTGGAAGTGGTGCTGACATGATGGACAGTGCTGAATCAAAAGGAATTCCAGACAGCTCTGACTTCTATGGGAACATTATTCAGACAGAAACGATGTATCATCAGGGTGTTCAGCTCATGAATGTCTTAAAAAACAGGCATTCTGGGCGTGTGAATGAAAGGATGTTGATGGAAGTCACGAAAGATCTTTACAAGGTTGATATCATAGGAAAGGAAATTTTACAACAGGAAGGTGAAGAGGAAGACGCTGTTCCAGTTCCTCCGATGCCAGTGATGGGACTCTGACAAAATAAATAAAAAAGAACTGTTAGAGGATTGTCATGAAAGATATTGACCCGAATCTCCGAAGAAAAGCAAGTCTGAAAAATGGTGTTGCTGTCAGAACTGGTTATGATGCCTTTGTTCTGGCACTTGAAGACCTGATAGAAACCCGACCGCTTGAGAATCCAGATGACCCAGAACGCGGAACATACATTCAGGAATATCTCAAGGACAGCGTGAACATGTTCAATTCACTCATAATTGAAGATCAGGTGAAATCTGTTGTTGAAAATTATCTTGATGATTATGACGTGGACGTTGCCAGTATTGAAGTCAGAATAGATTACAGCAACAATGAATATGTTGTTGTGATTCCTGTGAGAGAATCAGATATCAGTGAAGATAACAGGGATCTTGAGATAGTTCTTGAAATTAAGAGATAAATCGGGGCTTATCACCCCATAATGACCCATTCTGAGATCGTCACCTCAGCGATATCTGTAAATCCAGATCACAATATTAAGCATCGTTGAGAGGCTATGCGGGCTCTGTCTCTTATGAAAGATCGACCTCGGAACAGTTCTGATGGTATGTGACCGAAGTACTGTTGAGTTTATTTATTTTATGACCAATCTAATAAACAGTTCCCAATTTCAAATACTGCTATTTGCTTGTCTCTGTTTGTGTCTAAATAGTTAAGCAAATCAGAAAAGCCGATAAATCTAATATATGATGGCTTTTCTGATTTTGGATCAGTTACGTTTGAATAATCAACAACCAAATACTCTTTCATTTTGTTACCTCCGTTAAATTAGCAAAAAAGTTCTCGGGAATGCAGACTCGATGAATCTGCTATTCCGATGACTCTTTCTGTCATCTGTTTTCATAATGACCTTCAGTTAAATAAAAAGAACGAAAACACTTTAATTTTACATTATTCATTTAATAAGTCAAGAAAATAAATAAAAATGAGTAAATTTAATAAGAGGAGAAAGTCTTGGTCGATATCAATAAAGTTAAGATAAACGAAGCTGATTTGGATCTCGTGGAACAAAATCTTTTAGAATATTTCGCCAACAGTGATGAATTCAAATCATACAATTTCAAGGCTGGTGCTCTTCCCGCTTTCATCAGAGTCGCCAAGTTTGTCATCAGGAATCTTGCCTTCCAGCTCAACAGATCAATTGAAAGCATTTTCCTAGATACGGCAACACTCGAAGACACTATCTATTCACTGATTCAGAACTTTAACTACATTCCACAGCTCAACAAACCAGCAAAACGCTATCTCAAGGTCATCTATGACTTAGAATCAGCATCATACACGCCTTCAGCTTCGTCTACGTTCAAAATCTTCCTGAACACTATAAAGTACAACGACTCCTATGTTTTCGTTCCCACACTCAGGGATAAGTGGCAACAGGACTATTACACAGATATTAGCTCAACAGCTTATGTTGATCAGAACATGTTTTATTACTACATGAATAAGACTCTCAAATCAACAGGTGGGTATCAGCTCGAAGCTACTATGCCAGTCTATCAGGCCAAATGGAACGTTGTAACTCATACAGTCAACACAGCTGATCCCGGAACTATGACAGTTGAACTTGAAGACGGAAGCGGTAATTATTACGGCGACAAGGTCATTCAGGACAGCATCAGAGTCTTTGTTAAGGAGACATCTGGAACATGGTATGAATATGACAATCTCAGACTCGGTCTTTTCGATCAGGACAATCTCAGAGCCTACAATCTCACCTATGACAAAACAACTGGGCTTTCCATTGTCTTTGATATTGATCATCTCAGCAGAACACTTCTTGACACTGAAGACGTGAGAATCTTCTTTGCTACAACAGAAGGTGAAGATATCAATGACGAACAGGGCAATAATACTTTTGATTATGAAGATGTCTATGATTTTCAGATCCTCGAAGTTGATGCTAATTCAAACGAGACTCAGATCGTTTCTGTGAACTCAACTTCAGGAAGTGATCCGCGAACGATCTCTCCAACAGGAGCAGAAGCATATTTTTCAGCAACACTTGTTGATGGCGAAAACAATCTGGCATTCTTTGACAACGGCATTGGAAAACAGACATTAGACAGCATGAAGATCAGTGCTCCTCTTTTCCGCGTCACGCAGGGTAGAGCAGTGACCGAAACTGATTACAATTATCTTCTCGGTGGAAAGTTTTCTGAATACAAGGGAATCAAGGCATGGAGCGGAGCCAGAGAATATCTTGACATGACAGAAATGATCAACACACAGAGAGATACCTATCTGACAAAATCAGGAACGGTCTACAGTGGAAGCGAAACAGAGATTTTCAACATGATGACAGAAGTGATCAGGAATCTCTATGATGATGGCATTCTGGCAATTGACTCAGTTCTTCATAGTGATCTTAATTCTGGAAAATACAGAAGAGATCTGGGGTTCGTCTATTACTCATTTTTTGATGATAGTTTTCAGTTTGTCAACACTTCAGAGAACACAACTGAAATTATCAAATATCTTGACAAATATAAGATCCTCACAATGTACTTCAAATATATGAATCCTGTTTTCATGTTGTTGAAACCGAAGATCAAGTTGACAGTGAATCCCGCCTATGCTTCTTCATTCAGTGTTTATGACATGAAGAAAAACATCTTTGAGAAAATTAATGATGATGTCAGCTATGACAGAGTTGTTGATCTCAAGGATCTGAACGGATATCTTCTGAACTTCGACAGTGTTCAGGCAGTTGACAGCATTTCAGCAACAGCCAAGCTGAAGTTTAAGAATGTCAGTGATACAGCAAACGATCTGATTTACGTCAGAACATTCACGAAGTTTGCTACGACTCTGAACAATTCAATCAAGGCTTATGACAGTTCAAACAATCTCATCACTGTTGCTACAATAACAACAGACAATTCTGGAGGCTGTTTTGTGAATGGTGATGACGGAGGCGGGGACAACTCCAGCAATCAGACACTTGGGAATTTAAGATTTCTGAACACAACGGCCACGTCTGGTTATGATGTTCTCTACATTGATGATGTGAAATTCTCAGGACTGAAGTTCAATGGAATTCGAGAGAATGTGATCGGAATAGAGAGTATAGAAGACATTGAGTTAATTGTGGAGTAAGACATGACTTACACTAAATCACTTGTCCCACATATCTACAGATTGATTCCACAATACATTCAGAAGAAGTATCCGAAGTATGTCTCCCTGCTCTGTGAGTTTGCTCTATTCTTAGAAAACACAAATTACATGAGCTGGTACACTGATTCAGTCACAAATCAGAAAGCCAATTCAATCTATCATAATATCTGTGATTTTCAGAAACACTTGATATTCTCAGAATTCCCAGTTGAGAATAAAGATGTTGTTGACAAGCTCTACAAGGATTATGCAAGAACCCTTGACTTCCAAAACACAGTTCTGAGCTTCTCAGACATTGTCACAAGGCGTTTTCTACAATATTCGGAAACTATATACAATCTCAAAGATTCGTGGAAGGCGTACAACTTCATCTTTGCCATTTTATCAAATTATTTCATCAATTCGGGAGAGAATTCCACGAGCTTTGAAGCATACTTCAACACAGATGAGAATTTTGACACCGAAACGCCTCCAAGTTTTTATTCTGTTCTTGAAGTCTCTTCAACAGACATTTCTAATTTCTTCTATTCTCAGTTTGTTAAGAATGCAAGTGGTTCAGCAACAGCTTATGGTTATGTGAAATATGTTGACACGACAAACAACAGGGTTCATGTTGACACCTACACTTCCACAGAATTCGCGACAGGTGAAAATCTCTATGATGAGGATGGAGTTCTTCTGACATCAACGACAACAATCACAAATATCAGTGTGAGTTCTATAGGACAGACTGAGGTGATTCTTGTTGAATATCCTGTCTACACTCTGACATTTGATATTGAAGGAAATTTAGTTGAAGTTGATGAGGCTCCTGAAAAAGGAACACGACCATTTGAATATCAGATCATTTCCAAGTCTCCGATAATGACATCTGGAAATTTTGTGAAGAATCTGAAAGAAGCAGTTCATCCAGCAGGATTCAGAGGAGAGATCATCTATGTTCCTGATGACATGGAAGCTGATGTTTTTCTTGAAACAAAAGTCTTCCCGAAGATCATTTCGGAATCAGATGCTCTGGAAACAGACACATTTGACCCTATTGCTCGTTTGACAGAATCTGGAAATAATATTGATATCAACAGTCTTGAAACTCAGACTATTCTGAAGAATGAAAACACAGAGAGATCTCTGAGAGTGAGAAAGCTTGTGAACAGTGGAAACCTTTAAGAAATAAATAAGTAATAGAATAACCGTAGGAGAAAGACATGAAATATGTTTTGAATGAGAACAAAGAAGTCGTGAGAATTTTTGAAAGAGATTTTGACGGCACTGGCCCTGAAGGAAAAGGCCCGAGAACAGGAAAGAAAAGAGGAAGATGTTCTGAAGAGCAGGATTATGACACTTTCTTTGAGGGAGCTTTGAAGAAATTTGCAAAGAAATTTGGAATAAAAGCAGACATTCAGGCATTTTCAAAGGAACAGAAAAAGGAGCTTTTTGATTATGTTGATAAAAATTGGAAAGCAGAAAAAGAAACTGATTAATAAAAGGAGATAAATATGGCTAAAAATAAAGATCCGAGATATCCTAATTTGCATGGTCATGGATTAATAGAGCTTGAAAACGGAACACTTTCTGGAACATGGGTCTCAGATAGCGCTTCTTGATGGATCATATATCACTTATATGAATGCAACAAATGATGATAGCACAACAGCTTCTCAGGTTCTTGCAGTTGAAGTGACCGATAATAGTGATAATGTTGTTTCTAAGCTCGGAAATTTTGCTATGACAGCAGAAGCAGGAACAAAATCAGACGCTAGTGTTGCTCCAGATGACATCAAAGGAAGCATCTCTTGTCTCGATGTTGATGGCGCATCCAACAAACAATTGTTCATTCCTGCTGGATATAAGATTAAAGTGACTGCTTCTGCAATTAATGCAGGGGATAATATCTGGGTTTCAATTGGTTATGCTGAAATGGCAGAAGACTAAGGAGAATTATGGCAGTCATTAATATGTATCCAAATCTAGTTTCTGGAACTAATTTAAAAAATTATCATCATTATTCTGATGGAACAAAAAATATTGTTATTGGCGTCATACCTTCTAGCGAGGTAGTTGATACTAATTTCACGATAAGTGGGACATCCTTGTTTGTGTCTAGTGGCAAAAATATTAATATCTATGCAAAGAAAACTTCTGAAGCATGGTCTGCTAAAGTATCTTTAGGCTCCGCAACAGTACAGGCTGATGGAAGCTGGGAAACGACCGAAGCACAGATACCTAGTGCAAGTTTTTCAGCCGATGATGAATTAGATGTTCGTGCTGAATATGGGACTACTTATAGTTCTGAGGAAAGCATGACTGTTGAGAGCGGAACAGTCACAACAGCGTTGCAAATAACCAATGCGTCTGATGCGACAACTAAAGGTGATACGTATTGTTTCGCGCCAAAAATAATTGGAGAAAATATAATATTTTCTGGAGACACAACCAGCTCAAAAATCAAGATCGGAAGTACATCTTATTCGACTGGATCGACAGCAGGGTCAAGACGAAGCTTCATAATTTCAATAACAAAAACACACACAATTAATTGGATACGTTTTTTCGATTCTTATTATCAGGCATCAATTCGACAGGAATGTCAAAACTTCTGGGTGCAGAATGGAGATAATATTGCTGTACTAGATGTTCCTTTTTACACAAGCACAACTGTAAAAAATATAAAAATAAGTGACGGAACAGATGTGTCAAGCGTAGCACTTACGCAAGAATCTAGTTCTGCGTGCGGTTTTGGTATCGGCTTGTATAATAACAAGTTGTATGTTGCCGGCTTAATATATTCATCGAGTAAATTCCGCATAAGATATTGGGAATTAGCAACAGATTTATCAAGCCAGACCAAAAATCTAACAACAACTATACAAACTGCATATCCATTTTTAACAGCCTGGATGCACGAAAATATAATTTATTTTAAAGCTACATACGGTTTAAATTCTGATTCTGGCAACCTTTTAACTATAGATGTAGACTCAGACACTTTAGCGGTTAAAAACATAACATCGGATGGACAGCCGAATTACACTAATTTTCCAGCGTTTAGCTCTTCTCGTTTTTTGCAATTCAAGACGCTAAGTAGTACCACATCTTTGGTGATGCGGAGTGACGATTTCGCAACTGAGCATTATGCACAGTCTAAAAACAATTTAGGGTTTTGTTATTATGATGGAGTAGATTTTAAGATTTTTTATAATGATGGATCGAAATTTATACTGGAAAAAATATCTGATTCCGACACTTATTCAAAAACAGATATTGCAACAATAACTCCAGATTCGGTTACAGCGTTGGAAACTGCAAAATCAGGAGTAACAGAAGACGACGATAATTATTATATATGTGGTGCTTTAAAGGGAAATATGGAAAGCGGATTTACTTCTGGGGACAATACAAAGTATGATGGATTTATCAAAATAGTTGAGAAATAAAGAGGAATATAATGAGCATTAAAAATCATTCACAAGTAATAGATGTAAACGGAATTTAAGAGGGTATAAGACATGAAAATATCAGGATTTGGAACAGTCACCAAAAAAGGACTGGAAATATTCAAATATTGTAAACTCAATGCGGTTGCCCTTGAGTTCAACGAATATTATGCAACATCATCAAATGTCGCTCTATCTACGCTAGCAGACAGCAACAATGCAACATACTCAAATATTGTTGACAAAGAATTAGAGGACATCCTAGACGGAGCATCTGAGACCTATGCTATCGGAAATATTTCAGCATCTGAATCATACAGTTCATCAGATCAGACAACTCTTCCTCTGCTCATGTCACTTGTCAGCAATGATTACACAGAGGATCTAAACATCTATACTATTTTTCTCACGGCAAAAGATCCAACTTCTCTGAAGATCAGTGTGCCGTCAGGAACAGCTAGTTCTTACGCAGAAGGAAATGTCGTGGAAGATCTAACAACATTTGCAACTGGAACGATCCAACACATCGACACGACAAACGATATTCTCTATGTCAGGGATATTGAACTCAGCACTTCAGGAGCAACGTTTGTTGTCGGAAACACGATCAGGGATAACACAACATTGGCTTCACAAACGATGTCAGTTGTTGCAGATTGTCACTATGTTGTGTACACTGGTTGCCCTGCCGTTGATGAGCGTCAGGACATCTGGGTGGCAGATCCAAGTAGCTTCACTGCCGTGACAGGATACATTTCAAACAGTGCTGGAGCATCGGCTCTGATTGATTCGATTGTCGGGAACAAGTTGACTGTCGAAAGAAAAAACGTTTTGAAATTTTCGCGTGGTGATGGAGTTGATAATACTGCAACTTATGTAGCAACTGAAACAGAAATAGTCGCTGATCCTAAATTGAATTTAACTGCTTCGAGTATTCTTCCATTACCGTATGTGAGTGATGGGAGTGATATCCTAATGCGTATAACTCTCAGATATTCTTCAGGGTTTCCAGATGATATTTGCTTCCCGAATTCTGCAATTACAGAGATCGAGGAGCATAACAACGACACGGACGAATCTCATGTTGATATGAGATTGCAGATGCTCGTTAATATGAGTATCGAGAGAAGTGATATCAGAAAAAATAAACAGCGAATAGATGCTATAGTGTATAGGAACTCATTGTTGGATGAAGTTTAAAATAAATAATTAAGTAGATTTTAAATTTAAAATAGGAGAATATAATGACAAACTGGAATGAAGCAGTACAAGTCATAGAGGATGCTCATGCAGACACCCTCGAAATCCTGGCGAATAAACTCACCGAGTGGATTACAGGTAATACTGCTGTTACTTTCAATCTAACAACAGGAAATTTTACTGTAGATAGCCTTCCGCAGATCCAAGCGGGAACGACAACGGTTGTGGCTGGCGAAAATCTCAGCGCTAACACTCCAGTGAAGCTCGTCGATGATAGTGGAACAACAAAGGCATATGCTCTGGATGAGGAAGGATTTGTTGAGTCTTCAATGTCGAGTGGTGATATTATAGCTGTGTATTATTCTTCAACTTATGACAGAATATTAGCAATTTATGATGGTGGATCTGAAGATATTCAGGGAAGAATTGGGACAGTTAATGCAAACGGAACTATTACATTTGGTGCAGAAACTGAAATAAGAGCAACGGGAACTTCTATTTCTGATATTAAAATTATGAAAATATCTGGTGATGAATTTGTCGTCGCGGTAATAGATGACGAAGAAACTATTTTAAGAGGCGGGAAGTTTTCCGACGCTTCTACTTTGTCTCTTGGTGTTGAATGCTCTACAGGAACAGCCAATGTTAAAGCCCACAGGGTTGCTACTGATGAAAGTTCGCTAATTTCTCTTGTCACTATCAGCGATGATGGATCGGCGAATTATACGCTCGATTCCGAAATTTTTCAGTTTACAACTGGAACATCTGCAATTGCTGGTGTGGCTGGTTCTGATAACAACATATATACAAGTGCAGATTATGGCAATGATTTCATTTTTAATGATTCAGCTTTTGATATTTGTTATAATTCAGACGACGGCGTATTTCATTGTCTTTATTCTTATATTGATGATTCAGAAACTGATTCTTTCTTGATGCACTGTCAAATTGCCGCTTCTGATGGAACTCTTTCAACACCAAATCAAATTTATACAATATCTTCTTCAATTGGATGGTGGTTTCCAAATGGAATGAAATGGGATACTGGAAATAGTCAACTTTTAACATTTTTAGCTGTTCCAAATAGTTCGTCTGGAACATTCTCAATTTATTTACAGAGATGTGTGATTACTTCTAATAATGCCATTCCATTGGATTTGACATATATTTCGGCGTATCTTCCAAATCCTGCTTTTCCGGACGTTTATAGATTTATACCATATTTTGATCTAAGCAGAGGCGAAGCTTATGTTTTATATTCTCATTATAATATTTCAAAATCATATCTTGTTCAGATCAATGTAGAGTATGGTAATGATAGACTTATGAATATCACTAACTATAACGATACAAAGTATGCTGGTTATGATATTACAAAAACAGATAGTGTGTTAGTTTTTGGTTCTTACGCTTCGAACAAAGCTTATGTTCATATTCTTGATGAAAGACCAAATTTTATTGGAGTTGTGACTGAAACAAAAAGTTTGGGACAAAACGTCACTCTTTGCCCAATAGGTTATAAGGCCAGTAGTTTTTCAAGTTTAACAACAGGATCTACATATTATCTTCAGTCTGATCTTTCAATAACTACAACAAAATCAGCACATCCTATAGGAAAGGCTCTGAGTTCTACTACTCTTCAGTTATTCCAATAATATTCCCAATCGAATTCATCAAATTGATCACAATTAGATTCTGAATTGTAGTCACATTCTTTTTGTTCTATCATACAACGATTCCAATTCTCACCTCTGTCTATGTCTGAAAGTTTCATTTTTTTCAACGAATCGCTTTTTTGAAAATTGGCATTAATATCCACTAATCTCTGATCCATACATTCTTCAATCGTCATGTTTGTTTCAGTACACTCAACAAAAGATTCGCAAACGATCTCAGCACTGCTTGGAAGTTCACCTCCACATCCAACGACAACAATTGTCATCAGAACAGTTAAAATAACGAACACAGCACCGTGTAGAATCGACGAAAACATTTTTTTGATGTAAGTAATAGGCTTCATAATTTTCTCCCTTTAAAACGTAAATAAAACATTCCTAGTTATAACATTCACTCAATTTTTCAATTACTCCAGAACCGTACTCATTTATTGTTAATTCAATAAACTCTTCAGGGGTAAACTCATCCTCGAAATTCAACCCCCTGTTCCGCATGAAGCTCCTTCTACCCATGTCGCAACTGCCAGTAAGGATAAAGTGCCATTCAAAGTAATCGTTTGCAGAATATTTAATGCCTGCCTTGAACTTATCAACGAACCCTGCAATCTTTTCTTCTACAGGCATATTGTTTATTCTTTTTTTATCTGTATCCCTAAACGCTTCTTTCGCAGTTTTGCCGTGTGCAAAGAAGTCGCCTGACTTAGCAATATAGCACGGTGTTGTTGTCAGGTCTTTGTTGAGCATGAATCCCTTCGCAATGTTTCCTCTGACATTTGTGATAGCTGTCTGAACGCTATCTATTTTGTGAATCTTGTGTCCTTTATAAGAGATAATACCGAAACCGGAACCGTCACCGGAACCGTCACCGGAACCGTCACCGAAACCGTAACCGGAACCGTCACCGGAACCGTCACCGTAACCGTAACCGTCACCGTAACCG